>JAEEGH010026314.1_pt1 | contig 11598 bp, 10 predicted proteins | sample 9134181 | NCBI WGS metagenome assembly JAEEGH01 (sample SAMN16246544, study PRJNA631951) | gut metagenome | biome: gut microbiome; feature: rumen; material: DP-attached | host: Bos | place: Iran: Karaj | collected 2018-10 | reverse complement strand
GAGAGAGGAGAACTTCCGCTCGCTGTTGACGACAAGATCGGCAGAACTGTTGACTACTCGAAGGGAAGACAGCGCTACATCGAGTATCTTGTGGCTGTTGCCCTTGAGTCCTTCGGTGCTACGGCACTCGGCATGAGTACAAGCGGCAAGCAGGCGGACCTCGCCGGTCTCAAGATCGGTCTTGATCTTGCGAACGGCTCCGCAACTGCAGTAGCGAAGAGTGTTTTTGAGACGCTGGGCGCCAATATAACCGTTATCAGCGACACTCCCGACGGAACCAACATCAACACTGCGTGCGGCTCCACACATCTCGAGAAGCTCAAGGATCTCGTTAAGGAGAAGAGACTTGATGTCGGATTCGCATACGACGGCGATGCCGACAGGTGCCTGTGCATCGACGAGCTGGGCCGCGAGGTTACGGGCGACGAGATCATGTACATGTGCGGCGCGCTGATGAAGGAGCGCGGCGAGCTTTCGGGCAATAAGGTCGTTACAACGGTTATGTCCAATATCGGACTTTACAAGGCTCTCGACGAGCTCGGTATCGGCTACGAGAAGACTTCGGTCGGCGACAAGTACGTCAGCGAGAACATGCAGAAGAACGGCTACGCGATCGGCGGCGAGAATTCCGGTCATATAATCTTTTCGAGACACGCCGTTACGGGTGACGGAATCCTCACGAGCATCAAGATAATCTCCGTTATCCTTGCGCGCGGCAAGAAGGTTTCAGAGATCGCTGCGGGCATGAAGATCTACCCTCAGGTTCTCAAGAACGTCCGCGTTACGGACAAGAAGCTTGCGATGGGTGACGCGGATGTCAAGGCAGCTATCGCGGCAGCAGAGGAACGTCTCGGCGGTGACGGACGCGTGCTCGTCCGCGAGTCGGGAACCGAGCCCCTCGTTCGTGTCATGGCGGAAGCCGGAACCGAAGAAATCTGTGCAAAAGAAGTCGAATCGATCATCAAGGTGATCAAGCAAAAGGGATACGAAGCGTAACTGTAAAAACTGTGGGTCAGCTTTGCTGACCCAATTTTTTAGAGGGAACATGAAGAAGCTTGGAATCATCGGCGGCATGGGGCCGCTTGCAACCGCGCGTTTATTTGAACTGATCGTTGAAATGACGAAGAGCGACAGCGACGCGGGACACATCAGAACGCTTATAGACTGCAATCCGGGAATTCCCGACCGCACCCGCGCAATCCTTGACGGCGGGGAAAGTCCGGTGCCTGAGATTGTAAAGACTGCGGAAGGGCTTATTGATTCCGGGGCAGAGGTACTCTTGCTGGCATGCAATACGTCACACTATTATTTTGAAGAAATAGAAGCTGCGCTACAGAAATTCGCTGTAAATCCGACCGATAAAAATGACGGTATTGGTGAGAACACGCAAAGCGTGGAAGAAATGGGCGGCTCGGAGAAGAACATGGATCGTGAGGAGGAATCGAAAGGCACAGAAAAGAATTCAAACGGTGAAGAAGTAACAACAGGCGGCGTTAAGCTCATAAATCTCATAGAGGAAACCGGAAATGTACTGCGTGAGAAGGGTCTGACACGTGTCGGAGTGCTTGCTACCCGCGGTGCTGTGGAGGGAAAGGTCTTTGAGAAGTACTTGGAGCCCATGGGTATAAGCGTTATAACCCCTGACCAAAACGGGCAAGGCACAGTAAACTCTGTTATATATGACGCTGTAAAGGCGGGCCGCAAACTGAGCGAAGAGCTGGCCGACAATTACTGTGAAACATGCCGCGATCTTGTTGCCCGCGGCGCACAGGCTCTGATCCTCGGTTGCACTGAGATTCCCCTAGCCATGGACGCGGCCGGGCTGTGGGATAAGCTTGATGACATAGTGTTCGTGGACACGATCCGTGTTCTGGCACAGGCCGGGATACGGGAGGCACGGGGGAAGGTGTGATATCAGGTACAGAATTGTTGCACAATTTTTGTTGTTAAGTGCAAAATCTGCACATAAGTACGACGATATACATGCAATATTTGCACACACGTATTGACAAAAATGTGCAAATGTTGCATAATTACATATGTAAGAGTATGCAATTGATTGTAGCTTAGAGGTATATTATGGTATCGTTAAAGACACTACGTCAGAAAAATGGTTTATCCCAAAGAGAGGCAGCCAAGAAAACAGGAGTATCTTTGCGCTCGTATATAGACTATGAAAATGATGAAAGCAAAGTTGATACGATTAAATACAGGTATCTGGTAAATACTTTAAAGGACATAGTATTGGTTGATGAGGAACATGGCCTTTTGACCACAGAAACAATTATAAAAATCTGTGAAGAAGTGTTTCGCAATAAGGGTGTTGATTTTTGTTATTTGTTCGGGTCGTATGCCAAAGGAACAGCGAGGGAAAACAGTGATGTAGATCTTTTGATCTGTACGGGGCTTTCGGGATTAAAGTATTTTGGAATAGCGGAAGACTTAAGGGAGGCTCTCCAAAAGAAAGTCGACCTTCTTGACTACAGGCAATTGTTGAACAACGAGGAATTACTTAAAGAAGTATTAAAGACAGGGGTAAAAATATATGGATAATACTAAAGGTGATCTATACTATTCTCAAAAGATTGAAACCGACCTTGCCTTTATTATCGAACACATGAAAAACGTGGATTAGGAAAGACTTTATAAGGACGAAGTCTTACTTGATTCTATGCTTTTTAGAATGATACAGATTTCTGAAAATGCGAGGAAACTGACACAAGACTATAAGGACGAGCATAATGAAATACCGTGGCCTGAGTTGTATGGCCTTCGGAATCGTATAGTTCATGATTATGGAAATGTTGATCTTTCGATAGTGTATCAGACCTTGAAAGAAGATATACTTGTAGTTTTGGACAGAATAAGAGGAAAAGAGTGATCGTGGGGACACAGATGAGAAAGAATCTTCTTGAATATTTATATGATAATATAGATGAAAAGCGTGAACGCGTGGCCTTCAGCGACATAAACGGATCGCTCACGTTTGGGGAGCTGTATGATATCAGCCGCAGGATAGGCACAAAGCTTTCAAGAGTAGGGGTGTATCGCGAGCCTGTTGCGATTTATATGGACAGGTGCCCCGCGATGATAGCCGCATTCCTCGGAGTTCTTGCGGGCGGATGTTATTATGTTCCGCTCGATACGGCGGCGCCGGCGGCCAGAGTCAGGTCTGTGATCGAAACCTCGGGCGCACGCGTGATGATCTGCGGGAAGGAGAATCTGGAAAAGTCCGCAGAACTCGGGTTCGGGGGCAAAATCCTTATTTATGAAGATGTTTCCGGATCCTATAAGACGGGAAAAGTCCCGGTGGAAGAAAAGCAGAAGTTCGTGCAGGGGGATGACGATGCGGAAATCTCAAGCAAATCAGCGGGATTATCACTCGGGTACGCAAATGCTTCGGACGAAGCTGTAGACGACGCCGCACTCGCACGCATATTTGACGCGCAGATCGACACAGATCCTGCGTATATAGTCTTCACTTCGGGGTCTACGGGGACCCCGAAAGGTGTGGTCGCTTGCCACAGAAGCGTGATTGATTACATCGAGCATCTGTCGGAGATACTTGAGGTCGACGAGAGTACGGTGTTTGGAAACCAGTCACCTTTCTACTTTGACGCATGTCTCAAGGAGATCTACCCGACACTCAAGTTCGGCGCATCGGCGTGGATAGTGCCGCGCGAGTACTTCATGTTTACCGTGAAGCTCGTGGAGTTCCTCAATGAGCACAAGATCAACACGATCTGCTGGGTCGGCTCTGCGCTCCGCATGGTTTCGGCGCTTGGGACGTTTAAAACAGTCAGGCCTCAGTACCTGCGTACGGTTGCTTTCGGAAGCGAGGTCTTCCCTCCTAAGGAGCTTCGCGCGTGGAAGGAAGCGACACCCGAAGGCACGAAATATATTAACCTCTACGGACCCACTGAAGGGACCGGAATGTGCTGCTTCTACCGCGTTGACAGGGAATTTGAGGACGGTGAGGCAATCCCGATAGGTCGTCCTTTCCCGAACAGCGAGATCCTGCTGCTCTCGGATGACGGCAGGGAGGTCGCAGACGGTGAGACAGGCGAGATCTATGTGAGGGGAACATGCGTGACGCTCGGGTACTTCAACAACCCCGGGAAAACCGGAGAGTCGTTCGTGCAGAATCCCCTGAATAACGCCTATCCCGAAATCCTTTACAAAACAGGCGATCTCGCACGCAAAAACGAGCAAGGAGAGCTCGTGTTCGTTTCACGTAAGGACTACCAGATAAAGCATATGGGCCACCGCATCGAGCTCGGAGAGATAGAGAGCGTCGCGGGCGGCATAAGCGGTGTTGAGATCGTTGCATGTGTTTATGACAGCAAGGCGGACAAGATAATCATGGTCTATAAAGGCGAGGCTGAAGAGGCGGCGGTCGGCGATCATCTCAAGGAGACGCTCCCGCGCTACATGCTCCCGGGACGTATCGTGCGCGTTGTACGGATGCCCTTCACCCCCGGCGGCAAGATCGACAGAAAGGGCCTCGCGGAGACATATACCAAGTAATGGTCCCTCGGGGACGGGGGTTTGGGGTCATATACATTGCTACATAGTAAAAACTCGAAACACAACAAAACAGTTAAAAATTGAATGTACATAAGGAGCAATATCATGGAAGAATATCTTGACACAATAAAACAGATCATAGCGGATCTTCACCCGGAGCTTGACGATGAGGACCGCGACGGGTTAGTCGCAGACGGGATCCTTGATTCGTACGACATAATCACCATCATCACACAACTCGCTGATGAGTTCGACGCTGTGATCACAGCCGACAAGATCACGCCCGAGAATTTCGACAGCGCGCGGTCGATTGCGGAGCTCGTGGATGAGATCCTTAACGGGTGAGCGCTGCGCGTGAGCATTTTCGAAGGTGCACGGATATTGGAAAGGTGAGAACGATGAAAGAGAAGAGACCCGGATTCAGTAAAACCGTATATATCCTGCTTGCCGTGGCAGCAGCTCTGCTTATCATCTTCCTTGCACCCGCGCGTGAGGCGTCCGCGAAGGAATTCGAGGAATGCTACCACTGCGACGGACTCGGAAAGATGCACTGCTCCAACTGCTACAACAGAGGTGCGGTGGAGTGCGACGGGTGCTTCGGCGCAGGCGGGAGCGTGTGTGTCAGGTGCGGCGGTGACGGCAAGGAAACCTGCCCCTCCTGTGGAGGTGACGGGATCACCAGGAACGAAGACGGCGAACTGCCGCCCGAAGGGTCGGAGATAATCCCCTGCGGCAATTGCGGCGGTCTGGGATATCACCCCTGCATCACCTGCCATGAATCGGGCCGGATTGACTGCACAGGCTGCGACGGATCAGGGTACTCCCCTTGCAGGTGCTTCCCGTGCAACGAAAATGGCGGCGACTACACCTGCCCGTTCTGCAAAGGAATCGGCTTCTGTCAGGTCGGCTTTGGCATGACCGCGGACTGGAATGACGGCAAGACCAACATCCCCAAGGACGGCGAGCTTGTCTGGTACGACGGCAACAAGCACACATACAGGTACCACAAGACTCCCACGGGCGACCAGGCGAAGCGCATCGCCACGCTCCTCGAGAGTGCGAAGAAAGAGGCGCTTTCGGAGCTTGAGAAAGAATACAAAAAGTACAGCGAGAAGTATTACACAAAAAAGGAATACAAGAAGCTCACCAAGATCTACAACAAGGCGGTCAAGAAGATCAACGCCGCGAGCGACAGGGGCGTGGTCGTGGACACCCGGTACGCCGCAAAGCTCGACATGACGGACCTCAAGCCTTCGGTCCTCAGAAAGTATATCGAAAAACTTGCGCTCAAGATGCGCGAAGAATCCTGTGTGCGCGAGATCGCGGCCGAAAGGAAAGATCCGGCGCTTCGCTATGAGATCGAAAAGAACACTCACGATGAGCTTGTTAAGCTCTACAAGGCTAAGACCAAGAAGAAGGCAAAGAAGATCGCTAACGCTTATATAGCAACTCTTAAGAAATCCGATACACTTTGATCGGTGGCGGCTCCGGCAGGCCGCCGGCATTAACGGAATAAAATCAAAGCAAAACGAATAAGGAATTGTAGGACATGCTTTTTACCTCATATGCATTCATAGGGTTTCTGTGCGCGGGCCTGATCATTTACAGACTCGCGCCTGTTAAAGCGCGCCCTTACATCCTTCTGGCTCTGAGCTATTATTTCTATGCGCACGCCGGTGTTTGGTGCGTTGTCTTCATTGTTTCAACAAGCATAGTGGCATACATTGTGACCGTAAAAATGGACAAACAGGCGATCGCGCGCAAGCGGTACCTCGCTGAGATGAAGGAAGTCCTTTCACGCGAAGAAGCGAGAGAGTACAAAGCAAGGGATAAGCGTTCGCGCCGAAGAGTCCTGATCGTCGGCCTCGTCCTCACACTCGGGCTCCTAGCGGTAGTCAAGTACACCGATTTCACGATCACAAACATCAACTCCCTGCTCGACCTCGTGGGAAGCGGCAGCAGGATCCCCCTGGCGGGTATTTTAATGCCTATGGGCATCTCGTTCTACATCTTCAGCACCGTCGGATACATGGTAGACGTATATAGGGAAGCCGTAGAGCCGACTCACAACCCGTTCCATACCGCGCTGTTTATCTCGTTTTTCCCGCAGCTCGTACAGGGACCCATAAGCCGCTTCGGCGACATCAAGGAAGACCTGTTTAACCCGAAGCCCCTTAAGGCCGACTCGCTAAAGCTCGGTGCGATGCGCGTGCTCTGGGGATTCGCAAAAAAGCTCATCATCGCCGACAGGGCACTCATCGCGGTCAAAGAGATCACCGGTGATCCCGGTAAATATTCGGGAGCTTTTGTGGTGGCAGGTATGGCGTTATATGCGCTTGAGCTTTATGCGGATTTCACCGGCGGCATCGATATAACCATAGGTGCGGCGCAGATGTTCGGCGTCGGGGTCAAGGAGAACTTCGTGCGGCCCTACTTCTCGAAGAATGTGGCCGAGTACTGGCGCAGGTGGCACATCACGATGGGCACGTGGTTCGCCGATTATGTGTTCTATCCGATGTCTTCCTGCAAGCTGATCAGGAATATTTCGGGGGCCCTCAGGAAGTCGCGGCTTCCGCGTCGCGCGGCGCAGAGGATCCCTGTTTATATCACGTCGGCGGTCGTCTGGTTTGCGACCGGTCTCTGGCACGGCGCAAGCTGGAACTTCATCCTCTGGGGCATGCTCAATTTTGCTGTCATCATGATCTCGCAGGAGCTTGAGCCGCTTTACGCGAGGTTCCATGCTAAGTTCGACCGAAGGTTAACGCTTCGCAGAGGCGAGGACAGGAAGCTGAGACCCCGTTTTGAGAAACTGTCTCTCTCGGAGCGGATGAGCCGCGTGCCGTACAAGGCATTCGCTGCGACACGCACGATAATCATACTGTCTTGCCTTCGTATGCTCGATTGCTATGGGAACGTCGGGATCACGTTCAAGGCCTTTGGGTCGATATTCACTGCGGGCTTTTCGGGCGGCACTTCGGGAGAAGCTGCGGCTGGAGGACTATCAACCGGCTTCGCTGCGCTCTTTGACGGCTCGATGCTGACACTGGGACTTGCGGGATCCGATTACCTGATCCTCCTGCTCGGCATGCTCACGCTCTTCGCCGTCAGCATGGCGCAGAGAAAGGGCAGCGTGAGAGCAAGACTCTTCGCCGCTCCGTTCGCACTCCGTGCGGGCCTTATCATCGCACTTTTTGTCGCAGTCGTACTCTTCGGAGCTTATGGGCCGGGGTACGATGTGGGGCAGTTCATCTATAACAGATTTTGAAGGGTGGTCCCCAGGGGGTGGACCGGGGGGACGGGGGTTGTGGGTCATGCACCCCAATGACCCACAACCCCCGTCCCACCCAGTCCACCAAAACTACGAAAGGAGGAATGAGTCATGTTTAAAAAAGCAGTTAAGATATCTGCCGCACTCTGTATCGCGGCACTCATCCTTGCCGCTCTGCAGCGCCTAGTTACTCCGAAGTATACACCGGGCAACATGGCCGAAGGCGGTCTTATAGAAGCGTACTACGACACAGAGAAGAACCATGACGTGATATTCCTCGGCGACTGCGAGGTCTACGAGAACTTCTCGCCCGAGGTGATCGAGCGCGAGACGGGTCTCAAGTGCTACATCCGCGGGAGCGCCCAGCAGCTCATCTGGCAGTCCTACTACCTGCTCGAGGACACGCTCCGCTACGAAACCCCGAAGGCGGTCGTTTTCAACGTACTTTCGATGAAGTATAACGAGCCACAGAACGAGGCTTACAACAGGATGACGCTCGAAGGCATGGAGTGGTCGACAGCGAAGGTCGCTTCAATCAATGCGTCCATGACCGACGACGAGTCTTTCGTGACATACCTTTTCCCGCTTCTGCGCTACCATGACCGCATCAGAGAATTGAACGGGAGTGACGTCGAGTACTTCTTCTCGTCCCCGAAGCTTACAAAAGACGGTTCGTACCTGAGGGAAGGTGTCGTGCCCGCGGACAACGTCCCGGTCGGCAAGCCACTCGACTCCTACGAGTTCGGTGACACGGCATGGGAGTACATGGAGAAGATGCGCCTGCTCTGTGAGGAGAAGGGCATAAAGCTCATCCTCATTAAGGCACCCGTCACCTACCCTTACTGGTACGACGAGTGGAACAGGAGCATCGCCGACTACGCGGACAACCATGGTCTTTCGTACATAAACTTCCTCTCACGCCTTAAGTCGACCGGGCTGTCCTTCGACACTGACACCTATGACGGAGGTCTCCACCTCAACAAAACAGGTGCCGAAAAGCTGAGCGAATATTTCGCGCCAGTACTGAAGGAACTTGTGAAAGATGGCGGCAGCGCTGTCGTTGACAGGCTAAACGGACATATAGTGGGAAATGAGATAGTGACAGAAGATGCTGAAAGTGCTGACGGTGGACGGCAGGAAGTCGGCTCGGGGGCGGACAGTGCATCGCAGAAAGCTCCGGCAGATAACGATAAATGGTCGCAACCGGGTTCTGACACCCCGGACGGATTCGCCTTTACATATAAGGGCATTAACCTGTACCCCGGAATGAAGTGGGATGAGGCTGCGGCAGCCGGTCTCGGCGAGCCCATCAGCTATTTCGAGGCCAAGAGCTGTGTGTTTGAAGGCATAGACAGGATGTACACCTACCCCGGATTCGAAGTCGATACGAGCCCTGACGGCACGGGAGCGGATTCCGTGACGACGGTTTATCTGCTCGACGATTCGGTGACAACACCCAAAGGCGCGTATATCGGATGCAGTAAGAGTCTCGTTGAAAAGCTGTACGGAGAGTCCTTCTCACCCGAAGAGAACAGCAAGAGCTACGAAAGGGGCGGGACAGAGTTAAAGTTCGTGTTGAAGGATGAGACTGTGGTGAGCATATGCTACAGCTTAAGTGATACTGCTCCCTGAGGTAAACGTGAGGCATGAAATGCGAGGGTTTGAGCGGGAGTTGGACAGAGTACGAAACAGTGCGGTACGCTCGGTCTGTCAAGCCTTTACGGTCTGTGCAAACCAGAAGGCGGTCAGTCTGTCGAACTCCTTCCACGGCTCGAGATCCGAGAGCTCCCTAAGAGCATCGGCGAGGCCGAGGTAGTACCAGCCGAGAGCCTCGCGGCTTCCGGCCTTGAAGGTCGACCAGAGCGAGTCGCCTGTTTTGGCGGCGTCGCGAGCGATCGCGCGCATGTTTGCGAGCTTGTCTCCGAGAACGACGATCTTGGCATCGCGGGAAGCGGCAGCGATCCTCGCGAGCGAGTCTTCCTTGCGCAGACGCCAGGACTCACCGGGAGCAAGTCCCTCATGTGCCGGGTCGTAACGGTCTGTGAGCACGTCGACTATCGAAGCGACGCGGTCGCCGAACCTTTCGCGGATGTCCTCAAGCGTCACGGGAGTGTCCTCGACAACGTCATGAAGGACCGCAGCCGCAAGCAGATCGCGGTCTTCGCTGATCGATGAAACTATAACGGAGGCTTCGAGGGGATGGATGATGTAGGGGATCGTCTTGCCACGACGAAGAACGCCCGAATGGGCCTGCGCCGCAAAGCTTACCGCATGGTCAAACAAAGAAGTGTCGTTCATGGGCATGATCCTTTCCGAGTCTTCCCGTGAGCGATCAGGGAAGTCATTTGATCCATAAATGGATATAATAGTTTTACCACCGAACACACTAAAATGCAAATAAAGGAACAACGGATATGAGAAAAGAAAACGGAATCGTCCTCCGGGCGGACATCGAGTGCACATTTACGCTGAAGATCAAAGAGTCGAGTTTTAAGCCCGGCCGTGTGAGGGTACACCTGCCCGCGCCCATCAATGCGGAGTGGCTCTACATGGGTCAGGTTCTCACTGCGTCACCCACGTTTCGCATGATCAGCATTGAAGATCATCCGATGCGTTCGATCTGGTTCGATGAGGTGCTCACGGAGAATGCGCCGTTTACTGTCACATATGCGTTTGAGAGCGCACCGGATCCCGTAACACCCGACACTGAGCTGATCAACGGGACCTCACAGCCCGGAAGAGCGATCGGCCCGGCGCTCATACGCAAGTACGAAGAAAACAACCATTGCGACTGCACGACATACACAGGCCCCCTGGCCGACAAGGTCACAGTCATGGACCTTGCGTCAGAGACGTTCATCAAGGTTCCGAGCAGGGAGGAGGCGGCCGGGATCCTCGGGCTCACCGGCGGGGAGCTCGCGAAGTTCTTCGGCAAAAGGAAGGAGAACACGGGAGACCTTATAAATCTTGTCTTCAGGTTCTGCGCCAATCATACATCTGCTGAGCCTTCGGGCGCCGAATCAGGCAGGAACATTCTGCTCGTCAGGCTTCTGCGCGCACTCGGCGTGCCGGCACGCTGGCAGGGAGGTTTCAGGATCGTGGACGGTGCGGCAGTGCCTGCGGACTGGGCGCTCGTGAACGCGGCGCCTTACGGCTGGATCTACGTGGACGCGCAGGCTGCACACGAGGCATTTGAGGCCGGCAACCCTGAGCTTGCCGGGTTCTACTTCGGCGGTATAGACGCACTGCGGATCCCCACCGCATCGAAGCTCGGGGCAGGGCTTTACCCCGCGAGGGACTATAAGCGTTCGGACGAAAAGTACAATCTTTACGGCGAAGTTGAGTACGAGGAGAGAGGCCTCGGAGCGGACGAATTCACAACCTCCGTCACGGCAAAAGTGCTTTGATCACGCCACGAACGGTGACAACGCTTATGTGATAAATTTTTCTTAACAACAAGTTAATGCATAAAAATGTGGCAAATCGTGGATTTTCGTGATATAACATATTTAAGGACATGATCCCGGTGGGGTTCCGGGAAAGAAGCGTATATATGAGTGAGGGTACGAAGCCTGGTTCTTCTTTGAAGTATATGACAGGGAAACGCAGTCGGCCGGACCGGTCGCAAAAGGAGTAGGTGCTTTTCTGGGGTGAATACTTATAAACGGAGCATTCAGTATGGATAAGCGCAGAAGAAAACAGTTTAAAGCCCTTCGTACGGGACATCCCATAGTTTCTATAGCAAGCTTCATAGTCATGTGCGTTTTGATGAGCATGATTGTTTGGGGGCTTGCCGGACTTAT
>JAEEGH010026311.1_pt1 | contig 11598 bp, 10 predicted proteins | sample 9134181 | NCBI WGS metagenome assembly JAEEGH01 (sample SAMN16246544, study PRJNA631951) | gut metagenome | biome: gut microbiome; feature: rumen; material: DP-attached | host: Bos | place: Iran: Karaj | collected 2018-10 | reverse complement strand
CTGGCCCTGACCGTGTCCCTGCTTCTTTGGAAGGGCATGGGCAGGCGCATGCGAAAGTGGTTCCCCGTGGAGGAAAAGCAGCTGCGCCTCATGGACCGCCTCGCTTCCTCGGGCGCGCCGCCGCGGTACATCGTGTTCCTCGGCGGGATGATCCCCGTCCTCCCCAATGGGTTGATCCCCCTGGTGGCCGCAAAGCTGGAGATCGGCGTCCCGGCTTTCGCCTTCTGGGTCGGGCTGGGGAGCCTGCCCAATATGCTGCTTTGCTGCGCCATCGGCAACCGGCTGATCCGGGGCGACTGGGTCGCCAGCATCTTATATGTGGCCATCATGATGGGCCTGGTGATCGTCCTGTGGAAATGGCGGGACCGGATCCTGGGCTGGGTGCGCAGGCACACCCGCGGAAACGGCGGGAACAGGGAAAAATAAGGAGAACGGTATAATAAAAGGCCCCAGCGTTCCTCGTGTAAGGAGCGCGGGGGCCTTTTTATGCTGCCGGGCGCGGTCACTCTCCGGGGTCCTCCCCGGAGCTTCCTTCGGCTTCACCCTCGGGCATGGACCGGGTTTCCTCCGCATCCTCCAGGGAGCGCAGGTAATCGCTGTATTCCTGGGTGTAGCGCGTCTCCGGCGGGTCGATCCCCTCAGGGTCGACGCCCAGCTCCAGAAGCTGCGCCGCTTCGCCCACCGGGCCAGCTTCCGGCTTTTTCTTTTTCTTCAGAAAATCGAACAGTCCCATATGCCCCTCCTATTCGCGTTCGTGATCTCGCTTTGCCCCTTCTCCCGCAGCGCCGTCCCAGCGCAGCACCTGCGCCTCATATGGCCGCAGCCGCCCCAGGGTCGGCTCTCCCGGGTAATTGCACAGCACTGGGCTGCAGCCCTCCCAGGCATAGCCTCCGGGCAGCTGCCAGGTCTGCTCCGTTTTTGAAAAGGAGCAGACGATCAGGATCCGCTCGCTCCCCCGGCTGCGCTCATAGACATAGAGATGCCGGTGCAGGGGGAAGTATTCCCGGTATTCGCCCCACAGCAGCGTGTCGCTTTCCTTTCGCAGGCGCAGGCAGCGGCGGTAGAAGCTGAGGATGCTCTGAGGGTCCGCCTCCTCCGCTTCCGCATTGATCTCCCGGTAATTCGGGTTCACGGCGAACCAGGGGCGGACGGGGGAGAAGCCCGCGTTTTCCGAAGCGTCCCACTGCATCGGCGTCCGCGCGCTGTCCCGGGAGGCGATATGGACGTGGCGCAGGCGCTTTTCCTCCGACTGACGGCGGCGGAAGCTGTGATAGGTGTTGATGGTCGCCACGTCCTGGTATTCCTCAATGGAGCCGAGGCGGATGTTGGTCATGCCCAGCTCCTGGCCCTGGTAGATGAAGGGCGTCCCCCGCTGGAACAGGTAGGCCGCCGCCAGGGCGGTGCCGGATTCCCGCCGGAATTCCTCGCTGCCGTAGCGGCTGATCACCCGGGGGTGGTCGTGGTTTTCCAGATACAGGGCGTTCCAGGCCTTCCCGGCCAGGGCGTTCTGCCAGCGGGAAAAGGCGCGCTTGAGCTTCCGCAGGGAAAAGGGGTGGTGGAGGTATTCCGTCAGGAAGCAGTCCGCCGTCATGTGGTCGAATTGGATCATCATGTCCAGCACCCGGTCCTCCCCGGTGAGATAGGTGAGGGCGGTCCCGACGGGGGTCATGGGCGCCTCCCCGATCTGCAGGGCCCCGTATTCCTTGGCTACCGCCCGGAATTCCCGGAGATAAGTCAGCAGGTTCGGGCCATCCTTATAATAGGGCTGGCCGTTGATGACCGGCAGGAAGGGGATCCCGTCCGGCAGCTGGGGATGCTTGGAAATATAGGTGATCACATCCTCCCGGAAGCCGTCCACGCCCATGTCCAGCCAGAAGCGCATGATGCCCTTCACTTCTTCCCGCACCCGGGGGTTGTCCATGTTCAGGTCCGGCTGCTTTTTGGCAAAGACATGGAGGTAATACTGCGCCCGTTCCGGGCAGTATTCCCAGGCGAGGCCCTCGAACTGGCTGTACCAGTTGTTGGGCGGGAGCCTGCTTTCCCCCTTCCACTTCGGGTCCCGCCAGATGTAATAGTCGCTGTAGGGGTTATCCCGGCTCTTCCGGCTCTCCAGGAACCAGGGGTGCTCGTCGGAGGTGTGGTTGATCACCAGGTCCATGATCACCCGGAGCCCCAGGGCGTGGGCGCGGTCCAGCACCCGCCGGAAGTCCTCCAGGGTGCCGTAATCCGGGTGGATGTCCCGATAGTTGGAGATATCGTAGCCGTAATCGGCGTTGGGCGAGGGGTAGATGGGGCTGAACCAGATGCCGTCCACCCCCAGGGAAGCGATGTAGTCCAGCTTGTCATAGACCCCGTAGAGGTCCCCGATGCCGTCCCCGTTGCCGTCGGCAAAGCTGCGTATCCAGATCTGGTAAAAGGACATGCGCCGAAAATCGAACAGCTCCATGGCTCACTCCCTCCGGCCCCGGCCCCTGCCGGGCCCGCGGTGCAATTCCCCGGAAAGCCGGTCCAGGAAATGCTCCGCCGTCTCCTCGGCCTCCTGGATGTTCTCCATCATCCCCACCGCCGTCTCCCGGAAGTTCCGGAACAGCTCCCGGTAAACCCTCCGGCGGCGGGCCCGCTCCTCCATGGTTTTTGCGGTGACGCTGACCAGCCAGTCTGCGGGCAGCTTTTTCCGGAGGGGCAGTTCTCCCCGCGCCTTTTCCTCCAGGATCACCCGGTAGCGTTCATAGGCCTGGGCCACGCAGTCCTGCCAGGAGAGGTACAGCTCCTCCATGGCCCGGTCTCCCACCTGCCGGAGACGGCCCAGGTCCCCGGACACCTTTTCCAGCAGGGCCGCCAAAGCCTCCGGCGTCTCCTCGATGGTGAAGCCGTTAAGCCCGTCCGTGACGCCCTCCGCCGCGCAGGAGCCCCGGATGAGCACGCTGCCCAGGCCGCAGGCCGCCGCCTCCCGGACCACCAGGCCGTTGGTGTCGAAGGTGGAGGGAAAGAGGAACAGGTCCGCTCTCGTGTTCCAGGCCCGCAGCACATCCCGGTCGTAGATGGGGCCGGTGAAGAAGCACCTGTCCGGCCCGGCGGCGGAATCCATCAGGCCCAGCGCCCGCGCCTTATCCTCCAGCAGCTCCCGGTCCGGCCCCTTCCCGATGAACACCATGCGGAAATCCCGCCCCCGGTCCGCCAGCAGCTTCAGCGCGTCCAGGATCAGGGGCAGGCCCTTGTAGGTCATCATCCGGCCCACGAAGAGGAACACCGGCACGCCCTCCGGCAGATCCCAGCCCGCCGTGGCCTCCGTGACCTGGGCCGCAGGCACCCGGCCCCGGGGGAAATCCACGCCGTTTGCCATCACCCGGTAGTCCCCCCGGAAGCCCAGGGCCTTCAGGCTCTCCCCGGCGCCCCGGCTGACGGTCCATACCTCGTCGCAGGCTTCGATGTTGCTGACCATGGCGGTGATGGCCTCGTGGGCGGCGAGGCGGGCGTGGACGACCCGGCGGATGTCGATGTCGTACTTTGTATGATAGGTAAAGACGACCGGCGCCTCCGTTTTTTCCCGGAGGAGCCGGGCGACGACGGTGGAGGAGGCGGGACAGTGGGAGTGGATGATCTCCGGGTGAAAGCCCGCCAGCTCCTCCAGAGCTTCGCCCCCGAAGGGGTTGCCGGCCCGGTAGCCGCTGGCGACGGCGGCGGTGTCGAAGCTGGGATAGGCCACCACCGGATAGGGGTACTGCCCGTAGTCCGCTTCGGGATACCGGGGCGTCCCCACGACGACGGCGGCCTGATGGTCCTGGGTCAGGTAGTTCGCGTAGTTCATCACCACGTTGACCACGCCGTCGATCACCGGCGGAAAGGAATCGTTCAAAAGGCAGACGTTCATTCCGCGCCTCCTTCAGGAAAGAGCTCGCGCAGGGCGGTGTATTCCCGGCGGTAGAGGGAGCGCAGCATCGCGTGGGCGCCGGTGTAGGAGGTGAAGACGGCCTTGGCATCCTCCACGCTGAGCCACCTGGGCTCCATCCCCGCCTTCGCTTCCCGCTCCGTCAGCTGCCGCTCACACCGGCCCGTCACCTGGCCGAAGTAATATCGGTTTATGTGCTTCAGGTCGTAGACGTATTCTTCGATCACCAGGGCGCAGTCGGAGGGCTGAATGAGGAAGCCCGTCTCCTCCGCCACCTCCCGGATGCAGCAGGCCATCTCCTCCTCGCCGGGCTCCAGCCCGCCCCCCGGGATCATCCACAGGCCGGAGCTCGTCTCATGGGAGAGCAAAAGCTTCCCCTCCCGCAGTACGACGCCCCGGCAAGCCGTGCGGGACCTGACCCATTTTCCGCTGTAATTCTCTCCGTAGAGCTCCACTGTTTTCACGGTTTTCCGCCTCCTCGTTCCCTCTGGTCCTCCACAGATTCTAGCAGATATGCAAGGCCGATTCAACCTTGCCGGGGTCCATAAATGCGGCGGGAAATCCGCGAAATTTCCCCGCAGCTATTCCATATTCCGGAGAAAAACGCTAGTATTATCATGGGCTGTACTTTTGAACGGAAAAACATCAAAGACCGGAGAATAGGAACTATGAAGATCGAATGGGCAGAAGGATTTGAAATCCGTGTGACCGTGGACGGGGGAGAAGCGCTGATCTCGGCAAATCGGGAAGGGCTGCTTTCCCTGGCCAAGCAGCTGGCCGCCCTGGCGGAGGCTCCGCCGGGCAGCCATATCCACTATGACAGCTGCAATTCCCTGGAGGACGGTTCCGCGGAAATGATCGTCGAGAAAACGCGGTAGGCGGGTCAGGGCAGATGAGGCAGGAGGGACTCCAGCGGCTATGTCCGCGGGGAGGGCAAGAAAGCAGAATGCGGAGATATACAGAGCCATGAAACCGGGCGTTTCATGGCTCTGTATGCATAGATCGCGCGCAATCACAGCACCTGCTCGCTCCTGCCGATGACGTCGTCCTGGATGCGGTCGGAGAGCTGCACGAAATAGGCGCTGAAGCCGCCCACGCGGACGATCAGGTCCTGGTGCTCCTCCGGGCGGACCTTGGCGTCCAGCAGCTCCGCAGCGTCCACGATGTTGTATTGGATGTGGGTGCCGCCCGCGCCCAGGAAAGCATTGGTGTAATCCACCAGCTTTTCGACGCCCTCCTCCGCGGCCACCATGCTGCGGGGGAATTTCTGGTTCAGGGCCACCACGTAGCTGCCCTTGCCGAAATCCCCGCGGAGGACGGAATTGAGGACGGCGGTGGGGCCGCACTTGTCCATGCCCCGCATGGGGGAGGCGGAGGCGTCGTTCAGGGGCTCCAGGGCCTTCCTGCCGTTGGGCAGGGCGCCCACGCCCAGCCCGGCGGCATAGTGCCAGCTCAGGCCCTCCCGGACGGACTTGAAGGGGGGATAGGGGCTGTGGTCCCAGGAGGTGACGGAGTCGGCGGACATCTGCCCCACTCTGGCGGCCAGCTCGTCCACCTCCGGGATATCGTTGCCGAATTTCGGCGCGGCCAGGCACATCCGGCGGATCTCCTCGCCCCGTTCCCCCTCGAAATTTGTATCCAGCGCCCGGATCAGCTCGTCCATGGTGAGCTTTTTTTCGTCGTAAACCAGTTTTTTCACGGCGATCAGGGAGTCGGCGCAGTCGATGATGGCCCGATCCGTGATGCCGTATTCGCACTGGACGTCGGGGATCATGGTATCCCTGCCCTTGTCCATGCACTGGCGGATGGAGAAGACGGACAGCGCAGGGAGGCGCAGGTATTTGTATTGGGTGTCCCTGGCGATGTCGGCCAGCCACAGGGTCCGCTGCATGACGAAATTGTGCTGGGCGGCATAGGCGTCGTAGAATTCGTCGAAGGTCTTGAAGTCCCTGGGGTCGCCGGTCTCCAGGCCCAGCTTTTTGCCGGTGATGGCCACGCCGTTGTGGAATACCAGCTGGAGCATGGCGGCGCTGTTGAAGCCCGCCGCGCCGCCCTTGTATTCGCTGCGCTGGGGCAGGGCGGGCCAGACGCAGCCCCGGCCGATCCAGGTCCTCGCCTCCTCGATGCTGACGCCGTCCCGCACAAAGCTCTCCACCATGTGTTCGTCGTTCTCGAACAGGGGGATCCCGCCGCCGCAGAGCTTGTTGGTTTCGATGGCCTTCTTCATGAACCAGCGGGGGGTGGCGCGGGTCCAGTTGACGATGACGGTGGGGGAGCTCAGGTGCAGCAGGCCCACCGCGTGAAGAAAGAGGTAGCTCAGCTCGTTACAGTTCTCCACCCCGTCGGGGCCGACGCCCCCCAGGTTCATGCTGCTGATGCCGTAGGTGATCTGGTGGGTCTGCTTGTGCAGGGAGCTCTGTACCTGGAGCTGCGTCCCCCAGCGGCCGATGACCTCGGCCAGCAGCTCCAGGGCCCGCTGGGCGGTGAGCTTCCCGGCGTTAATGTCACGGATGAAGAAGGGATACAGATAGGTGTCGCCCCGGCCCCAGTGGGGCTGGTTGTGCATGGGGTGTTCCAGGGCCTTCATCAGGCCCACCAGCACCATGCTCTGCAGCGCCTCATGGAAGCTGCGGGCGGGGTGGGCGGGGACGTAGTCACAGGTTTCCGCGATGGTCATAAGCTCCTCTTTTCGGGCGGGGTCACGCTCTCCGGCGGCTTTCTCCCGGGCAAGGTCGGCATAGCGCTTCGCCAGGGCGAGGGCAGCGTCGCAGATGATGACGGCCGCCTTCCAGAAGAAGTATTTTTCCACCTCCTGGGTCTTGTTCTTCAGGAAATCGTCGATGTGCGCCTGGGCTTCGGCGCGGTAAGAGAGGACGCCCTTATTCAGGATCTTGTCGAAGTCGAAGGTGTTGGTGCAGTTGCCGAAGTTCCCGCTGGAGAGGTCGGGGTCCTTCAGATGGGCGTCCACCACGTCCCGCGGCCAATCCCCCAGCACCTCCGCAAACACCTTGTTCACGCAGTCCACGGGATTCTGGTTGCGGAAGGTACGGGCGGCCTCCCGCAGGATCTCCAGGTCCTCATGGGAGATGCTGGCCTTGTCATGGAGGGTGCCCTGGATGCCGTCCTCGCTCCAAAGACCGTCCAGATAGTCGCCCACGATGTCGATCTCGGTATAGTTGCCCACCACGCCGGGCCCGATGCGGCCCACGATGAAGTCAAAGTCCAGGATTCCGATGTCCACGTTTTCGGCGATCTTCTGCACCATCTTCGCCCTTCGGAGCTCCAGGTCCTCCCCCTCGGTCTCCTTCCAGGATTCGGTGGCGTATTTCTGGCGGTCGGTAAGCAGGGTATAGGGGGCGTTCCTGATGGCTTCCTTCCAGCGCTTCCGGCGCTCGTCCAGGACGGTTTTGTCGATCTCTTTCAGAAGCTCCTCCTGGATCGGTCTGACAGGGAACATAAGAGGACCCCTCCTTTAAAAATGCTCTTCGCAGTAATAAAAGTCGCTTCCCGGCGGTTCATAGCCAAAGCCGTTGTCGCCGTCGGCCCGCCTGTAATGATAGCCCTCGCCGTCATAGGACCATTCCGGCGAAGAATCACACAGCGGCGGGAATAAGGCTTCGCCGTTTTCCACATAGAGGATGCCATAGAGCAGGAAGCGGCGGGCGTTCCGGGGCGTCGGTTCGGCTTCCTGGGGGCACCTCCGGTAACGTAATGATGTATGCCGGAACGGTGCGGTATTGCCCTACAGCTCGACGCTTTCCAGCATCCCGATCTGTTCCAGGGAAACGCTGCCGCCGGAAATGAAGAAGCAGACCCGCTCCTCAGGCATGACGGGGATGAGCCCCTGCAGGACGGCGCCGATGCCGATGGCGGAGGAGGGTTCGCACAGAAGCTTCCCTTCCAGGAGCAGCAGCTTCATGCCCTTCAGGATGAAAGCGTCCTCCACGGCGGCAAAGGCGTCGGTGTGGGCTTCGACGCAGGGGAAGCACACGTCCCCCGGCATCTGGGATACCAGGCCGTCGGCGACGGTGGGGCGCTTTTCCACCTGGACGGGCTTCCCGGCCTTCAGGCTGACGGAATACCGGGGAAGGGCGGCGGGCTCCGCGCCGTACACGGCCGTCCGGGGCGAAATTGCCTTGATCGCCGTGGAGACGCCGCCGATGAGGCCACCCCCGCTCACCGGGACGACGACCTTGTCCAGCTCCGGGCATTGTTCCATGATCTCCAGGCCCGCCGTGCCCTGCCCGGCCATGACCGTCTCGTCGTTGAAGGGGGGCACCAGCGTGGCGCTGCGCGCCCGGCACAGCTCCTCGGCGACCCGGAAGCGCTCCGAGACGTCGCATTTCACGATCTCCGCGCCGAAGCTCCGTATCGTGTCCTCCTTGACCATCGCCGCCGTATGGGGCAGCACGATGGCCGCCTTTGTCCCCAGCATCCGGCAGGCATAGGCGATGGCTTTCCCGTGGTTGCCGGAGGACGCGGCCACGATGCCGCGCTTCAGCTCCTCCTCCGTCAGGGAAAGCAGCTTGTTCATGGCGCCACGCAGCTTGAAGGAGCCGGTGGTCTGCATGCACTCCGCCTTGGCGTATACCCGGCAGCCCAGATATCTGTCCAGGCTGTGCAGCCGCAGAAGCGGCGTCTGCAGCACATAGGGGGATATGCGTCTGCGGGCTTTTTCGATCTCGCTAACCGTCAGGGCCATGGCAGCCTCCTCGTTGCAAGGTTTGTTTCGGTGACGTAAATATATCACAGAAGCCCGGATTTATAAAGAGCGCCCTGCGGAGACGGGCGAGAGCTTGTGACGGCGGCCCCCTTGCCGGACCGGCGGATTTTCTTCCCGGATTCCCTTGAATTGTGGCCGAAGCTGTATTATATTCTATATATAGTGGTTGTTTGGGTTTTGCCCCGAATATAGGGGAAATGCAGCCCATGGGAGGTCCGGATATGAAGAAGAACAACCGTTCCCGTTTGCTGGTCTTTGCGCTGGCTGCCGCGCTGTTCGTGGCGGCGGCTGTCCCCGCTTATGCCGCCATGGCGGCGAAGAACATCGACGTGTTCACCGGCGTCAGTATTTTTGTGGACGGAAGAGAATTGCACCCAGCTGACGTCAAGGGCAATGAGGTGGAGGCATTCATTTACGAGGGCACCACCTATGTGCCCCTCCGTGCCGTGGGCGAAGCCCTGGGGGCGGAGGTGAGCTGGAACAAGGAGACGAAGACCGTATACCTCAACAGCGAAAAGACCGGCGCGGAACCGGAGGACCGGATCGCCAGATTCGACGCCGGGTCCGGCCCCTTCACCTATAACTGCGGGCCCATGACCCTCTCCAGCAAATACTGCACAGCGGAGCTGGACGGCTTCACCATCGTGTATTCCGAGGTGGCCTTCACTGACCCCAACTATGTGGAGCAGGTCCGGCTCTATGAGCTGCATACGGTCATCAAGGGTACGGTGAAGAGCTCCGAGCGGGGTTATTTCCTCTGCTATGCCCACTGCTATGACAAGGATGGGAAGCTGACCCGCATCGAGAAGATCTATCAGGAGCTGGAGGAGAACGTCCCCTTCGAGCTCTGGTACGCCATCGACATCCCCGCGGACACGGTGCGACTCGTCATTGCCGCAGACAGGATGGATTGAAGAACAGGGAAACGGAAAGGGCATCCGGCAATTGACCGGATGCCCTTTTTCTATCATGTGCCGCTTTGTGCCGGGAGGCGGGCCTTTTTGTCCGCGCGCAGGTCCAGCCAGACAAGGGCCAGGCAGCCCAGGCGCAGCAGGAATCCCAGGATGGCGAAAGGAAGGCCGAAGGCCAGGTTGAAGCGGAAGGGGAGAAGGCGGAAGAGAAGCTCCGCCAGGAGCAGCGCCCCATAGACCTTCCGGGCAGCAGATGCGCTCTTTCCGCCCCGCAGGAGCCGCCCGGCAGCCAGACCGAAGGCCAGGGCCGGGATCAGCAGGGCAAAGGCCAGAAGCACCTCGCTTCCGCTCAGGCGATAGAGAAGGGACAGGAGGAGCAGCCACCACCGGGGCAGGGCGGAAAGCCCCAGCTCGAAAAGCACCGCCGCGACCCCCCGGTGCAGCATGGCCGGCGGATAGGCGGAGACGAGCAGGATGAAGAGGGCGGGGGGCAGGACCGCTCCCTGCATGAAACGCACGGACAGCTCCGCACCGCTGAGGGCGCCCCGCAGGCCGACGCCGAATCGCAGGCGGCGCTTCATTCCAACACCTCGCGGAGGAGATACTTTTCCTCAAAGGAATCCGACGCCTCGTCGTCCCACGAGCGCCAGAGCACTTTCCCCGTCTCCGGTTCCACGCAGATCACTTCTCCCCAGTCGCCCGCTGGGGAGATCGCCCACCGGTCCTCCTTTATGTACATCGACCGGTCCGTGAGACTGTAGAGGGCGCAGAGCGGGTTGACCTCCGGGCTGTTCACGGGCAGCAGGCAGCCGCCCAGGCAGACCAGCTCCCCGGCGGGGTTCCTGCCCCGCAGCACCGTATCCTCTCCCAGGATCTCCGTGCTGAAATCCCGCAGGTCCACCCGGAGGACACGGCAGTGCATTACCCCCAGATCGGTCTTCGTGTACTCGTTGATCCAGAGGGCGTCGCCCGCCGCGGCCGCGCCCCAGTCATAGCCGAATTCACCCGCCAGCTTCAGATCCCGGGAATACTCGGCGCCCCGGTAGATGCCGCTGACAGGGTCCTTGCCGTAGCGCACCCCCAGCTCCGTGCCCTCGATGGGGTAATACTCGTTGACGACGCTGTGGTCCGCCAGCTTTCCCAGCTTCACCGTGAAGAAGAAGCCGATGGCCGCAAAGATGGTCACCACCAGGACCAGGGCGTTCATGGTAAACTTCGTGTCGTTCATCGTCTCAGTTGAAGTTGTAGGCCGTGACGATGGGCTCCCGCCCGGCGGTCACGTCGTTGAAATATTCGTAGAGGCAGATGCCCAGGAAGGAGCCGGAGATGTTGACCATGTTCCGCCAACCCCGGCCCCGCAGCTCGCACAGGGCGTAGTAGCTGCGCTGGGAGCTGCGGCAGTGGAGATAGACGGGCCTGTCCTTCGGCACCTCCCCGATCCGGTCCCGGAACTGGCTCAGGGGGATGTTCACCGCCCCCAACAGATGCCCGGCGGCGTACTCCGCGGGCTCCCGCACGTCGATGATATACGCCCCGCTCTCCACCAGGCCCCGCACCTCGGACACATGGACCTGGGGCATGTCCCCGTAGAGCACGTTTAGCCCCACCAGGGCGGCCATGTTGGTCACGTCCTTGGCCGTGCCGTAGACCGGCGCGTAGCAGAGCTCCAGCTCCTTCAGGTCCTCCAGGGTTCCCTCCATGGAGATGAGGGCGGCGATCACGTCCACGCGGCGAACCGCGTCCCCCTTGCCGATGGCCTGGGCCCCCAGGATGCGGCCCGTGGGGGTTTCGAACACCAGCTTGAAGGCCATATAGCTGCTGCCGGGTATGAGGCTCACCTTGTCCGAGGGCAGCACGTAGGCGATCTCGCAGGGGATTCCCAGGGCCTTCGCCGTCTTCTCGTTCAGGCCGGTGCAGGCGGCGTTGAGGCCGAAGACCTTCAGGCAGCTGGAGCCGATATAGCCCCGGTTATTGTGTTTAGCGCCGCAGATGTGGTCCGCCGCGGCCCGCGCCTGCCGCTGGGCCGGGCCAGCCAGGGCCAGATTCCCGTAGGACCGGCTGAGGCGGTTATAGCT
>JAEEGH010026309.1_pt1 | contig 11598 bp, 10 predicted proteins | sample 9134181 | NCBI WGS metagenome assembly JAEEGH01 (sample SAMN16246544, study PRJNA631951) | gut metagenome | biome: gut microbiome; feature: rumen; material: DP-attached | host: Bos | place: Iran: Karaj | collected 2018-10 | reverse complement strand
TATTGGTATAGTCGCCTTTGGTTTTATAGACTTGTACAAAGTCACCATTGATGCAACATTTCCATTTGATGCACGAACTCATTGAAACGACGACAAGCAGCATCGCAAAAACAACAAATCTTTTCATAACTATTTGAATTTTAAATCTTTGAATCTTAAATCTTTGAATCTTTGAATTTCAAATCCTCTATTAAGGTTTGTGCGCCACGATGCGGAAATTGTTGAACCATCCCTCGGCCTTGTCGGTGCCGTTGCTGATGACGAGATGGTAACGGCTCAAGGGTTGGTCGCCCATATAGAATCGCGTTTCTTTGTTGTAACCTGAAGTAACGGTGTCGCAAAAGACGACATGGTCTTGTCTGTTGCTGATGCTGACAACACACTCACCCAGATAATCGTGGAAGTACACATAAACGGTCTTACCCCAATAACCCGCCTCAATGTTTGGATAGCGCATGTCGCCATTGGAAAGCGAGCCTTTGATGTCGATTTTGTCTTTGTCGTCAATGAGGTCGGTCGGTTCGAATTTCTTACACGATGTCGTTATCAAAGTGAAAAACAAGATAGCAATTAATGATAAGTGTTTGGTCTTCATGGTGTTATTGTTTTGTATTCATTTTATTGTTTAAGCTTGCGCGGATTTTATCGACATTATAGACGCTGCAACCGAGCACATCGGCATATTCTTGCCGCGAAAGTTTGAAGTGCGAGAGCAAGCAATAGCGAAACTCTAAATCAGTCAAGTCGGGGTATTGCTTATGCACAAAAGCAATGAAGCCCGGATGTACACCCTCGAAAGCGGCCTCAAAACCAGCCCAATGGTCTTCGCCTTCAAAGAGTGACTTCTCCAAGTCTTTGAAAGCTATCGCATTGCTTCTGTCGCGCGACAACACTTCGAAGCAGCGGATGATGTTACATTTCTGCAAATATTCATCTTTCAGCTTGTCGCCAAATTCAGCTTGTAGTTCGCTCTGTTGAGCGTTCTGTTTCTGTAGTTTGTCGTATTGCGCCTGCATTTCGGTTTGCTCTTGCTGTTGCCGTGCGTTGCGTTTTTTCAGTTCCAGCAAGTTCGCGTTGATTTCGGCCTCGATGCGTTTCTTTTTCAAGGCGTTGAGAATCAAAACGGTGACCAAAACCAAGGCGGCAATTAAGACGATGGTGAGCACGATGATGAGTCTTTGCCGCGAGAGCATCTGGCGGTTGTGCTGGTTGGCCTGTGCCTCGAAGTCGTATTTCTTCTGGATTTCTAAGACGGAACTTTGGGTTTGGTCGGAAAGCAAGTCTAAAGCCACTTGTTCGTGCTGTTTCTCAAACTGATAGGCACTTTCGTAGTCGCCCACGGCAAGCGCGTCCTTAATCAGGAAACCATAAACGGCGGCTTGCGTTTCTGGCCTACATTCCGCTTGCTCTATCGCGTTGAGCATTCGTGTTTTGTAGTATTCCAACGAGTCGCGATTGTCCAAGGCCAAATACACTTTGGCGAGGTTGAGCAAAGCAATGGGACGACGTTTTTCGTCCACCAAAGGCAGGGTTTTCCGCAGGCAGTCCAAGGCGTCATCGTTCTCGTCAAGCAGTTGATAGGCAACGGAATAGTTGTTCCAAACCGAGGCTTCAGTGACTTTGTCTTTGGCGGTTTGGGCCAAATTCAAGGCTTGTTCGAGATAGACAAAAGCACTGTCATATTCGTCGATGACGATGTTCATCATCGCCACGGCGTTGAGGCACTTGGCCTTGCGCGAAAGACTGTCGCCCCACAGTTCGGCGGCGGCCTTGTAGTTCGAGATGGCCTCGGCCTCGTGGCCGCTGTTGTTGAGCAAGTCACCTATATAATATTGCGCGAAGGCTGCACTCACCGAGTCGCCGACCTGCCTACCGTATTCGTCCGCCTTCTTGTAGCAGTTCATCGCTGCCTCATATTCCTTTTTGGCTTGGCGCACACAACCGCTGTAAAGCGCGGCGGGCGCGGCATTTTCGTAGTCCTTTTGCCTCACGAAGTAGCCGTAAGCCTCAAAGATTTGGTCATCTTGACTGATGTCCTCATAGGCCTTGTATTTGGCGCGCACCTCCGCTACCACAGCTTGCATCCGTTCCGTCTTGCTCCGATTGTTGCAAGCGGCAAGGAACGAAAGCACCGCGAGGAGGAGCAAAAAACTTGATTTTATTTTCACCAATTCACAATTCATTGCGTGTTCCGTTTTTCGGTGCAAATGTATTACAAAATTTCGTTGAAAAACGCAACACAATTGGCCATTACAAACTTTTGCAAAAGTCAAATATTGACAATCAATGGATTACGATTTTTGATTACAAACTTTTGATTATTGCTTGACATAATAAAAACCGCAACATTGTGCGGTTTTTCGTTTTTTTCGGCTTGAAGTGCTGAAATTAAAATTTATATCGGATGCTTAAGCCGAAATCACTCCACCGGAATAAAGTGTTAGGAACAAGATATAAGCAGGGACGGAAGTCCAATGCAAGTTGGAGAGGGATGGCATTGAAATGATAGTCCATACCAACTTGACCCACTACACCTACCGCGCCTGCAAAATTAATTGGATGATTATAGGAGTGACCATCATAGTTGAATATTTCTAATCTGGGACCAAAACCAAAATACCACCCAAGGTTTTTAGCGGCAGAAATATCAAAATGCAATTGATAGACGCCCGTTAAAAACAAATACCCTATGTCAAAATAATCATCAACCCTGTAACCAAGGTCTGCCTCAAAGCGGTGGGGGGCACCTAAACTTCGCTGATAAGAGATTTCTCCGCAATACCATTGATTACCACCGCTAAAGCGAACACCTATGGCATTGTTTTGTGACTTTGCCGCAAAGGCTAAACCCATAACGGCAACAACAAGAAGAATTACTTTTTTCATTAAGAACAGAATTAGTTGTTTACATTTTAGATGTAAAAAGCCTCAAACCAGGTGCGAGGCACTTTGTTTGTCCAATTTTCCACTGCAAAAGTATGAATAAAATCCATCTAAAGTATGAATAAAACCATCTTTTTCACGCATAAACGTGTCATTACAAACTTTTGAAAACGCTTACATCTGAAAATCAATCCATTAACAAAACAAATTACAACTTTTTGTTGACATCCGAAGGCCTTAAATACGAGATTACAACGCAATGAAATGCAAATTCGACGTAGATAATCACATCTCTACAAGGTGAAATCGCTTTCTTTTAAATCGCTGAATTTCTTTTTTCCGCGAATGATGCTCTCGAAGACGATGTTCTTCCGATAGATGCAACTGACCAGCTTGTGTTCATTGTAGCTGCGTTTTTTGCGCAAGTCTTTCAACCTTTTGTAGAAATCCCAATGCGCCTTGAAGACCATTTGGAAATCTTTCGGGCAGCCCTCGAACAGGAACTTGAACGCCGCCACCCAGTCGAGGAGGATGCGATAGAAGATGATGCGATGCACACGATGCTTGGGAAGGTTTTTCACCAGCAGCGAGAGATTGTTGCGGAAATTCAGATAGGTCTTGCGCGGCGAGTTTTTGGGCAAGGTGCCACCGCCGATGTGATACACCCACGACTGAGGACAACAATACACCTTGTAACCCGCATTCTTCATCCGCCAACACAAGTCTATCTCCTCCATGTGGGCAAAGAAACTGTCGTCCAATCCGCCAATCTGATGGTACAAATCAGCACGGACGAACATGCAGGCACCCGTGGCCCAAAACACCTCTTTCGGCTCATCGTATTGGTGCTCATCGGTCTCCAAGTTTTGGAACACGCGCCCACGGCAGAAGGGATAGCCATATTTGTCGATGTAGCCGCCGCTGGCACCGGCATACTCAAACTGTTCCTTGTGGTAATACGACAATATCTTGGGCTGACAGGCGGCAATCTGAGGGTCGGCATCCATCAATTCGATGACAGGCTCGATCCAATGCGGCGCCACCTCTATATCCGAGTTGAGCAGCACATAGTACTGTGCCTCGATCTGTCGCAAGGCCAGATTGTAGCCTGTTGCGAAACCTCCGTTGCTGCCGTTTTCAATCAGGCGGATGTCGGGGAACCGTTCCTGCATGAACGCCACTGAGCCATCGGAAGAGTTGTTGTCAGCCACGACGATTTCCGTCCATGTCGGGTCGCAGTTGGCGATGACATTGGGCAGAAACTCTTCGAGGAATTTCTTTCCGTTGTAGTTCAATATGACGACAGCCACTTTCATGCTTGTTCCTTTTGGGGTCTTTGATGTTTCCAACGACGGTGCGACCAGAGCCAGTTGTCGGGTTGCGACGCAATGAAACGCTCCACACAGCGCACATATTGTTCCATGATGTAGCCTTTTTCTGTCTTCTTGGGTTGGTCAGTAATCAGTTCGAAAGTCACCTCATATTGTCCCCTACCCGTCCGTTTCATGGCCACGAAGACCACGGCATAGTCCAACATCTTGGCAATGCGCTCCAAGCCCGTGAACCAACAAGTGTCCTGATGCAAAAACTCTGTCCAATAGTCCGTTGCCAAGCCGTGCGGGGTTTGGTCGGCCACCATCAATACGGCATTGCAACTGTCGCGCAACTGAGTCAAACGCCTTAAGGCCGAATTGGACTCCACCATCTCCAGTGTACAGCCCTTCGTGCGGAGATAAAGCATAAGCTGCTCAAAAACTGGGTTTTGCACCTTTTTGTAAACTGCAAGACAATTGTGTGGCGTAAGGTCACAGGTCATCTTGCCAAACCACTCCCAGTTGCCGGAATGTGGGATGGCATAAAACACGTTTTTGTGCTGTTCGTAAAGCTGCGTCAACAATTCAGGGTTGGTGTAGTTGATGCGGTACTTATAGCCATTGGGCTTCATGTTCAGCATTTTGGGTGCCTCCACAAACAAGTCGCAAAGGTTATGGTAAAAGCGCTTCTCAATGGCCTTGATAGCCTTGGCATCCTTCTCAGGGAACGAACGCAACAAATTATCCCTGACCACCTTACGGCGATAACGTAACAAATGGTAAATCAGGGCATAATAAAAATCGGACTTCAAGTAGAGAAGCCAATAAGGGTGGATGGACAAAAAGCCCATCCACCACTTTACGATATGAAATCCAAGCTTCGACATCGCTTATCTCGGGTTGTCGTACAAGTCGCCGGCATGTGAGCCCCAGCCTCTCTCGTATTCAGTCTGGTCGACGCCTTGGTCGTAGCCGACGCCGTAGATGCGCGAATAGATTTCCAACTGCCAGCGTGGATTGTAGACCTCGCCGTTCACGTCGGAATGAATCAACTGGTAGTCGTTGGCAGCCGAGTCTTTCGACATGAAGACGAACCGCTTATTGCGTTGGTTGGCAATGGTATAGTAATGCCAAATCTCATAAGGATAAGCACCTGGCTCATTCGGGCTCTCCATGATTTTGTCGGGCTGTCCATATTTCAGGAACACATAACCGCGGTCGGTACGATAGCCAGGGAACGAGGAGGTCTTGAACGACATGTTGACACGCTTGACGGCAGCCAGATAGTCATCAAAGCCCTGCTTGGGATTCATGGGTGAGCGCAGGCTCCAGAAATTGAAGAGGAACTGCTGCATGGTCTTCACGTCGTCCGTCTTCACCAAGCTGATGGAATAGTCGCGTTCCATCTCGGTGCACAGAGGATCGAGGTAACGGATGTACTGGCGCAACGTATCAATATCAGTAATATCGCTGACGAAAGTGTTGGTGATGTTCACTCCAGCGAGGTCTGACATATCGTAGTTCACTTCCGGATTGCTGCGTTGGAAGAAAGTGCTGTTGGAGCAAATCAGGGTATTGCTGCGGTCGCGCATCTCTACAACGAGGTAATAGTTACCTGAAGGCAAGTCCTTGATATCGATGGTGTTGAGCAAAATATTTGCCTTAGCCACGTCGAAACGCTTGTTGAACGAATAGTTCTGCATCCGGTTGGACGACTCGTAAGTCTCGATGTAGTAATTAACAAGGTATTTGCCTTCGTCATACAACTTGTCGCTGTTGTACAACTCAACGTAGAACTTCAGTTTGTCATTGTTCTGTCCATAGAACGGATAAACGCGCGGCAAGAAATCATAGCCGCTCTTGGTGCAGGCAGAGGGAGTGTTGGTCTTCGAGTAGGAATCGAACAACAGGATATCCGAAATGGAAGGCAGGTTTTCGGGGAAATCGACGTTCACCGTAACGGTCTTGGTGGGCAACGACTCACCGCTGTTCAGGTCGGAGATGCTAATCTCCATCTGATATTCGCCATTGGGCAGCGAAAAACGCTGTTGGTCGATGAAGGCACCGTCAAGGTTGGAGGTGTCCGTCACCACGGGGCTATCCAAAGCCTCTTTCGAGAAGGTCGTCTCCTCCCCTTTTCTAAAGATAGTCGTAATCTCCACCGTCGCCTTGAACTTTCCAGGCTCAAACTGTTTGTACACCGCCGAGCGGCATTCAAAGGCGATGGCATTTTCCACGTAAGGCGTCATGCCCGGAACACAATAGTTCGTCGTGGAAAGGTAAGACCTCAGTCTTTTCGTTTGGGCATTGCCCGCAAATGCGACCAGCACCAGCATGACGGTCACAATTGCTCTCTTAGTTAAAGTTGATGTATTCATGATGTTAGTTTTTTAGACGAAGCAAAAATATACACATTTCGGTCAAGTTTATGAATTTTTCGTTTCTAATTTCTCAACAATTCTCAACAAATTTGAAATAATTAATTGATTTATAATAGATTAATATGACTCGTTTAGATAGGCTATTAAGGCTTGCATCAGATTGTTTCCGCGTCCGATTACGTTCAAAATCTTCTTTGTCCTTCGGTTGGTGCCACTGTAAGAGATACCTTCAAGCACTGCTATTTCGGCATCATTCAAGCCCAGAAGCGCCAAACAGGAATGCCTGACATCAGCCACATTCAAATCAGGGAAATCCTTCAGGAAGCGCGACGAGAAATCGGGGAAGCAACGGTTGGCCTCTCGAACCAACTCGATGTAATCCATCTCCCTCAACTTCAGTTTGGGGTAGACTCCCACACTTTTTGTCATTATATCCTTCCCCTCCACCAATTGCTTGATCTTCATCACTATAGGACGCTCCGAAAACGACTTCCAAGCCTCGTCAAAATCAATTTTGACAGTATTCTCCATTTGTTCGCGGGTATCGTTCAACTGCTGCGTGATATGCTCAATCTCCTGGTCTTTGACTGCAGTTTCCTGCTCACGCTTTAATTCAATGGTTGAAATCTTACTCTCTATATGCTTGATACGCTTTCGGTTACGCACGATGATATAGGTCATGAAACACAAGGCAACGAAAAGCACAGCCAGCCAAAGTATCGGCGACTTCGCGGCATCGGTTTTCGCAGTCTCCACGTTCTTCGGATGGTTGAAATCTTCATAGAGGTATTCTATCTCCATCTTCCGGGAAGCCAGTCGCGTTTCGCCCATCGCATTATCGACATAGTAGCGAGTGAAATATAGTTCCTCATCCGTGTTGCCATTGTCGCGGTAAATCTCCGCCAATTTGGATGCCGCATCCACCCGTGCGAAACGATCCCCAGTCGCAAAAGCCCTCTTCAAATATGGTACTGCCGAGTCATATTGCTGAAGTTCAACGAATTTTACCCCCAATGACAATTGGATCATGCCCTCCCCGACCGACTCTTTTTGCTCCGCCTCCTGAAAACGAGCCAAAGCCTTGTCGTAGTCCTTCTGCGCCTGATAGATAGCCGCCTCAAAACGCATCATGGCTGCCAAGTCGGCATCAGAAAAATAATGTGAGGATGCCTCTTTACACGCCTCAATTGCAGGTTCAAAGATGCCGTAGCGATAAAGAATCTCCGACAAACGCGTATACGCCAAGGCGACAAAACGCGATTCCTGCGGATTATTGGTGCTTGCCTCAAACGATTGCATCAAACCCAAAGCACGCAAATAATGGGTGAAGGCCATCACGTCGTCTTGAAGGAAGGCGTACTCCACACCTTTATAATAATAGGCATTGGCGCGAAGAAACTGCAAGTCGGCATCGTCAGGGTACTGCTCAGCCACGCTGTCATAGAAAGCGATGACCGGCAGGAGGTCGGGGCTTTGCTCCGAAAGAGTGCGGTTCTTGAATTGCGCCTGCACCTCACGCAACAGCAACTCGTTGGCGTCCAGTGGAGTAAACGGCATGATTGAAGACAAATTGCTAAGTGCCGACAGACTATCAGCAGCCGAAGACGGGTTAGTTTCCAACAAAGATTCAACCGTTTTCAGTTCCTTGAAATGGTGCGGGGCATTCCGTGGCGTAAACACCGATTTCTGCCTTGAGCAGGCACAAAGCAGTGCCCCACAGAGCAAAAACAGGAAAATTGGAATGCGCTTTGCCTTCATAAAACCGCAGATTTTCAGGTTTGCAAAGATAGGGGTTTTCGGCGGAAAAAAGTTTTTTTTCGCGATTTTTCTTGACCAATCGAAAAATGTTGTACTTTTGCAGCGGAGATATGGCTGAGTGGTCGATAGCGGCGGTCTTGAAAACCGTTAAGCCGAAAGGCTTCGGGGGTTCGAATCCCTCTGTCTCCGCAAGGGCGGCTGATGGTCGCCTTCGTTTTGTCAGACCATCTGACTAAGAGGTCAGGAGAGATGCCGGAGTGGTCGATCGGGGCGGTCTCGAAAACCGTTGAACGCTTTGCGTTCCAAGGGTTCGAATCCCTTTCTCTCCGCAAGAAGAAGCAAGCATCTGAAATTCAGGTGCTTGCTTTGGTTTTATGGGATGAACGAGTCAAAATCGGGCCCCTGATGGTTTTTCATAAACACGAATTGCCACTAATTTACCACGAATTTTTCAATAATTCATTTCTGGAAATTCGTGAATCATTCATGGACATTCGTGTTGAAAATAGTATTCAAACACGAATTACCACGAATTTGCCACGAATTTTTCAAATATTACTTCTTTTTTGTCTTCCTTCCGCTCCTTTTCGGCCAATTCCATCAGCAGCCAAATGCTTTCATAGCGACTGGTACGTTTCTCGTCTGATACGGGCAATGTCCTGATGCTTTGGCAATGGGGACACCGCGACGGCAAAGAGGCCGAATAAGGGTGAGGCCTTATGTCGATGGCGGAGAATGTGGCTCCACATTGAGTGCATTTAAATTCCTGCTGACCTTTGTCGACGAGGCTGTCGTTAGAGCCCCAGTTGATGCTAAGGTGCGAAATGAACGATGCCGTCTCCTCCATATCCCAAAGCCTTTGGTAAAAAGCCTTGTCGGATTCGGTCGGGCGCGTCCTTTTTCCTCCGCATTTCGGGCATGGCTGAGGCTTTGAATAGGTGTAATCGCCATCAGAAGATGCATGGTTTCTCATTTCCTTTTCGATGTTGTCGGCCTCAAAGGTTTCGCCACACTCGGAGCAGACAAACTGGATGGGTTCTGGCATGGGTTGTTTGGCTTTCCTTTTCTTCTCAAAATGCTCCTGGAGGCCCTCAACTGCCAGCACTGGCAACATCCAGACAAAGGCTAATCCCATCCCGACAGTGCCGAAAAACTCAGCCACTTTTGATTTCTTTTTCTTCATGTTGTTTTAATTATAGGTTACTATTGTTTGGGTTTACTAGTTGTTTTCCTGTTACTTTCACTTTCGCGCGAAACCCCAATCACGATCCACACCAAAACGCTAACGATATAGATGAGCCAAGCCCACCACGATGCATGAATCCTGATGAGGATAATCAGTCCGATAAGATAATCAATAAAGATGAAGCATCCCATAGTGCGTTGTTTTTGATAACGGTCGCGAAAATATAGCACCGCCTGTAATGCGCAATGGAATGTAGTGAATTATAGTAAGAATTCCTCGAGATTGTTGCGGTTGATCACCGAAAAGACCGCTTCGGGATAGGCGTTTCTGAACGAGAGCGGTGCGGTAGCTTTTTTGGCTGGATTCCATTTGAACTCAAAAGCATTTATCTGTCCATCTCTCTCCTCAATGTAATCCACCTCCTTTTGCGCCGTGGTGCGCCAAAACCAACTCCCTGCATAATTGTCGGTCACGACTTTACGTTTCATGCGTTCCGAGACCATATAATTTTCGAAAAGCTCGCCCGAATCGCTTCTGCTTTCGATTTGCGTAAAGTTGTGTATCAACGAGTTGCGTATTCCGTTATCGTAGAAATATATTTTTCTGCTGTATTTCAACTCATTGCGAAGATTGCGGCTAAAAGAACTGAGGCGGAAAATGATATAAGCCTGCTCTAATATGGTCACATAACTCTCCACGGTTTTTGCGTCAAGGCCACAGAGCTGGGCGAGTTCGTTGTATGAGACTTCAGAGCCTATCTGCCATGCAAGGGCTTGAAGCAGTTTCATCAGCTTATCGGGTTTGTGTATCTTATCGAACTCAAGGATGTCCTTATACAAATAACTCTCCGTCAACTGGTCAAGAATGACGGTCTCATCTCCGGGATGCGTGACCACATCGGGATAGCTGCCGTAAACGAGACGATGAGGGAGCATCCTTTTCTCCTCAAGCAAGCCAATATGCGCCACCATCTCCGAGAAAGAAAGCGGAAACATCCGATACTCCCATTTGCGGCCTGTAAGAGGCTCGTTGACCTTGTTGGCCAAATCGAACGAGGAACTTCCCGTGGCGACCAGCTGCACATCGGGCATCTGGTCTGTCACCAGTTTCAGCTTGACACCTATATCGGTGATACGTTGGGCCTCGTCAACGACAAGAATGTGTCTGTTTCCCATAACAGCCCTAAGCCGTGTTGCTGAAATATTCTCGAACAGACTCCTCACATCGCTGTCGTCGCCGCTCATCCAATAAACATCGTCATTGCCGGAGAAAAGCTGTTTCAACAAAGTGGTTTTGCCCACTTGTCGGGCACCCATCAGGACAATGGCCTTTCCAGAAAACAGCCTCTGTCTAACCTTATTCTCGAGTTCACGTACAATCATACCTATTTGTGTTAATGCCGCTGCAAATATACACAAAAAGCATTAAATTCCGAAAATATTATGATTTTTTCGGAATTGATTCCAAAAAAATCCATATTTTTACGGAATAGGAGAAATACACATTGCCCAAAAAACGACAATAAGCTCTTGATTTTACCTTAGCAGCAATAGCTGAATATCCCGCCGATATAGAGCTTCTCGTAGCGTTCGCCAAGATGCGGAATGATGTAAAGCAGAAACTCGTGAAGGGTGAATAGTTCCTTGTCGTCTTCTGTGCGGAAGCAAATCAATGTGTCGTGAAATTGGCACACTTCCGTTTTCCACCAGCCCAAGGGATAGGGATATGAGGTGATTTTGTCGGGATGCTTCAAGAGGTCCTGAAGGCGTTTGACAGTCTCTTTCAAGTAGTCATTGTTGCAGGGATTGATGACGGTCTCGCCCTCGATGGAATAGCCTTTGGGAAGTTGTTTCCGCAATTCATCAATAGCATAGTCCCTGATGATTTCGGGTACATCCATTGGTTCGCCCGGCTCGGCCCACCATGGATTGTTTGCAAAGAAGAATCGACTCAGTTCCCAATTCTCAAATCTGTCCTCCGGTGCAATGGGTTCAGCCGACACTTCAAAGATGAAATTGTTGCCGAGGTTTTCGATGGCCTCCTCGCGGGCTTTGTCTTGTTTTGATTTTGCCATGTT
>JAEEGH010026307.1_pt1 | contig 11599 bp, 9 predicted proteins | sample 9134181 | NCBI WGS metagenome assembly JAEEGH01 (sample SAMN16246544, study PRJNA631951) | gut metagenome | biome: gut microbiome; feature: rumen; material: DP-attached | host: Bos | place: Iran: Karaj | collected 2018-10 | reverse complement strand
GAAACAGAATACCGCGAAGGTTTAGAGCAACTGGCCCAGCACTACCGTGAGATCCTCACCCTGCTGGGAGAAGACCCCGAACGCGAGGGTCTTGAAAAGACGCCTATGCGTGTGGCCAAAGCCATGCAGGTACTCACCCGCGGCTATGAGATGGATGCCCACGAAGTGTTGCGACAGGCTCTCTTCAAGGAAGACTACTCCCAGATGGTCATCGTAAAGGACATCGATTTCTTCTCGCTTTGCGAACACCACATGATACCCTTCTACGGCAAGGTACATGTGGCATATATCCCCAACGGCTACATCACGGGTCTGTCGAAAATCGCCCGTGTAGTCGATATATATAGCCACCGTCTGCAAGTACAGGAGCGCATGACGCTCCAGATTAAAGAGTGCATCCAGCAGACCCTCAAACCCTTAGGCGTGATGGTGGTGGTCGAAGCCCGTCATATGTGTATGCAGATGCGGGGGGTGGAGAAACAGAACAGCATCACCACCACCAGCGATTTCTGTGGCGCCTTCAACCAAGCTAAAACCCGCCAGGAATTTATGAACTTAATTCACAACAATAAAATTTAAACTTTTATCATTATGGATCAGACAAGCAACGGAAGTTACAAGCAAAACGAGTCGCCATTTCAGGCGTTTTACCACAGCTGCCTTGGCAAGATCGTCATTTTGATAGGCATCCTGATTCTTCTCTTCATCGTGGGCATCATGACCAAGCCAACGCAGCAGGAGATGGAAATGGAGATGGTCGACAACATTCTGCAGTGTATCCAGAACAACGACAGCATTCAGGGCGATGAGATCGACGACCAGGTGAACAACATGAACAGTGTGTTCAGTCGTGCCGACACCGCCAAGATCCACAAGGATCTGCTCAAGTCGTTGAAGAAGAACAACCGTCTGGAGATCTACAACCACTCCTTCTTCCGCACAGCCTACATCCTCAACAACATCCATCCTGAGGGTGTGCGCGTAGGTATCGGAATGTTCGGCGTGGTCTACCCCACCGTTCTCTACAAGGACCTGCTGCTCAACGTAGGACCCATGCAGAAGAATTACAAGGACGGTGTCATCCGCAGCACGGTTGTCAAACCCGACCTTGGAACGAACCCCTCTGTGAAGGCCTACCACTATCAGGGCGACCCCGATCAGTAAGGTCACAGACACCTGACTAATGAATATCCTCGTTTCGCAAGAGATAGCGAGCGTTTGCCCCGGCTTTGTTGGAGCCGCGGTAGACGCTCGTGTGATAAATACCCCCTACTGTCCTGAGCTGTGGCAGGAGATACACGCCCTCGAAGACCGTCTGCGCCAGGAACTCTCCACCGAGACGCTCAAGGAGCAGTCGGGCATTGCTGCCACCCGTCGAGTCTACAAGGCCTGTGGCAAGGATCCCTCGCGCTACCGTCCTGCCAGCGAACAGCTCATCCGACGCATGCTGCAGGGGAAGGAACTCTATCAGATCGACACCCTCGTCGATTTGGTCAACCTCGCCTCCATCGCCTTTGGCTACAGCATCGGCGGCTTCGATGCCGACAAGTTCGTGGGCGATACCCTCACCTTAGGCATAGGGCGTGAAGGTGAGCCATACGAAGGCATCGGACGCGGTCCACTGAACATTGCCGGACTGCCCGTCTATCGCGATGCGGAGGGCGGCGTAGGCACTCCTACCAGCGACCACGAGCGCACAAAGCTCACCCTCGCCACTACCCATCTCGTGGTACTCATCAACGGCTACGATGGCAACCGTGAGCGCGTTGTCGCCAACGCCGAATTTATCCAGACGCTGCTCCGCAAATACTGTCAGAGCGATGGCGGCACCATCACCCTCTACCCATCAGACCCATTAATCCCATCCAACCCATAAAAACCCATCATCAATGAAGAAACTCTGCTTTACCCTCATCACCCTGCTGATGGCCCTCACCGCATCGGCCCAAGAAGAAAACAAGGAAATCATCGCCACCACCTCCGGCCTCGTAAGCGGCATCATCCAGGAGGGCACCCTCGCCTATTTAGGCATTCCCTACGCCAAAGTAGAACGGTTCATGCCCCCACAGCCCGTCAAGAAATGGAAGGGCATCCGCAAATGCGACCACTGGGGACCGATGACCATGCAGCAGCAGAACCGCCCTATGACGGAAGACCAGATGTCGGAAAACTGCTGCGTGCTCAACGTCTGGACAACGGATGTCAAGGCCAAGAAGCCCGTGATGTTCTGGCTCCACGGAGGCGGTTTCGACAGCGGCACTTCTGAATGGGATCCTGGCATGTGTCTGGCCAAGAAGGATGTGGTGGTAGTGAGCATCAACCACCGATTGAACATCCTCGGTTTCCTCGACCTCTCCACCTGCGGCAAGAAATATAAGTACTCTGGCAATGTGGGTATGCTCGACGCCGTACAGGCCCTCGAATGGGTACGCGACAACATCAGCAAGTTCGGTGGCGACCCCAACAACGTCACCATCTTCGGTGAGTCTGGCGGTGGCGGTAAGGTAGGCACGCTGATGTGTATGCCCAAGGCCAAGGGACTCTTCCACAAGGCCATCATCATGAGCGGCACCATCCTCAACGTCAACACCAAGGCCATGACGGAGGAACTCGGTGAGGCCGTGCTCAAGGAATTGGGCCTCAACAAGAAAAGCGTCGACAAGCTCAAGAACGTATCCTATAAAGACCTCTATGCCGCTGGTCAGCGCGCAATGGCAGCCAGCATCGGCACCCGCCGTCCTGGCACTCCGATGATGTGGGGCTTCGGCCCTACCCCTGATGGTGAGGTACTGCTCCAACAGCCCTTCCAGCCTGCCTTCGCCAGCATCAGCGACGATATCCCCCTCATGATCGGCACGACATTCAATGAGTTGCAGCGCGTACGCTATGGGCAGAAAGTCACTTTCGAACAAGCCCGCAGGGAACTGGAGCGCACTTTTGGCGACGAGACAGATGCCTACATCAGTGCCTATATGGAAGCCTATCCGCATGGAACCTACGAACGGTTGCCACAGGATCTGCTTTGAATTGACTGGCTGTTCCGACCTAAGACGCTCATCACCGCTGATGCCGTTGGTGGTAAGCGCAAGGCCGACACATACGTATATATGTACACTGTGAAAGAAGGGGCTGCAGGTGTGAAAGGCTCTGCCCACGGTGCCGAGTTGAAGTACTGTTTCGACGTGCTGCATCACTACACCAACCAATTATCAGCGCAAGAAATCCCATACAACAAGCCCTGGGCCGATCTCATGAGCAGCATCTGGGCCCATTTCGCCCATACTGGCAACCCCGATTCACCCGAAATCCGCAACTCAGCACCCTTCCCTGTTTTACGCGGAGAACCTGCATGGGAGCCTTATACCAAGGAGAACGGCTGCCTGATGGAGTTCGGAGAACCCATCAATTTCATCCGCTACAACCACGACCGTCGTCTCGAGGAAATCATCAACCGCCACTGCTTCAAGCAGCTCGACGAATTCAATAAGAACAAGAAGAAATAAACGAACCTGACGGGCGAAAGCCATCTTATGCGACGCAACGACATCATTCTTGGCCTTCGTATCGGCATTCCCATAGCCCTGGGCTACTTTGCCGTTGCCTTTTCGTTAGGCATCATCGCCAAGCAGGCGGGACTGACGGCTGCCATCGGATTCGTAAGCAGCTTCTTCACCCGTGCCTCAGCAGGCGAGTATGGTGTCTATACACTCGTTGCCGCCCAGGCCACATACGTTGAAATCGTCGCCATGTGTCTCGTGGTGAATCTCCGCTATATGCTGATGAGTGCAGCCCTCTCTCAGAAGATTGCGCCAGGCACGTCGTGGTTCCATCGTATTCTGATGGCCTGCTGCGTCACCGACGAGATCTTCGGCATATCCATCGCCCGTCTGGGTTACTGCCCGCCAGCCTATACTTATTCCGCCGCACTCATCTCCACCCTGTTCTGGGCATCGGGTTGTGCAGCAGGCATTGTGGCAGGAGGCATGTTGCCCACGAACATCGTCGCAGCCCTCAGCGTGGCTCTATACGGCATGTTCCTCGCCATCATCATGCCCCCTTCGCGCGACGACCGCTATGTGCTCTATGCCGTCATTGCCAGTTTTGTGCTGAGCGGCGTATGCAGTATTGCCCCAATGGTAAGCAACTGGAGCAGCGGCACGCGAACCATTGTGCTCACCATCGTGATCTCAGCAGTTGCCGCCTGGTTGAAACCTGTAAAAATGGAGGAAGCCCATGGATAAGCATAGCATCATCATCTGCATCCTGCTGGCCATCATCACCACGAACCTGATTCGTGTCGTGCCGATGCTGTTGATCAAAGGTCAGATCAGCAACCGTTTCCTGCGCAGTTTCCTCTATTATGTGCCCTACGTCACGCTGGCCGTCATGACCTTCCCCAGCATGATCCAGACCACCTTGTCGCCCCTCTCAGGCACCGTAGCCCTGATTGTCGGCATCATCGCAGCCTGGCGGCGGATGGGTCTTTTCCCCGTAGCGGCCATCTGCTGCGCCATCGTCTATCTGATGGACAGCCTCATTTAAAGCAAAATTTGATGACAAAACTTTTAAAAACGATGATACGAAGAATTCTTTTGGGCCTGTTGGCGATGATGGGAGCATATTCGCTCCAAGCTGCAAACAATGAGTTAAAGCCACGTCTTGTGGTATGTACTGACATAGCACCAGCCGATGTGGAGCCCGACGACATGGAATCGATGGTGCGTCTGATGGCATACGCCGACCAATTTGAGATAGAAGCCCTGATCACATCGGTAGGCTGGAACTGCGATCCCTATCCTGTGGAGTGGGCGCAGTATCTACAGCGTGTTATCGAGGCTTACAGGCAGGACGTACAAAAGTTGATGCAGCGTTCGGGACAGAAGAAATTCCTGACGTTGGACAAAGAGAACAAACAGCAGTATATAGGTTACTGGCCCAGTGCCGACTATGTAAAGAGCCGTGCGGTGATGGGTAGTATTCATGGAGGCATTAAGGCCATTGGCGCTGATAACGACTCGCCAGGCAGCGAATTGTTGATACGTTTGGCCGACGAAGATGATCCCCGACCTATCTATGTAGCCGCCTGGGGTGGTGCCAACACATTGGCTCAAGCCATCTGGCGTGTTAAGCAAACACGCTCCCCTGAGGCATTAAGACAGTTTGTGCGTAAGTTCCGCATCTACACCATTACCGATCAAGACATGCAATATAGTATGCGTATGAACCGTAGTTACAGTTCACATTTATGGCTTCGACAGGAGTTTGCCGACGACCTGCAGTTTGTTTGGGATGAGGGCACTTGGCAGGAACAGTGCGAACTGGGCAAACGCCACTGGCAACAGCATAAGGACAACATACAAGGCCGAGGGGCGTTAGGCAGCGAGTATCCTACCTACAAGTGGGGTGTTGAAGGCGATACGCCCAGTTTCCTGTATGTCATGCCTAATGGTTTGAACAATCCCGATGATCCGCATCAGGCAGGTTGGGCTGGCTACCACGAGCGTGGACTGTGTGCCGATTCGCTCACCACAGCCTGGACCAGTTGGCAGGAGCCGCTGCGTAGCATCAGTGTGGCGTATAAGCAGCGTTTCTATCCCGATGAACTCAATGATTTCATGGCTCGTATGCAGTGGGCTGCCGAGGGGCATGGCAATCTTAATCCTTATATTGTAATATCTCCGCAGGTAGCGTTCGTTCACCCGCTTACCCTCGAAGGAGCCTCGATAGCCATGCCCAACGACACGATTACCATCACTGTCCCTCCTCGTGTCAAGAAAGACGATGTCTTAACCATTCGTATGGACGCCTCGAAATCCTTCGACCCCGATGGCGACGCCCTCAGCTTCCTTTGGTGGCAACAGCCGGAGATTGGCAAAACGAAAATTACGATTGACCAGTCCGACCAAGCGATAGCCACCCTGCATATTCCTGCCAATGCTTCAGGTGACACGATTCACATTATTTGCGAAGTACACGATGACGGTCCATTCCACTTGGTAGCTTATCGCCGTATCATTATTTCGATATAGCCTCTGTGGTGAGGTGGAAGAATGACAATAATAGAGCGTATGAAGATAATAGACGAACAGTTAATGAATGATTTGGCTGAAGAGGCCAAGAAGTCGCCGAGACTGAGGAAGAACTACAACTTCCATCAGAGCCTTCAGGACAAGTGCCACCGTTTCCTCAATGCCTTGGAACCAGGCACGTTTATTCCTGTGCATCACCATCCCGACAAGGACGAGACCTTTGTGATACTAAAGGGAAAGGTTCGTGTGACAACCTACAATGACGAGGGCGAAATAGTGGAGTCCTGTGTTATAAGCCAGGAAAGTGGCCGCTATGGTGTGGATATTCCTAAGAACGTCTGGCACGGGCTGGAGTGCATAGAGCCGAGCGTCTTGCTGGAGTGCAAGGCTGGGCCATTCGTAGAGCATGAGATAGACGGGATTCTGGAAACGAAGCCAACAAAGGACATCTACTTTGCTGGAGGCTGTTTCTGGGGAACGGAGCATTACTTCAAGCAGATTGAGGGCGTGGCCATAACAGAAGTGGGATTCGCCAACGGGCATACGGAGAACCCGACATATAAAGAGGTATATACCGACCAGACGGGCTTTGCCGAGACCGTCTTTGTGAGGTTCTATCCAGATGTGGTCAGTCTCGAATTCCTGTTACGGATGTTCTTCAAGGCCATCGACCCGACCAGTCTCAACAAACAGGGACACGACGAGGGAACTCGCTATCGTACTGGTGTCTACTATACTGACCCAGCGGATTTGCCCATCATCGAAAAGGTATTTGATGAAGAGCAGAAGAACTACGAGCAACCCTTGGCCGTAGAAAAACTGCCTCTGCAGAACTTCTACACAGCAGAAGAGTATCACCAGGACTATCTTGATAAGAATCCCGATGGTTACTGCCATCTACCTCTCTCGCTGTTTGAGTTTGCAAGAAAAGCAAAAGAATTTTGAGAGTATGAAACTGGCTGGTTTTTCTTCTATTTCCCTAAAAGGAAAAGAGCAGCATCACTGTAATAGCGGTGCTGCTCCCTTATTATCTCACCGGCAATCGAAGAGGATCTTCCTGCGGCTATCCTTCGGCCTCACTGCAAAGTGAACCCAATACGTGGTGCCGCGCTTCTCTTGGATGAGTTCATCAAACACCCAGCCGTTTTCGTCAGCCGTATCGAGCAGCAGGCACGCATAGCGGATCATCTGCTCCGGGCCATAACACCTTATATCTACGGCGCAACCGGTCAGATGATTACTTCCCTTCGCCCCACCACACTTCATATTCACTTCCTCACTCCGATACCCCGACGAAATCACGATGGGCACTTCCCCTCCTGAGTAGGAGGGGTCAGGGGTGGTCTGATCGACAGCAGAAGTTCGCGCGTTCAGACCCCCTCTTACTCCCCCTGACTCAGGGGGAGAAACCCCATCGCCATAGCGCTTATTGTACCGTTCTCTTAGGATCTCCAACCACCCGCAGATCCTCTTCAGATTCTCAATCGCCTTGAGACTCGGAATATTCCCATCCACCGTATGATAGCTGGTTTTGCAAAGCTCTCCCAACGTAAAGTGAGGCGATAAGCGAAGGCCATCGAGTTCGGACAATTTCATCTTTTCATTGATACTTACTTCTTTCATATTTCAAAACCTTTTTTCCAAAATATCCAAAAAACCAAAATCCCAAAATCCCAAGATGTCTATATCGCTTTTGCAAGTTTGATAAAACATCCTTTTTTGACTTTCTCAATCTGATTGTTCTTAATCAGATCAGCTATTTTCTTCGAAGCGCTGTCTACCCTACTATACCCCCAGGTCTTCATCACATCCTGAGTCGTGAACTCCTCCGGCAACAAGCTATAGAACTTGGCCGTCTTGTCGTACACGCGGCGCAGCTGGGTGTCACGGGCTTCATTGTCGTACATATCCTGTAGCAGCTGACCGAACAAAGCATCCTCGCACTTGTTGATGATCTCACACATCAGCTCAGCGAAGTCCAGATGATGCTGTTCTATCCGACACACACCCGTCTTCACGAACTCTTCCCATGAGGGCTGTGTCGAGATAACCTGTGGAATACAGACCGCCATCACCTTGTCCTGCAGACGCTTACGCTCCAGATTCAGCACCTTGTCCTCGTTGATACGGGCTTCCTCACCGAGAGCTGCACAGAGATCATAGACATACTTCACCAGTCTTTCAATACCCTTGATCTCGCATTTCAGCGCGTCAAACCGTGCGCCCCACTCTTCCATCTGGTGGGCTGGTGTGTTGTCACGTCTCGTGGCCCTGTACTCATCGGTATGATAGTCCTCTTCAGGCATCACCCATGAGGTCATTCGGGTGGAGAGACCGTCACCGATATTCCTGGCATTGATGAACTGCTGCAGTGAGGTGCGTGTACAGGTAAAGACACCCGAGAACATCATGGGCATCGAGTCGTTCACCGAGTCGCCGTTGGCATAGTCCACACCATTCCGTTCGTTATGAAAAGCCTGCAGCATGATGTCGCGCTTTTCCTGGAATCCACCCTTGGCATTGATCAGCGAGAGCAGCTCCGTCGAGAACATATACTGATGCAGGAACCACTGCTGTCCGTCGTAGCCTGTCTCCTTATTATTCTCTGCATGCTTATAGAAGCGGTTGTTCGACACCTTCACCACGTTATAGCGGATAATGCCGCCAGGCTCCTGCAACGCCTCACCCTTCTGCGCCTTACTCGATGTGTTACGCGCGTTCTTTTCTTTCTTGTAGGCTTTCTCGGCCTGACGGGCAGGCTTGTCGCTTTCACGCATGGTCAGCATGATATGCTCATCCTGTTCCTTGGCCACCGCCTTACCCGATGCGGGCTCTCCACACATCAGCACTAACGAGTTCAGACGCTGCATGTCGCCCTTCCAGTTCTGGTAGTCACAACGTGTCAGCAGCACCGAATACATCCCCGAGGCCGTAATCACGCCTCCCGGCCTTACACGCACATTATCGATATGTGCCAGCGCAGGCTCATAACAGCCCAGGGGAATCTGCATCAACCGATCGGCCCAGTCATCATAGGGCAGATTGTTGGGCACCTCCGCCTTGGTATATTTGATACCAAAACTGTCGAGCGTCTGTGCAAGCTCATCCGACATAGCGCCACGAGGCCTAAACTTACAGGCGTCGACAGCCATCCGCTCCAGTTCCTTCTCACGCCCCTCCTTGACAAAGTCCTCATAGAAGTCGGCCTGTTTCATCAGCCAGAGCACGTTGGCAGGTTTGTTATTTACGATGCGGCGCAGCTCACCCGAAAGACTCAGCATCCTGTCGTGCCGGTCGCCGATACTCGGCTTACCACCTTTCAGTTCGAGCCATTTCTTCAGGATATCGGTATAGGGCACCCCGTGATAGCAGTAGGTGCCCTCCTCGTTCTTGTCCAGATTGATGGCGGTCAGGTCTACGGTCAGCTCAGCCTCCTGATCATCCTTTCCAGCCTTGTCTTCAGCAAAATCAAGCTTGCCCTGACTATTGCCTTCACGGTACTGCTTCCCGTATTTCTCGTCGTATAAAGGATTATCATAATTAAAGAGTATTTCTTCGTCAATATACAGTATATCGTCCCACTTGGGGATGTATGAGAGTCGGCTACTGTCCTTTGTACCCTTGTCGATCTTAGCTGTCAATCCAAACTGCTTGGCCAGCTGCTGCTGATTGTCCGTGAGGTTGTAGTTGATGTCGGCAATGGATACCGATTTCAAGCCCTCACCGCCCGGGGTGATGAAGAACAGACAGATACCCAGTTGCTTCAGGTCGAAGTTGTTCTTGATTTCCTCAAACTTCTCACGGGGATGCTCCACATGGTCGTAGTCACACATCACCAGACCGTTCAGCACACATTGGCTCTGCAGCCTCCAACGGCCCTGCTTACCCTTATTATACTTCGCCTCACCCACGCTCTCCAGCACCTCCTTGGTCTGGAAGAGGCAGCCTGGCAACGAGTCCTTTTTCTTCTTTGCCTCGGCGATCTGTCCGCAGGCATTTAACCTGCGGACATCGTCGATTTTCCTGGCCGTTGCCGGGTCCTGCGTCAGTGCCTTAACCCAACTTTGACGCTTTGTATTTTTTTTAAAAAAGTTGCATTTGATTTTCAGCCAGTTAGCCTCTGCAAGATGCTAAAACCGCGTTGTAGAACACAGCGGTTAAAAAAATTATGCTTACCTTTGCGGCATGAATTTCACGTCGCAGATGAGATACAACCCTGAGACAGGTGAGTACGAGAAGTACTACCGGCTGAAGGAGTCCTACCGCAATGCCAGCGGACGGGCGTGCACCCGCATCCTGCTGAACGTTGGATTCATCCACGGGTTGAGACCCGAGGAGATCCGCGACATCTCGTGCGGCCTGACCTACAAGTATGAACATCAGGGCGAGCATGAACTTTGGGATGACCAGCTGGCTGTGTACAGTGACGTTGTCCGCCAGAAGATAGATGAGTACTGGCAGCGTCTTGTCGAGGAGAAGAAGCTTGACATCATCCATCAGGCCTTTGAGGCGAGCAAGGCGAAGGCTGAACGCCGCATCGACGTGGACACTCTGGAGCACAAGGATGCCCGTGACATCGGTGCAGAGTGGCTTTGCCTTCAGGCCATTCGCCAGATTGGCTTTGACCGTTTCCTGCGCTCGCTGGGATGGAGTGATGAGCAGGTGAAGCTGGCTATCGGCCACCTTATCGTGCGTACCGTATATACTCCGTCTGAGTTGAAGTCGATGCGCATCATGCGCGACAACTCCGGTGTGTGCGAGCTGCTTGACCTTGCCATTGAGGCTGTTACACAGCGCAAGGTGTACAGCGTGGCCGACTGGTTCCTCAAGGAAAAAGAGAAGATAGAGAGGTACCTCTGCCAGACGACCGACGACCTGTTCCGTCCCACGAACCGCATCATGCTCTTCGACCTGACCAACTTCTACTTTGAGGGGCGCAAGGACGCAAGCAGGAAAGCTCAGTTCGGACGCTCGAAGGAGAAGCGCTCCGACTGCAAGCTGCTGGTGCTGGCACTTGCCATCAATACTGACGGTTTCATCCGCTACAGTGCCATCCTGGAGGGCAACACCGCCGATCCGAAGTCACTGCCCGACATGGTGGACAACCTTATCGCAAGGAACCCCGTGGGAGTGCCCGAGGATCAGAAGGTGCTTGTGGTGATAGACGCAGGCATTGCCTCGCAGGAGAACCTCGACCTGATAAAGGCCAAGGGCTACAACTACCTCTGCGTCTCACGCAAGGCCCTGACCGACTACACCGTCGGTGCCGATACCAGGACGGTCACCGTGCATGACAGCAAGAAGCAGCCCATCAAGCTGCAGGAGGTGCACACCGACGGCGAGGACTACTACCTGAAGATCGACTCTCCGGCCAAGGCGCTGAAGGAGGAGTCGATGAACCGCAGCTTCCGCCGCCGCTTCGAGGAGGGGCTCAATACCATCACCGCCTCACTGCAGAAGAAGGGCGGCACGAAGAGGTACGAGGCCGTCCTGAAGCGCATCGGCAAGCTTGAGGGCCGCTATCCCTCCATCGCCCGGTACTACCACATAGACATACGGAAGGACGCAAA
>JAEEGH010026306.1_pt1 | contig 11600 bp, 5 predicted proteins | sample 9134181 | NCBI WGS metagenome assembly JAEEGH01 (sample SAMN16246544, study PRJNA631951) | gut metagenome | biome: gut microbiome; feature: rumen; material: DP-attached | host: Bos | place: Iran: Karaj | collected 2018-10 | reverse complement strand
ACCCGTCACGCGGAACGGCAAGCCGCCATGCCTCACGTTGTGATGTCCTTCGGACGGATTGTCGTACCGGCTGTTCCACATCTTGACCGTCTTCTGGGAGGAGCGACGGTCATACCAGCCGTTGACGAACGGGAAGCCGTTCGTGTAGCAGACCGCCTGACCCAACGAAAGGTAGGTGCCACTCTTGTCGTAACCCGCGTAGGAGTCCGCGTAGTGCGTGACGACGTTCGAGATGGACGCGCCCGCCGAGGCGTCGAGCCAGAGCTTCGGCTCAATCCCCAATTGGCTGAGATTGACAATGCCTCCTTCGTTCTTGACCGGCATGCGGCTCAAACCAGTCGCCAGGTTCAACTCCGCCCCCTCCCGTACGCAGACCTGGTAGGCGGAGGTCGGCGAGCCGATCGTCATGTTCCCCGTGACGGGAACGAGTTGGCCGATTGAATTCGGCAGGGGATGGTTCGCCAGATCGAGCATGGTCGGCGCCGTCCCGTACGTGTAATGGGTAGCGTTGGAGACGAGCGTCACGTACGCGTCGGCCTGCAGCTTTCCGCCGTGCGACACCACCGCCCCCGCCGCCAGCGCATCCGCGATGCAGCAACCGTCAGCCGTCACGCCAAAGACACCGGCCGCGACGCCGATGCGCGCGATGACGGGGTGGTCTGTTCTCAGGATTCTGTTTTCCCCGCCGCCGTAGGGACATTCCACGCGGTCGACGGCAACTGTGCAGAACGCACTGCTTGAACTGGGGGGCATCAGACGAACGGAAGAGGAACCGTTGGCGGCGGCGTTCCCCAGTTTGACTGTGCCGAGATGCAGCCCTGCATCCACCTTCCCCAATTCCACCTTGGCATTTTGCGGCACGGCCGTGCCACCGAAGCGATAGGGAGAGGCCAGGTCGATGTCTCCCGTGAACGCCACGGGGCCCGTCACGCGAAACCAGGCACCCGGGACCCAAGCACTGAACGTCCATGCGCAGAAGATATCGCCCGTGCCCGTGATCGAGCCTGCAAGGCGCGCATCTCCCGTCGTCTCGACGCCGAGCTTGCCGCCCGCGAGGACGACATTGTTGGAAATGATGCCGCTTTTGCGGTCCCAGCGAAAACTACTGTTGATCTGGCAGGGGAAGAGATAGAGGATACGACCCGTCGGGACGGTGATCGTGGACATCTCCGGCGTCGAGAGCGGCTTCCCGGTCGTGTCCGTCGAGTCGAAGATCGCCAGGTCGTAGTTCGTCAGCGTGATCTCGCTGCCGAAGCCGAGGATGTTGTTGTGGACCGCGACGACCGAATCGTCGGCGATCTCGAACGTGAGATCCGACGGTTTCGCGTACAGGCAGATTTGCCCGTCAAACACGATCTTGCCGTCCACGCCTTCGTCGAAGATGACGCGGTTCGGCACGTTGAACGTGGGGTAGTAGGACGGCCAGTCCTCGTTGGACCCCATCACAAGCGTGTTCGTGCCCTTGATGTGAAGCGTGGCGTCGTTCTTGAAATGGAGGCTGCCCTGGAGCCGGAACGGCGCGCCGTTGAGCCCCGAGAGGTCGAGCGTCACCACCGGCGCAGTTCCGTTGGTGGCGACAATCGTGCTGAAGAGCTTCGCCCCCTTCCCGGAAGCGAGGTCCGTCACCGCGATGGTCGCCCCGTCGTCGCAGCAGAGGTTGAACCCCTCGGCCCTGCCGAAGTTCAGGTTGGGGGTGTTCTGACCCGTTCCACATGGGATCGTCAGCGTCGTACCCGCGACAATGTTCGTCCATGTCACCGCACCCTGTGCGAACGACGCGCAGCAGAAAACGGCTACACCAACCAGCTTGAATCCGATGCTTTTCATTTTAAGACACTCCTTGTCGATGTACTATGCTCAAGATTTTACCAAAAACCGCCACGCTGTGCTTGTATATGCGGACAAGAAATATGTAGAATCAGTCAAGGCCACCCTCAACGCGCGCGGCGGTCCCACGCCGTTGCCGCGCAGTCGACGAGATGGCGCGTCTCCTTGTCGAAGCAGAGACCGACGAGCCAAACGGGGCGCGCATCGGCACGGAACGGTTCGGCATAGCCCTTCTTCTTGATCTGCCGGAATGCCTTGTCAACTTTCTTGCCGACCTTCAGCTCGAAGATGAACACGCCCTTCTTGTGCTCCGCCACCACGTCGGCGCGACCGTTCGACTGCACGGACTCGGCATGGTACGTCACGCCCTGCGAGGCGAGAAGCGTACAGAGGATGCGCTCGTAGGAGTATTCGTGGACGACGCCCTCCGTCGAACCATACGGCAGACGCGCATAGAGGGACTTGAGCCCGGCGAACAAGGAAGGCCAGTCCGCGTTGACGAGCTTCTTGCCGAGCGACGACGCCCAGCCCGCCGTCTCGTCAGCCGCCACGCTCGTCAGGAACTCGGCAAGGTCGCGGCGCACCTCCTCGTCGGGAACGCCGAGCGTGTACGATCCGTCGTCCGGGTCGTAATCCTTGATCGTCAAGTACCCGGACTGGCAAAGCATTGCCGTGGGCGTGAGCCTGCGCAGCTCGGCAACGTCGAACTCGGCTACCCCGACGTTCGCGAGATGCTCGTAGTCGAGATCAAGCAGCTCCTCGCGCTTCAGGTAGTTTGCCAGCATCGACGGACGCCCCGTGGTCGCCCAGGTTGCGGTAAATCCCGGCTCCTTGTTGTAGAGCGTCAAGGCAATGGAAATCGGGTTGTACACCGTCGTCGGATCGTTCTTCGCGAAACGGAACCCGTTGTACCACCGCTTCATCTCGGCGCGGTAGTCTTCGTAGGATTTGCCCATGACCCTCGCGTGCTCGCGCAGATGCTCCTCGAAGTTCTCTGACAGTTCCTCTTCCGTGTAGCCGAACATCGTGGCGAACTCGTTCTTCTGCGACACGTCGACGATGTTGCTCAAGGCCGAGAACACCGAGAGCCGCGTGAACTTCGAGACGCCCGTCATGAAGAGGAAGCGGATGTCGCCCGTGCGGTTCTTCATCTGGGAATAGACGGCGGAAAGCCTGTCGCGCACGGTCTCGGCCTTGGAAATGTCGTCGAGGCAGTGCCCCACCGGCGCATCATACTCGTCGACGAGGATCGCCACGCCTTTTCCGCCATTCGCGGCGGAGAGCACCTCAATGGCCTTGCCGAAATTGTCCGGCATGGGGATGGATTCATCATACGTATAGCCCGCCCGGCCAAGACGATTTTTCACATGATACGCGAGCGACGCCGTAAACTCCTCCACGCTCGTGGTCGTGAGGTCGTTGAACTCGAAATGGATGACGGGATATTTCTCCCACGACCAGTCCGTCGCGTCTATGGCCAACCCCTTGAACAGATCGCGCCGTCCCTGGAAGAGCGCCTTGAACGCCGAGACCGTGAGCGACTTCCCGAACCGACGCGGCCGCGAGATGAAGTAAAGCTTTGTGCCAATGGTCGAGAGGAGACGATACATGAACATCGTCTTGTCGACGTAGATGCATCCAGACTTTCGAATGGACGGAAAGTCATGCGTGTCTGTCGCGAGTGGTTTCATCGGCGCATATTGTACCATATTTCAGCCTCCGCGAATGGAGAAAAACCATTTTGAATGATCGTGCCGAAGGTTGTACATACGGACAAGAAAGAGTATAATCAGTCACGCATACGACGAACAGGAGGCTTGCCGCATGACGACGAGAGGAAAGAAAAGCCTGCGCAACGCATTCTTCAAGGCACTCGGGCCGAACACCGCCTCGTTCAAGGCGATGTTCGACGCCGCGCCCGAGCTGTGCCTGAACATGAAGGACCTGCACGGACGCTTCATGGCGCTGAACAGGCGCAACTGCGAGGTGTCGGGCATCAAGGACGAGTGGGATGTGATCGGCCTCACCTCCGCCGACATCTTTCCCGCGCCCTACGCGAACGCCTACATGGCGCTCGACGAGGAGGTGCGCCGCACGGGTCGCCCCCTCCTCAACCGCATCACCGAGTTTCCCACCGACAAGTCACGCAACTTCATGGTCTCGAATCTCTACCCGCTCTTCAACTGCGACGGAAAACTCGTCGGCACGGCGCACGTCTACACGGTCACGTCGGAGCGGAAGGCCGAGGGACACCGCTTCCGCTCCATGCGCGACGCGGCGGACTACATCATGTCGCACCTCGCCGCGGACCTCACGATCGCCGAGCTCTCCCGCCTAGCGCACATGTCCCCTAGCTCGTTCAAAAAGGCTTTCACGGCGACCTTCGACATGCCACCCGGACGTTACATCCTCACGGCCCGCATCAACGCCGCGCGGCACCTACTCGAAACCTCATCCAAGCTCGTCTCCGACATCGCCAGCGAATGCGGCTTCTTCGACCAGAGCCACTTTTCAAAGGCGTTTACCCGTATCCGCGGCGTCACGCCTGGCGCCTACCGCCGCCAGCACCGCAAAATTCGCTGAGTTGTTTGCACGCAAGCTCGGTGTGTTCACAGTCGCGTAAGTGGAGACATCCTATCTACAAACGGACTTATCTCCACTTTGAGTTATCGTACTTGACTGACAAACCCATCGTTTAGTACAATATCTCCACTTTGGAGAAACAAGATGGTTGGAAGAACTGAAGAAATCAAGACCCTTGACGAGGTCATGTCCCGTAAGGAAGGACAGCTCGTAGCCGTATACGGACGCCGACGCATCGGAAAGACCTACCTGATCCGCCAATACTTCAAAGACACGTTCACGTTTTACCACACAGGCGAGGCAAATGTCGGTTTCCGGGACCAGTTACTTGGCTTCCGGGATTCCCTTCGAGACTACGGACATCAATGCCCTTTACCAAAGACTTGGCGCGAGGCGTTCCGAGAACTACGCTTGCTCATTGAGGCAAGCAATGACGAGAAGAAGGTTATATTCATTGACGAAATGCCATGGATGGACACGCCTCGCTCGAAGTTTCTCCCTGCACTCGAGCATTTCTGGAACTCTTGGGGGTCGTCTCGACAAGACCTCGTGATGATCGTATGCGGCTCTGCTTCCACTTGGATCATCAAGAATGTCCTCGAGAATCGCGGCGGTCTGCACAACCGCATAACCGATCAGATTCATCTGATGCCGTTTACGCTTCGGGAATGCGAAGAACTTGTTTGCGATTCCGGCCTTTCGATGTCGCGGCAGGAGATTTGCTCGCTCTACATGATCTTCGGAGGCGTCGCCTATTATTGGGGATTTCTACGTAAGGGAGAAAGTGTGGCACAGAGTGTTGACCGATTGCTGTTCTCCCCAAACGGCAAGCTTAGGGGAGAGTTTGACTCGATGGTCGCGTCCCTCTTCAAAAAGGACATTGGATACCGCAAGGTCTTCGCCGCGTTGGCGGCAAAGGGTATTGGCATGACCAGGGAGGAGCTGCTGAGCAAGACGGGGCTTCCAGATGGTCGAGTTTTCTGCCAGATCCTCGATTCACTTGAAAAATGCGGTTTCGTGCGAAGATACTCCGCATTCGGGAAGAAACGGCGCGATGCTCTTTACCAGCTGCTGGATTCCTTCTCGCTTTTCCACCTGCGCTTCATCGAACCGGAATCGAATCCTGATCCAAATGACTGGACGATCGGCATCTCATCAAAAGCGAAATCCGCTTGGGAGGGACTCGCTTTCGAGCGTATCTGCCTCCTGCATGTCCAAGAGATCAAGCGCGCACTTCAGATCGGCGGCGTCAGGACAAGCGTGTGTTCCTGGCGGCATGTCGCAGACGAAACTTACGGGAAAGGTGCGCAGATTGACCTCCTAATCGACCGGGCCGATAACGTCATTGATGTCTGCGAAATGAAATATTCATCAGGAAAATACGTGCTGTCAAAGAAGGATTGCGAGAACATCGACAACAAGCTAGATGCCTTCAAGGCCGCTTCGGACACATCAAAATCCCTTCATCTCACGTTCATCACAACAAACGGCCTCGCCGAAAACGCCTACGCCCGCAAGGCGCAGAACGTACTTGTCTTGGACGACTTGTTCACGTGATGTGCAGCAGGAGATTTACCGACGACGGTACAGGAATAGACGAAGAGCGTTCGCGGGAATCGGCTCGTCCGCATCCACTTCGCCGCGTTCGGGCTCATTCGCGGAGACGAACGTACCGCTGAATGCCACGGACACTTTCGCCGGCGTGTCGTCCGCGTTCCAGACGAGAATTCCCGTCTCACCGTTCGCGCCATCCCAGCGGTTCGCGATAATCTTCTTTCCGCCCTTCACGGTGAATCCTTCGTCCGCCTTGAACGTGCCGCTGAGCAACAGTGCTCCGTGCTTCCGCCTGAAGTCGCTCACGCAGCGCAGGTAATCGCGGTTCGCGCGCCACGTCTCGGCCTTCATCAGGGAAACCTCGCCGGGCTTGGCGTGGATGTTCGCGTAGGCGTCCGGCGCCGGTGCCACGCCGCGTTCCACGTAGGCGCGGTCGGCCCGGTAGCGCACCTCGAAATCGACGCGCAGGTTCGTGACGGCGCACCCGTTGGCGCGCTTGCGCGTGCAGAGCGACGTGTTGTTGCGGTCGGTCATGACCAGCTCCGGGAACGTGTAGAACGTCATCTCCGGATACATGTCGCACGATCCCCCCTCCACGAAGCGGTTCGCCACGTTGTAGCCGGCGTCCGTCACGTAGTACAATCCCTGGTAGAAGCCGACGGAATCGAGGATCGTGTCGTTGAACGCCTCGCTCCACAGGACGAATTCGGGATCGACCTTCTGCATCTCGCCGATCACGTCGAGGAGCATCGTCTCGCGGTCGCGCGTGAAGACGAACGTCCCCGGCCGATGGCCGTGGCGCGCGTCGAAGCAGAGGCTTGGCCACTGCTTGCCGATCTGGTCGTAGAGGAAACCCTGGAACCCGAGCGCCTGCGCATTGCGGCAGATTTTCAGCATCTGGGCGCGCCAGTCGGGCGCAGACGGACAAGCCACGTCGAACGTCACGCCGGGACGGTTCGTGAACTTGATCCAGTGCTCGCTCATCGTCTTCCCGTCGCGCTTCGTCACTGCGCACTTGTACCCCTTCTCGTCGTACCACTTCGTGCCGCCCTGCTGCTGGAGCTGCCCGTTGGAGTACACCGACACGTGCAGTCCCTTCGCCTGAAGCCGCTTGATTCCTGCCACGAGCGCCTCGCGTCCGCCCATCGCCGGGTCGGGATCGTACTCGGGATAGAGCGTGTCGTGTCCGCCCACGCCCCAGCCATGGAACTCGACGTGGCGGAACCCGTGCGCCAGCGCGGCGTCGCCAAGGGAGTCGAACTCGGTGTAGGGCCAGGCAATCTCGCCGTTCTGCTGCTTGAGGATCACCATGAAGAAACCGGTGAAGTCCTTCGCCGACTCGGGCATGTGCACCACCTTCCGACAGCAGTTCCACCAGCGGCGGTACATCTTCGCCGCCGTCCGCCAGGTCCCGGCATAGTCATTCATCACCACGCGTGGGATGGAATACGTCTCGCCCTCCGGCAGGAACATGGGGAAGTTGAAACCCATCGTGATGCGTTTCGCGTTCGAGTCGTAGACGACCAAGATGTCCTTCGCGCCGGCGAGCGGATCCTCAGAAGCGAGGTAGAATCCCTTCTCCCCGTCGTTCAGCGTCGCCCACTGCATCGTGGCGAGTTTCGAGGGATACGGCAGCGGTACGGCGCGGCTTCCGGTGGAGGCGTCCCACTTGCTCATCGCCGGAACGAACACGCCCTTCTCGGTCTCACGCCACAGTCCACGACCGCGCAGCTTCGCGCCGTGCGACGGCCAGTTGCGGATTCGCCGTCCGTAGACATGCGGCAGATAGAGGGCGGATTTCCCCTCCACCACGTCGCGCGGTCCGGACACGACCTCGAACCCCAGCACGATCGCGCCCTTCTCGCGGTTGACGACGCGGCCGCTCCACGCGCCGTCCTTCTGCTCGAACGAAACGTCGATCGCAAGTCCGCACTTCGCCGCCGTCACGACGTTCGTCGCGCCGTCCTTCTCCACCGTCAGCGACCATTCGACCGCAGGAGCAGACAACACCGCCGCGCAGACGGCCGATACGGCTACAATTTCGTACTTCAAACTCTTCATTTCCAACGATGCCTCCAATGCGCCATATGGCTACAACTTGAACAGATCGACCGTGATCTTGACCGTATGCGTACGGCTCTTGCCGGGAGCAAGTGGCATGGCCTTTTCCATAAACGGCTCAAGGCAGAAGAACCGCTTCCATTCGTCTGGAGTCAGCGTTTTGCAGCGCGGCGTGCGCTCGACGCCGGGATTCCACACGTACCAGGAGTCGTTATCCGAGGAGGACACCGAAAAAACGCGTCGCCGCACGCGGTCTTCAAGCCGATGCGGCCTCCTGTCCGCCGCAAACTCCTTCATCACCCACGGCTTCGGCAGCGGTTCCCCGTCCAGGGAGACCTTGCACGCGTCGGCGACGGCGAAATACGGGTGCACGCCGAACGCCGATTCGTACGGCGCCGTGCCGGTGTTCGTTTCCGTCACGGTCAGATTCAGCCCGTCCGTTCCCGCAATGGAAACGACGGCACGGAGCTTGAACGGATGCGGCCACGCCTTCAGCGTCTCGGGCGTCGATTCCGCCTCCAGCTCCACGCGGCTCTTGCCGACGCGGCGCACGAGCCGCCACCGCAAGTACCGCGCCAGCCCATGCTTGGGAGGGACGCGCTCCTGCGCGTCCGCGGCCGCAGAGGACTGCGGCCCTCCCTTTCCGAACCACGGCCAGCAAATCGGCAGCCCTCCATGCACCTCTTTGCCCCACGGCGCGTTCGCGGGCATGAAGAAGACCTCCTGGCCTCTGAGCGCCGCAGGGCACCAGCTTGTGACCGTGGCGCCGTCGTAACGGACGTAGAAACTCCCCTGCTCGCTTTGTCCCGCCACGCCGTTCCGCTCCTCTTCGCTGACGTATCGCGTAAGTCCGTAGAACGGCTCGCAAAGTTCATCCTTCCTTCCGTCCTTCCACACCTTGCGCAGGCGGTATTCATGGCGGGAATGCGTCGGCAACCCCAGATCCTCGTAACGCGCAACGCGGTAGGGAATGCCGTCCGGCACCTCGTTCTTGACATTGGCGAGGAACTTCCCGTCGCGGTAGAGTTCGTAATGGTCGAAGTCTGGCGACATCTCCGCGCCCCAGAGGAGGTACATCTGCCCGTCTTTCTCGCCGTGCCCGGCGCGCGGCTTCTCGATGAGTCCCGTCCAGCCCGGCGGCGGTTCGGCAACCTCGCTACGTACAACGCGCGGCACGTTGTGCACGCGCATCCACTGCGCGTAGGGATTCAGCCAATCCTCGCAGACACGAGAAATCACCTTCCACCTCTTTTCACGATCACGTCCCGGTAGGGCGGTCGCCCCGCGACCGCCGCCATACGAGGTGATCGCGAAGCGGAACGTGAAGTTCATCGAGTCGCCGTCCGGCTGGTGCATCTGCAGCCAATCGGTGAAGAGATACGGATAGATGGCGGTCTTGCCGGCCGGCGGCTTGCCGGTGTAGCAGGTCTTGTCGGGGTGTATCTCTCCGAATTCGGTGAGCGTCGAATCGCGCATCATGAGCGCCACGCCGAAGTCGCCGTTCTCCACGGCGCACCAGTCGTGGACGGCGCAGTAGGCGTCCGCCGTCATGGGATGGCAGTCCTCGTACGGGCGGATCGTCACGCCGTTGAGATGGGCGACGAACCGCCCGCCCGGCACGGCGAACGGGAACGCCATGTAGCCGAACCGATAATACCGCTTCGTGTTGAAGAGATCGCGCGCATGCCTGAACGTGTTGACGATGTCGATGCGCTTTGCGTCCTCCGCCAGATACACGCGCTGCTCCACTTCCGCCCCGAGCGCGGCGACGGGGTCGGCCTCCCATGTCTTGTGGTTGTCGCGCGTGTAGAGGAAGCGGTTGGCGGGGGCGTCGATCAGTTCGCGCTTGAGGTCCTTGTCGTAGATGGAGTGGATCACGCCGTTCGTCACGGCCACGCGATACCAGCGGTTCTCGGTGACGCCGTTCTTTGCCTCACGCAGAGACGCAGAGGTGCAGAGTGTTTCACTTGCGCCGCTTTCCTTGCGGTCTTTGCGTTCTTTGCGGCAGCGTTCTGCGACGGCCTTGGCGAGTTCGTTCGAGGCGGTGGCGGCGGCGCGCTCGATCCAGTCGCGGTGCTGCATCCACGTTTCGAACACGCGCCGTCCCTGGTAGCCGCTCGTGCCGTAGGAATGCTCGTCGTTCAGGATCAGGTACCACCAGGCGCGGTCCACCGCGCCCCTGTCGATCGTGCCGGCGAACGTGCCGAGCCGTTCGGCGGTCTCGAGCATGCGGTCGGCGTTCAGCTTGTCGGCGAGCAGTTCGGGAGCCGATGCCGCGTGCTGCAGCCAGCCGCTCGTCATCTCGCCCGTCAGCGCGGGAATCTTGTCGCCAAAGTTCCGCTCCAGATGCTCGAACGGTTCGTCGAGCCGGCCGACGGTGCGGAACTGCGGCCACGCCCACTTCCTGTTCCATTCTGCCGCGAAGTCGGCGAAGCCGGCCGTCGGCCATTCGTCGTCGCCGTACTGCGCGGCGAGCCAGATGTCGTAAGGGTATTTCCGCTCCAGGATCGAAAGAAACGACGGCATGCGCTTTTCCACTTCGCCGACCGGCGTCCGGGATTGTTTGATGCCGAGGCGTTCATACCCATGTCCGTACTGCGTGGAACACCACATCAGCAGAGAATCGTCGCATCCCGGCGCTTTCCAGCGGAAGACCATCGGCAGGGGCGAATCGTAAGACACCTCCGCGCGCGCGCCGCCGCCCATGGCATCGGGGTTCCAGGTCGCGGCGGGAATGGCGGTGTTCTTCCTCCAGATCGTCGACGGATGCGGATTCCAGTGGTTCGGCATGAAGATGCCGTAGCGGATGCCGGCGCGGACGTAGGGCGTGATGAGCGAGCAGCTGATGCCGGGGTTGTCGGCCATGAGAAACGTCTTCGTGCCGATCCCCCATTTCTCGGCGAGAAGTTTCTTCGTGAGCGCCGAGCGTTCGATTTCCGTTTCGGAAAAGAGATGCGTATGGTTTCCGGCGCAGGTCACGCCCACGTCCATGCGCCCGCGGGCGATGTAGTTCGTGACGATGCGCCAGGCGGCGTCCACGCCCTTGTCCATGTGGTAGTTGTCCCAGAACCAGAACCCCTCCATCACGTAACGGTAGGCGGCGGGATCGTCATCGCCGCGCTGGTCGGCGTCGATGAGCCGCGCGGCCTCGTCGATGCGCCGCACCGTGCCGTGCCGCTGGATGTACTGCGAGTTGTGGAGGCCGATGTCGGTATGCGTCGCTTTGAGGCAGTAGAGCTTCCACTCCCGCACGGGCGGCAGATCCGCCGGAAGCGCATTCGTCGCGACGAGTTCGTACACCTCGTTCGTCCCCTCCATGCGCGAGACGAGTCGCCGCCCGTCGCGCGTCAGCATGGAATAGGCCGTCAACTCGCCGTTCCCGAAGGCTGCGGCCGCCGCAGTCAGTGCGCACAATGAAAACATGACAACGGAAATCAGCGGGAAATGATCTGCATGCCGTGTTGCATGGTGCATCACGCCGGAGATTGGCGTTCTCGTGTCAGAATTCATGCCTGGTAGCCTTTACTTATCACAGACATATCGGAGGACGCCGTCAAGAAGCGCCTTGGACTCGG
>JAEEGH010026300.1_pt1 | contig 11600 bp, 8 predicted proteins | sample 9134181 | NCBI WGS metagenome assembly JAEEGH01 (sample SAMN16246544, study PRJNA631951) | gut metagenome | biome: gut microbiome; feature: rumen; material: DP-attached | host: Bos | place: Iran: Karaj | collected 2018-10 | reverse complement strand
CTGCTGTCGTCATGCTTGTAGGTGAAGCCCTTCTGCGGATCAAAGCCTTCGACGGCGCCCTTCACGGACTTGGCACATTTCGACGGAGAATGGCAAGCGCTGTTCTTCAAAAGGAGAATGTCTCCGTAGATATCCCAGATTCCGGAACGGAAATCCTCGGTGTTCTTGCCCTTCGCCGCGTCAAGATTGAATTCTCCCGACGTTTTGAGTTTCATGGTCCAGTCAACGCCATCCGCATCGGCAACCCATTCGTTCACGAGGCTGTCGCGTTCCACTTCGTCAAACTTGAAGGTCGTCTTTTCGCACTTGATTTCTACGCCGGTATCCATCGACAAGTTGAAGTCGCTACTCACCTGGCCAGAAACTAGCGAATAGGCGGACTTATTAAAGAACACGGGCGTCATCAGCAAGTGGCTGCGTTGGATATCGTAGAAACCGGCCGACCAGAAGGAAGAGTCCCCTATCGATTCCTCGACAACATAGCGTCCCTTGTAGAAGGAATAGGTCTGCTTAGCATCATCGTTCTTGCAAGCGAGCCTTACGCCCTGCAGCTTGGTTCCATCCGAGAGCCAGTTCGAAGATGTCTTCACGTCAGCCTTTTCGACATCGGCATAATCACCGCCGTTAATGGAATACTGGAGCTTTTCGCCCTTTACGACAAATTCAATCTTGCCACCCTTTTCGAAGAAGGCGGCCAAGGAATCGGCGACATCGGCATTGGTCGTCATGATGGAGCCATTAGACTTTCCATATTCAAGAACGCCGTCCTTGAATTCCGAATGAACCACAATCCACGCCGTATCGGGAATCCAGAGAGAAAATACGCCGAGCTTTGCACCCGTTGCGAGGTAAATATCGGTCCCGAACATCTTGCCCAGGGACATGTTCTTTTGCAAGTCATCCAGAGTGGCAGCGCGAGTTCCCTCGGGCACGTCGCGCTTTTCAGAAGAAGAGGATGCTTCTGCAGAAGAGGAGGTCGCCTCGACACTAGAGCTGGAGCCCTCTTCGCGTTCAACGTTAGAAGAATTATCGTCGCTGCCACAGGCGGCAAATATCATCGTCGCTGCCACTGCAGCGGGCCAAATCGCAAGTCCAAAAGATTTTTTCATAAAAACACGTCCTTCAAGACAATTCTTTTTTCACGAATATATACAAAAAGCGTCAAAAAATCAAGAAAAAAGCAAAATCTGTGAGTTAAACGACAGATTTTCACCCCTTTTCGAGCGGACAGCCGGGATTATACCCCAAATCGCGCATCGATTCGCCGATATCGGGGGCGGCATCGTACAGGAACCCCGCAAGCGCCTGTTCCGCCGTCACGCGACGACCACCGATCCAACTTTTCAGCACGGCAAGCCTGTTTGCAATCCACCACGGCAAGGGAATCATCCAGTGGCGCATTCCCGCCGACTGCAAAATCAGCCGCGCCATCTGCGCCATGCTCATCACAGTAGAACCGGCCAGCGAGTAAATTTTGCCGCAGGCCTCTTCATTGAGGCCCGCCGCGACAATTCCCTTGACCAAGTCCTCGCTGCGGACAGGGCGTTTGAGGCACTTGCCCCCGCCCGGCAAGAAATACACCGGGAAACGTTTCACGTAGGCAGCGAACATGTTGAATTCCACACCGCCACCATCGCCGATGACCAGGGTCGGCCGCACGATTGTCCAGCGGAGCCCCGATTCCTTCACCACGGATTCCCCCGCAAGCTTGCTCGCACCGTATTCCGTAAGAACCGGATATGTCACCGAAATGCTCGATACGTAAACCAGTCGGGAAACGCCTGCCTCGCGGGCGGCATGCACCACATTGGCCGTCCCCTGCGCATTGATACGGTCAAACGCACCCTTTTTTGTCGATAGGAGGATGGCGGCAAGGTGATAGACTAAATCCACCCCCTTAAACGCAGCACGAATCGAAGCATAATCCGAAACATCCCCGTAAAAGACCTCCACCCCTTCGGGTAAAAACCCAGCCTGGGTATCGCCCGGAAGCACCAGGACCCGCACACACACATCGCGGCTCAATAGCTCCCGACAAAGCGCCTTCCCTACGACGCCCGCGCCCCCCGTCACCAAAGCAATCATCGCTAGGCTTCCAGCAAATAGCGGATATCCTGGACCTTGCGAGCAAGGGCCTCGTCTTTATCCATCTGCTTGATCAGTGAACGGACGGCGGCGATCACAGAAGAGTAATCGCGGTTAAAAAGCATCCCGATTTTTTCGTGGGAATCCGTCGTCATTTCGCGGCAAAGGTACATCGCCACCTTGCGCGGAAGCGAGACACCTGCATCCTGACGCTTGCTCGCGAGCGCCACCATATCGGTGTCGAACTCAAGCGCCACCACTTCGGCAATTCCCTTGATGGTCAGTTCCTGCATACCGTTCGCACTTGAAGGAGCCACCAGACGCTTGACGGCGCACAAGTCCAGATTTTCCTGGCAGAACTGGTTCATCGCAGAAAGGCCGTTCAACATACCCTCGATCACGCGCACGTTTTCACGACGCGGAATCGAAAGGAATCTGCAAATTTCTTCGCGATCCTTGTCGACAAACGGAATATTCATCGACTTTTTCTGGATAAGCTTCATGCGGGTCGACAAGTCCGGTTCATCGATACCGACCGCCACGCAGGATTCCAGCGGTGCCAAAAGTTCCGCCGAGATGCAAGGAATAGACGAATGACCCGCAGGCTTCTTTTCGCCATCGGCAAGACGGTTGAACTGGGACGGATGCCTATCGCAAGAAAGCACGACCTGCTTCCCCATCGCACGCAAATGCTTAATCAAGATTGCAAGACGCCTCTGGGTCGCCGCGGCATGTTCGAGCAGCTGAACATCATCCAGCAAGAGAATATCGCACTTTTCGTATTTTTCCTGGAACTCTTCGGCCAGTTCGCGAACATTGCCCGACTTGACACTCAACGCCTTGCTCATGGCCGTCGCGTCACGCAAGAAATCGTAAGCGTGACAATAGACGATACGCGTATGGGCCCTGGACTTCTGGATCTGTGCGGCCACCGCCTGCAACAGGTGCGTCTTTCCGAGCCCCGACTTGCCATAGACAAACAGCGGGTTCAGCGCCGGATCACCCGGATTTTCGGCAACGGACTTGCAAGCCTCGCAAGCGGTAAAATTGCAATCGCCCTCGACAAAGTTTTCGAACGTATAGCCCGCATACAGCGAAAGCTTGCGGCGAATCACCTTCTTGGGCTGCAGCTTCTGGACCACGCGCGGAACGACCGGGAAAACGGGAGCAGCCTTCGGAGTCAGCGCCTGTTTTTCCGGTTCCACGATACGAATACGGTAACCCACATATTCCGAGCCCAGCACCTGCGCCAGGGCCTTGTTCAAAATGTCGCCGTAATGGGAACGAATCCAGTTTTCACGCAACTCGTCGGGAACGGCAATCTGCACGTATCCGTCAAAAAAGCCTTCGTAATCGGCCGCATCCAAGATGGTGAGGCCAAAATAGTCGTTACATTCCTCGCGAAGGAGGTCAAGCACGCGCTGCCAAACAGGGACTGCCTGGAGACGGGCGGAAGGTTCAACCAAAGAAACAGTGTTTGTCACAATCTACCAATGATCTAAAAAGCAAGGAGAAAGTTAAATAAAGCTCCCCGACAAAAACTCACTTTCTTAAAAAAATCTTCCAAAGTGCCTTTTTTGGCCCGTTTTGACCATTTTTATTTTTATCCCCCGCTGTTCCCAAAACTCTACAAACAAATCACGCCTTTAGTCACTCTCCAATCCATTCTCAACCCCTATGTTTAACACAACTTATCAACAGAAAAATTTTCAACTATCTCTTGACAAAAAATCAAGCAAACTTTTGCTCAAACAAGCACTATTCTAAATTTCTTACAAAAAAATAATAGGCGAATTTTGACAAAAAACGGCATTTTTTCGTAGAAAATCTTGACAGACAACAATTTAGCGATAGGAATAAAAAACACCCAAAAGAAAAAGGGCCTCGAAGAGGCCCCGTCAACAATATATAAACTACGATTACTTGGTTTCGTCCAGCTTCGAATGAAGCACCTCGAGGCGGCGTTCCAGGAGCTTCTGGATTTCGGGCAAAAGGGAATCCTTGATGCGGTCCAGATACAGGCACTGCAACTGAATCATGCGGTTACGGTGACGGCCGGCGTGCTCCTGGATCCAGTGGCTCACGGCCCCCTGACGGTCCTGAACGCGTTCCTGCAACACCTGCTTGATGTAGGTCGTCTGCACCGACATGTATCGCTGCATATTGAACGGCAGCTTGTAGGTGCGAATGAACTGCTTCAGGTATTCCAGCAGAGAAAGGTTCTGGCAGCGGCGATCCTGGATAAAGTTGCGCAATTCTTCAATATGGCTTTCAAAAAAAGGCAGAATGGCTTTATCGTCTATCTGATAAAGTTCCAGTTCATCCTGTTTTTTGGTCGCTTCGTCAACAGCCATATCACAAATTTATGAAAAAAAATCTAATTTTTAAGGTTTTTTCTTAAGAAAAAAGAAAAAATTAGCATTTTTTGACATATCGCCAGCAGATTCAGAAAGGAAGATCCAGCCTTCCGTCCCCGGGTGGAGCGTATCGGTATCGCCGCCCTTAAAATCCTTCATCGACAGCACATCGCAAGAAAACTGCCCCGCCGGAGTCATCAGTTCCAGAGAATCGTCCAAGGAAAAACGATTCTTGACATTCACGCGGCATGCACGGGTCGCCTCGTCGTAAGAAAGGACCTGCGCGACAACGCAACCACCCGCGGCATCTTCGTGCGTCGACTCGTAATTCTGCGGAAGCGGGCCTTTCATAAAGCCGGTCATAAAGCCGCGGCCATCCACGAACGAAATCGCCCTGCGGGCTTCGGCCGAAACCTCGAGCGGCTTTCCCGCCTCGGCCTGTTCGGCGCAGGCATCAATCGCCATACGGTAAGCGCGCACGACCTGACTCAAGTAATACACCGACTTGGTGCGACCTTCGATTTTAAACGAATCGAGTCCGGCCATCATCAGGTCCGGAATCACGTCCATGGCGCAAAGGTCGCGACTACTCATGAAATAGGTGCCCCAGGCATCTTCATCCAAGGCGATGGGGTCCAGTTCCGGGCGGTCCGTGCGTTGCAAGGTGAACGAACCTTCGTGTTCGCGATAATTTTCGCACTGCGGTTCCGGATTGGCGTACAGGCGGTAGGGCATTCGGCAGCTGTTGTCGCAGGCCCCCTGGTTCGCATCGCGACGGGTCACCCAGTTACTCAGCATGCAGCGCCCCGACATCGACATACACACGGCACCGTGTACAAAAACTTCAAGTTCCAGGTCCGGGCAGCGTTCCTTGATTTCCACCACTTCGGACAAGCGGAGTTCGCGACTCAATATGATACGGCGCACCCCGAGATCCTGCCAGAACTTAGCGGCCAAATAATTGGTCGTATTCGCCTGTACCGACAGGTGAATCTCGACTTCAGGACGCACCTTGCGCAACCACCCCACAAAACCGGGGTCGGCCACGATCAACGCATCGGGGCCCAGGTCGATTGCCGCAAGCAAAGCCTTCTGAAACGCCTCGACCTTGACGTTACGCGGAATCACGTTACTCGTCAGGTAGAACTTTTTTCCGAGACGGTGGGCGTATTCAATACCCTCGGCCAGATCATCCAAGTTCTTGAAACCGTTTTCGCGGGCACGGAGCGAAAAAGCGGGCTGCCCCGCATACACGGCATCGGCACCGTAGGCAAAGGCATACTTCATTCGGGTCAGGTCACCCGCAGGAGCTAATAACTCAGGAAGTTTCATAAGTTTCCAACTGCGTCATCCTGGATTCCGTCGCTGTCGCTACGCTCTAGAATGACTGTTTCTTTTGCGTCATCCTGGAACCACGAAGTGGTGACGGGATCCATAAGCAACATTAAACTACCACTTGAATCCAGTTCTCAAATAAACCTTTTCATCGTTAAACAAGGTAATCTCGCCCAGGAAGAACACGTATTGACCTTCGTAGCTGAGCGACGGCGTAAGCGAGTATTCCATCTTCGCGCCACGCAAGAAATGCTTAGGAAGCTTCATGTGGTCCCGGTTCGGAGTCGTGTCGTTCACGGCGCTGCCGAAATCCGTTCCCTTCCAGAACCAGCTGTTGCGAAGCGAGGCGAAAATACGGTGGTCTAACCTTCCGTAGGCCGTAAAGTCAACCCTCTGGCTATTGGGACCGTTCTGGTTACCGATCGGGCGACCGAGATGTTCCATCTGCGCCGTATACTGCTTGAAATGCGAATAGACATACGGTTCGATGCGTGCATATTCCGCAATGAAACCCGATTCCAGCAGATGGGTATTGATCTTAAAATCATGGGCTCCATGCATACCGGCCATCCAAGCCCACTTGGCTTCGATGTTGTCGTTTTTCACGAGGCTCACCGGACTTTCCATGTCATCCAAGAAGAATTCGCTATAGACTCGGAGCGAACGGAACAGGCGGTAGTTGAAATCAAACGAAAGCGATCCGTTATTGGAACTTTCGGAATAGTTTCCCTTTTCCATGAACAGGGGGACCACCGGAACAAAAAGCCATGGTTTCAGGTTGTCATACTGAATCTGAAGTTCGCTAATGCCGAGCGTGGCATTGCCCACGGCCAGTTCGTAGCGGTGGCCGAAAATGTTGCGGGTTTCTTCCTTGTTCTTGTCGCTCATGCTCGAATAGATACGCAAGTCCCCGTAGAAAGACATCACACGCAAGGGTCCAAGCTTCATGTCAAGCGAAAGCATGTTGTACGGGAGCGCAAACTGGTTCAGGCTCAAGTTGTTATAGTAGCCAGGGCCCCAATGCATCACGTCGCGACCAAAGTCAATTCGCGCCCAATCGTAGTTCAAGGCAATATGGGCGCGGTAACGAGCATAACTCGTATATTCGATACCCGAATTGTTTTCTTCCTTCTGGACTTCCAGAAATTCCCCGTCGAAAGACTTCGGATACTTCGCCGAATGGCCTTCGTCATAAATTCGGGCGTCCAGGACGAAGTCGACGGAATCTGCATAGCCGCGCAGGTAAATGCCGCCGTCAATACCCGGCCAAATCGTATCATTCAGCGTTTCGCCGCCACGATAGTCGATACCGCCCACCAGCGACATCGCCAAAGCCATGCGCGGCACATTGAGATTCTTGAGTTCGGCTTTGCACACCGAATCCTGCGATATACAGGAATCACGATATCCCGAGACAGAGGCTCCGTGTTCGCTATCGTAATAAAGCAGGGCCTTACCCTCGGAATTCACGAAATTCGTGCGGAAAGTCGTATCACGCTGCGGATAGGCAAAGAACTGGCGGCCCTCCCCCGTCGTTACCCGGTGCAGCTCGAACAGCATCGGGGAATTTTCCAGAAGTCGCAAGTTGCGCACATTTTCGGGGCCGACCACCGGCGAGGCAGCAAGAGCCTGGACCGCGGCGAAAGCCAACATCAACGAAACAAGGGACAAGGTTGTTTTCTTCATAAAATTCATCCAAGACAAATTAAGTCAGTACTTGACCTAGCATACCGAACAGTTCCGACGAGGTCACCGGCTTGGCAATCAGTCCTTTCATTCCCGCCCTGCTCGCACGCAAGCGGTCTTCATCAAAGACATTGGCAGTCAAGGCCAATATCGGTATATTCGCATTCCGTGGATTATCCAGCTTACGAATCTTCCGAGCCGTTTCAAATCCATCCATTCCGGGAAGACGCAAGTCCATCAAGATGACATCGAACGAGCCTACCGCAGAATAATCAATCCTTTGGACACACTCCGTTCCCGATTCCACACAAACGACCTTCATGCCCGCATCCTTCAGCATTTCTCCCACGATTTCGCAGGTTTTCGGGTCGTCATCGACCAAAAGAACATGCTTTCCGGCCAAATTCACATGGGGCACGTCACGGTTCGCCTTTGGGGCAACGGAATCCTCATTGGCCGTCTTAAGCGGAAGCGTCAAAACGACGCGAGTCCCCTCGCCCACACGGCTCGTCACCTTTACGGACCCCTGCATCAGGTCCACTAGCTTTTTTACGATGCAGAGCCCAAGCCCCGTACCTTCCACGTTGCGAGTCAAGGCAGTCTGTTCGCGTTCGAACTCGTCAAAAATGCGAGGCATGAAATCTTCAGAAATCCCAACACCAGTATCTTCCACCACGATTTCGACATTGCACATGCCGGGAGTCTCGTGCGAGTAGTCCCTCAGCGAGATACGCACCAAGCCGTTTTCACGCGTAAACTTGATTGCGTTGCTCACCACATTCAGCAAGATCTGCTGGATTTTTACCTTGTCCGCATAGACATACTGGTTCTTGAAATTCCTGGACACCTGGAGAAGGATATTCTTCTGATGCGCCGCCTGTTCAAAGGTCGCTACAATCCAGTTCGTCATTTCCAGCGTATACACAGACGTTTCGTTCAAAGTTTCTACGCCCGATTCGATACGGGCCATATTCAAGACTGAATTAATCAGGTCCAGGAGCAATTCGCCCGCATTGTGGATATTGTTCAGATAGCGTTCGAATACGGCAGTCTCTTCTTTGGAAAGGTTCATGTTCCAAAGTGTTTTCTTGGCCAGGGCCTCGTAACCAAGAACCGCATTCATCGGCGTGCGGATATCGTGGCTCATATTGAACAGGAACTTTGACTTCGCCCGGTCAGCCATACGCGCCTGGTCCAAAGCGCGGACAAGTTCCATCCGCTGTTCGTTCAACGCCTTGCGCTTTTCCAGTTCCGCTGACATGACATCGTCAATAACCTTGAACCCCATCACAAACTCCGGACGAGTCTTGGACGGTTTCACCAAATGAGCCTGGAGATAGTGAATCTTATCCTTGACAAAGATGCGGTATGTAATATCGAATCGTTCGTTTTTCAGGAATTCGCGACGAACATTTTCCAGATTTGCAATCCGTTCAAAAGAAGAACGGTCTTCGGAAAGGACCATTCTCTTTTGGTAAAGGGACAAGATTGAATCGTAACGGATTTCCTGGCCTGCAACTTCATTCATCAGGCGTTCAATGGCCGGGTGAACCCTATAAGCCACCATTTTCCCCGTATCGAGGTTGATTTCAAAGGCGCTACCGTACGACTCGGTCAAGGCATTAATAACATTCAGATGACGCCCTTCGTTTTCGGAGTGCAAGCGCCGATTCGTCCTATACACGGAATGCAGATAAAGAATAAAAAAGAGGGCAACGAGCAGAATGGCCGCTATCGCTCGGCTATTATTTTTCCACGAGAACTCCTTCAAGATATGGAACGGCACCATCTGGACAACGATCCATCCCGTGTTCGAGACTCGCGCTACCCCCGCAACAGAATTTCCGTATTCCGTAGAGAAACTAAAAGCATTCGTGGAGCCGGACCCCGCCTTTTTCTTAAAGGTTTCAATGACATTCTGCGGTAGGAAATCCTGGGATTTCTTTTCGAACGGCTGACCGTAGACATCGTCATCCGTATTTGAAGCGACAATCTTCAAGTGTCGGTCACACACCAAAGCAACAACCCGTTCACCAAACAGCGTGTAATTCATCATGGAACGGATTTCAGTATTGCCCCCTAGAATTCCAGCTACAACCCCCACGACCGAATCGCGATAGAACAGCGGCGTATAAACTATTACCTGAGCTTCCGATGCGTATAGAGGGCGGTAGTCGACCCAAATTCCCGTTTCGCCACGAACACCCCGCTGGAAAAATTCACGGTCAGACACATCGAACGAAGAATCACCATATGCCGTATTCCAACCGTCGCCTCGAACATATTCGATTCTCGAGAACGGGGTCTCGGCAAGTTTCGACAGGAACAGCGAATCCGGATTGCGTAGCACAGGGCCATTCATTTGATGGGTCGCCATCAGAGAAACAAGCTTTATGCTGCTTTGCGCATAACGCATACTGTTTTCTAGTTCGGTGGCGACACTTTCCGCATTCTGCGCAATGGTGGTTTCAACCTGTTTAAAGAAGTAGACACGAGAAAAAAAGGAATACAGGCTGATTACGATAATCACTGCGACCGCCATCACGACCACCGCAGGACTAGGAGCCATCCACTTTTTTAACTTAATCTTTTTCATGCATCCAACAACAAGTCCAATTATAACAAAATTTTTACTAATATATAGGGCGTATGAAGGATTTGACCATCGAACACAAGGCCGAAAAGGAACGATGCATTCTCGTGGGGATCTCCACCCCCAAAGTTCGCCCCTGGCTCGCCTCCGAGCAGCTCGCCGAACTGGGCCGGCTCGCCGAGACCGCAGGCGCCGAGGTGGTGCAGAGTTTTTTGCAGCGGGTACAGAATTTTAGCCCGGCAACGCTCATTGGCGAAGGCAAGGTGAACGAGGTCAAGCACGCTCTAGAAGAACTGAACGCCAAGATGGTCGTGTTCGACGACGATCTCTCGGGCTCCCAAGTTCGAAACCTGGAACAACGCCTCCCCGGAATCAAAGTTCTCGACCGCACGGGGCTTATCCTGGACATTTTTGCGAAACACGCCGTCACGGCGGAAAGCCGCCTGATGGTTGAAGTGGCGCAGCTCCAGTACATGATGCCGCGCCTGACCGGTGCATGGACGCACCTTTGTCGCCAGCACAACGGCGGTATCGGCACCAAGGGCCCCGGCGAAACGCAGCTCGAAACGGACCGCCGCATGATCCGCAAGCGAATCCAGGAACTCAAAAAGAAGCTTGAAAAAATTGAGGACGCCCGCGAAAGCCAGGCCGAAAACCGTAACGACATTTTCCACATCGGCATCGTGGGCTACACGAACGCGGGCAAGTCTACGCTGACCAACCGCCTGACCGGCGCCGACGTATACGTCGAAGACAAGTTGTTCGCCACCCTCGACAGCACCACGCGAAAGCTCTATTTGGACGGAGAGAACATCATTTTGTCAGACACCGTAGGCTTTATCCGTAAGCTTCCGCACAACTTAATCGAAACCTTCAAGAGTACGCTCGGCGTGGCCGCTCATGCGGACTGCATCCTGGAAGTTGTTGACGGTTCCGCCCCCGACTACCGGGAGCATCTGGAAGTCACCCACAAGACGCTGGAAGGCATCATCAGTTCCGAGACGCCACGTATCCGCGTATTCAACAAGGCCGAAATCTGCGACGAGGCCCGCCGCACGGAACTCCGCGAAAATTACCCCGAGGCCATCCAGGTGAGCGCCCGCGAAAACATCGGCATGGAACGCCTCCGCGAAACCTTCAAGGAACAGCTCGCCGCCTGGCATAAAAAACGCGAAGCCCACGAGCAGAAAGAGAAAGAACGCAGCGAAGCCCCGTGGAGAGAAACGGAGCAAGCGCTAGACGGTTAATCCTCCAGGGTTTCGCCGTCTACCACCCGCTTGAGCGGAAAATCGAATTGAATCGCCCGCGGGGTTTCAATTTTATCGAATTTAATCTGATAGCAGAGGGCCTGTTCATCGACCTTGGCGACGCTCCCAAAGCCCATGATGCGGTGGAAAACGCGGTCGCCCACGGCAAATTCCGCGGCAGGAGCCTTTTTCACGAGGTCCAAAGTTTCGTCGCTGAAAAGTTCTCGGTTGCGGTCAGATTCAGCGATGTAGGCGCGAGCCTCCTGCAGCAGTTTTTCTGAAACACCGCGAACCACG
>JAEEGH010026298.1_pt1 | contig 11600 bp, 17 predicted proteins | sample 9134181 | NCBI WGS metagenome assembly JAEEGH01 (sample SAMN16246544, study PRJNA631951) | gut metagenome | biome: gut microbiome; feature: rumen; material: DP-attached | host: Bos | place: Iran: Karaj | collected 2018-10 | reverse complement strand
CTTGCCGTAAGCACTGGAATGCTCATTCTGATTCTGGTACACTTCATAAATAATCTTTGCCATACTTCTTGTGTTTTTGATGGTATTAGATTTATGCGATGAACTACATCGGGTCACCGCCTCCCGCTTGTGCGCACTGTGATCTCTTAATCACACTGCAAAATTACTAAAATTATAAATGCAAAACAAGGCTTTTTCAGATATATTCCAAATTTATTTTGGTTTTAAATACTGAAGTCGTTGAATGTCAGCCACTTACAAATTCAAAGCCACCCAAAAGCGCACTAAAACCGACTCTCTTATAGTGCAAGAATACTTCATGGCATTGCGCGCCCGCGCTGTGAATAGTTCAATCTCCCTCGAAGAATAGTTCAAACAAAGAGATTGCAGTATTCTCACTCAAAACGAGCATAATTTTTATATTTACCTCCTCCTTGCACATGGTTTCGTGCCAACGTGCCATCGTGCCATTTGTAAAATTCACTTCTTAAAAAATCCCGCTAATTCTATATTTATATTATTATATATTATAATATATAATAATATAAAATAATATATATACCTTATTTCCCTCCCATCCCCCAATACCTAAAAACTAAAAATCGAAATGGCACGATGGCACGATGGCACGTTTCATACTGAATAAGTTGTCACCGTCTTCCTGAAATCGTTGACAATCTTCCTGAAATCGTTGACAATCTTCCTGAAATCGTTGACAGTGTTCCTGTTTTCATCTTTTTTCTAATGTCGGACAACTTCTGTCCGTCCCTCCCTTTAAATTTGCACCCAGAAACTTAAAATAGGAGGTTAAAGATATGAAACAAGACAAAGATTTGGCTTTTCTGGCCACATGCGAGAATGAAGACCTGCGCACATTGTGCGATATCCTTACTTATAATAAGAAAGGTGAACTGCGACTGGGTGAGCAATTGACAAACTCAGATGCCTACATTCATTGTTATCCAGAACGGATGAATATGATGACAAAGGAGATTAGCGAGGAACTTCGTAAGTATGGCAGCAATACGGTCAAGACACTTTATCGTCGTGGCGAAGCAGACAGTTATGATACGATTCTGCGTCGTGTATGTAAGAAAATGGATGTTGAGATTGGAAATGACGTGTCTGTTCAGGATATGGAACGTCAGCTACTTATTAGTGTCTGCGAACAGGCGGCCAGCAAACTCTCAGACGAAGAACTGCGTAACCTGACAGAAGAAGTAGGCATCCCTCACAAGAACCTCAAGCGTCAGATGTTGATCTATTCTATCATGATGGCGATTCGCCATAATACCTATCTGTTTAGTCGAATCCTATCTTATTTCATCATACGCATAGGCAATATGCTGCTTGGACGAGGCGTCCTGATGATGGGTTTGAACACTTTTGGTCGTTATATAGGCATGGCCACAGGTCCTATTGGTTGGGCATTGTTGGCAGGATGGACTATCAGCGACATTGCATCTCCAGCTTATCGAGTGACGATTCCTGCAGTCATTATGATTGCCTCTATGCGTTATCGTCAGACAGCATCATTAACACAGAAAATTTAAGTATTATGCAAGCAAAGGATATCATGCATCCAGAGGATGCAAAGGCACTCCAGATTCTGAAGAAACTGAGAGGATTTGATGACCTGATCCGTTTGATGATGGAGAATGGTTATGAAAAGCAGTATCGTGGTGACAATCTTGGTTGCTATCTAAAGGTCAACGATCACAATTACAAAGATATATATCAGCTTTTCAAAGGGGTTGTCAGGCAGGTGGGTATAAAAATGCCAGAACTCTACATTTACAATGATCCAGTGATGAACGCCTATACCTATGGCGAAACAAATACGTTTGTTGCAATCAGTAGTTCATTGATAGAAAGGTTGTCGATTGACGAACTTCGATCAGTTATGGCTCATGAGTGCGGTCATATTCTCTGTCAGCACACCTTATATAATACGTTACTGCGCACGATTGAGGAACTGGGCACACTGTTGCAAATCATATCCTATTCTGCCTTAGGCCCCATCCTGATGGCTATGCAATACTGGAGCCGGAAGAGTGAACTCTCTGCAGATCGTTGCGAAGCAGCTGTTGTTGGTGTTGAGGTATATCAGAGAACTCTTCTTAAACTGACTTGTGGTTTGTCAAAGATAGAAGGAAGTCCTTACCAATTGGTAGAACAGGCTCGCGAGTACCATCAGATGAAGCAGGAGTCATGGTGGGATGTCATTCAGCAGAATTGTCGCATTGCCTTCAACTCTCATCCCCAATCATGCGAACGCGCCTGGGAGATTGACCGTTGGAAGAACTCCTGGCAATACAGGAAGTTAAGAAGCACAGGTTTTTGAACTGATAAACATGCAGATTATGACGTTAGATATTGTAACCAAAGGTATCCCATTCCTTCACATGGCTATTGTTACAGTCATGGTTTTGGCAGGCGTCCCCAGAATCTATTCTTATACAGCATTGCTCTGGGGTTCATGTGCCATCATGTCAATCCCTCTCACTGAGGAAGAGTTCTATTTGGAATTTCCCTCCCTATGGAGATACAGACATCTGTTTGCTTTGGGAATTTGCTTTATGATTTAATAATAATAGGTATATGAGATTACAGATCCCTTACAACGAGCTTGAACAATTTCTCAGTGAGAATTTTCAGCAGAAGATGGTTAGCAAGATTAGGTTGGCGTATGTAGATGAGAGTACCATACAGGTGAGTGCCGTAGTTAAAATAAAACTAAAAGTAGTGGAAGCAACTATTCCTGTTAAAGAAAATGTCTCTGTTAAGAAGTTGGATGGCAGTGACGTTACGTTGACATATCAGGCGGGAATGGCTTTTGAACTGATGTGGGAACGGGTATTGAAATTGTGTGAGGATGTTGCTAAAGACATGCTGGAGAAACAAGACAATAACACATTGTTAGTTCGTCTGGGTAAGATTGATAAGCTGAATATCGTCTTAAAGAAAGTGGAAATACACAGCATTAGTTTTGAGGCAGACTATATCAACTTGTGCTTTGCGCTGAAGTAAGAAGCTGTTCATGGAGATATGCCCTTGGAAGAATTCCAGGCAATACAGAAAATTATAAGAAATGTATGAAACATCCTATCAAAAAAATACCAATAGAGCCTTATGAAGAAATAACAGAGGAGTTCGTTCAAAGGAAATATTACGAGTATAACCAACTCTACTTTGCTGGCGAACTACCACCTTGTAAGTTCCGTTTTAATGCGATGTCTCTCTATTATGGATGTTTGGGGCAATATTATGGATATGAAGACATGCCTGAAATTTGGATTGACATTAAAACAACATATGAACCAGATTGGGTAATCCGTGAGGCTATTATACATGAAATGATTCATTGTTATATAGACAAGGTTATGAACGTTAAAGAAAGGACCCCACATGGTCCATTTTTCTCCAAAATACGCAAACACCTCAATAAAAAGTATAACTTGGGGTTATGTAATTGTCAGGGAAGATATGACTACAACGATGGAGTTTTTGCATATAATATATATGCTGTAGAATATGAACCCGATAAAGGTAATAATTTAAAGAATAAGTAATTATGACGAAAGATGAAATGAACAGTCTCGTTGACAATATGTCTGATGAAGAAAAGGACATGATGTTCAAAATGATGGTAGAGTCTATCGGATTTGAGGAGTTTCGCAAACAGCAAGCCTCTTGGCTTGAATTGAAGGATATTCCTTATAAACTGATTGAGTCAGAAGAGGTGCCAAACACCCCACTCATGCGCAATTTCCTGTACACATTTGAGTTTTGCCGTCGCCGTTATGTCGTAACTGATGATTCCGACAATTATTATTTCGACAATGACAAATTCCTCTTCCTCCTTCGTCACAATTTCGGTATCGAAGTAAATCACGATGCTGACTGGACGCTCGAAAGCATGAAGGAACTGATGCTCTATATCGAGGCAGAAACGAAACCTGAGTACAGAGAGATGTTGAAAGTTGAGATGGAGAACTACGATAAGCAGAGGCAAGAACTCTTTGATCTGTTTGTCTTTTGTAACAAGCAGAAGAAGTTGCACTTTGACAGCAATCCCGCCTTTACGGATATAGATTATAATGAGTTGAATCAGCATCTTTACAACGATTACCACATCTATCTCTCAGCGGCAGACCGCCGTACGCTGAATACAGTAGGCGGGATAATCAATCACATCATCTACCGTCTGAAAGACGGCAATCGTAGTTTGTAACTGAAACAAGATCCAGTCCGTGATATGAAAAAAGTGAGTAATAGCTTTGCCGTTTCAGAAATATTCCCTATCTTTGCCCCTGCAATCTTAGAGAAGACGAGCGGCAACGCTCTATTTGACATATTGCACGACAGGCTGACAAGTTTTGACCTAGTTAAATTGGGAAAATTAAAATGGGGTTTTCTAGAACCTTACTTGGCAAGTATTAGAGAGGACGTATCCTTCTCTCTTTGTCGCACAAAATTAAAACTATAAGAATTATGTTAGAAGAAACAAATATTACGTCGAAAGAAGAAATTGAAAAAAGGATTGCTGATTTAAGAATGCGCTCTGAAAATCTTCGAAATGAAAGAAATTTTCATTCTGAAGAAGAAAAACGTATAATTAATGTTCTTCATAACGCTGGTACCATCTTGAATGAGTTGGATAATACCTTTGAGAAGAGAACAACATTAAGCAAGACAGATATTTCTTTTTTATGGGTTGCTACAGCCCTCCAACTTTTACGTATATATCTTCTTCCGAAATTCCAAGAGAAATTTGAAGATGAGAACCGTTTAGACCATAATAACAAAGAAACAAAGAAGGATGTTAAGAAAAAACAGCAAGAATATAAGAAATTACATGGGGAGAATGGTAAGCGTGAGTGGAAAAGCCAAAAGAGCGAAAAGGGCTATCGTTCTTGGCAAGAAATAGCATTTACAACAAAAGTTCCATATGACGCACAAAATCAGAAAGATGAAGAGATCAATATGCATGGTGGAAAACATCGTGTAAAGTCATTAGGTCATGATCCTATTTTGGGATGGATATTTGGAGTAGCAAACATTATTACTGATAGCATTACAATTTGCCCGGAATACAATATTGGCGAGAAAAATTTGCGAATCCCGATGGTAAAATCTTACAAAGTAGATATGGATCGCGATTTGTATTTTAAAGATACAGATAAAATACCGACTAGTCAAGTTTTCAAAAACTGTAAAGAAAGCATTGATGAAGATATACATCGATTATATGCAGCCGTTTTTGCACAAGGCTTGCATCTTGCTTCTGACAAGTATTCCAAAGAGGGATTACCGATTCCCTTTTTAAGTCTTATTGATGCAGATTCTGCCTATGGGATATATAGGGATGGTTACGATTATCTAGATTATCTATATGACACGCAGATTATTAGACGTACATTTAAATCGGCAGGTATGGCTATGACTATCAACAAGATTATCGGCTGTATACATAATTTCTTTTATAACCCCAGTATAGATTATGATAGACAATTGTATCATGTTAGAACAAGGAAGATACTGCTTTATTCGAACACAATAGCTACAAGTTCTGATATTATACAGACAGCATGCAGGGCTTGTATAGGTGATGAGAATGCTTTGAACAATTTCGATTTGGGAGGTTTCTTGGTAACAGTATATAGGCTCATTTCGGACATGACATTCATACAAAAAGTAAAAGAAGAATTCATTTTCCAAGAATGGGATAGAATAATTGAATCAAAAGATAATATTTTAACTGTTTAAGATTATGCCAATATTTGATAAGTTATTAGAGCCAGTTGTTAATGCTGCAGCTAAATATGCAGGAACAATTATGTCAAAAGCAGGATCGTCAAAAGTCGGATTAATAGTTGCTAATTGTGGCAAAGCCATAATTGAGCATATAGGAAAGCATAAAACCATATATACAACTGGTGCAGTTGGTGCAGGTCTGGCTGGTGCTGCAGGTGCAGGTTACAAAGTTGGTGAAATCAAAGGCCACACTGATGGAAAAAAAGAGGGAATTGCCGAAGAAGCTGCTCGCGAAGAAAAGAAATTCCAGCTACAACATCAACAACACGAAGATGACCGTAAGAAATGGGAAGAGTGTGATCGTGAAAAAGATGAGTTGATTGGTCAGTTAAGCAATATGCACAAAGACCAAATATTAATTATTTCAAATGTAAATGAATTGGTAAACTATCTCAATAGTTTGCCAAAAAATGTCTACATTTATTTCTCACTTAATAGGGCAAAAGAAACAGATAAGAATTTATATGCTATTGTTGACATAAGTAGTAGTGGAGATTACGTTTTAATAGAAACACAAAATGAGAGAAGTAATTATGCCCCACATTCTAAAGAAGATATATTAGAGAAACTTGAAGAACAGGTTTCCATATTGGGTAAAGAATGTGATTTCCAAGTTATAGTCGGCGAGGAAATGTTTTGTGTTTTGAATATTATAAATTTTGTAGATTTAGTAGGCTCTGAAAAAAGGTACATAATAGAGCTCGCATGAGCAATCTACAATATATTATATAAGACCGACAATTTGTTGGTTTCTTGTTTATAGTTGTACATATATGTCAAATTAAATGATTATGAACATTCTTTTGACTGATTACTGCAAATCTCGGCTGACAATATCTAACAATAAGCTGAAATACAAGAATGTGACTAACGCTTCTTTTGCCAAATTCATTGTGGATGTGAAAGAATGTATTGAAGATAGTGTGATATGCTTCCTTTTGGTATGATAAACTGCGAATATGGGCATAGAACATGAAACATAAATACATCCAAGAATGCGCAAACTGCGGTAATGTCGTAGTTGGCAGAGAGAAGCGAGGGTTTATCAGAGATGCTTTGCATGGTGGACCTGGAACTGCTGTTGAGTTTATCCCTGTTGGTGGGAAACTGATTTGGAAAGCTTCGAAGGAAATCGTTTTGCGTCTCTTGCGAACTGATATGGAGAAGTGGGGGGATGAACTTGAGAAGTGGATCTACAAGGATATCCAGGTTGAATACGATTGCCCCAAGTGCGGTAAGACATGGACTGAGACGCATCCGCTAAGTGAATCGGATTATAAACAGATGATAGCTGACTATATTACAAAGGTTAAAGATTTGGCTACGCTGAATAAGTCAGAAACCAAGAAGACGGATACAGGCAAACATATTATGGTTATGAACCATCAGGAATTAATCGGAATGAATATGAAATTACAAATACCTTACAATGAACTGGAGGCATTCTTGATGAAGAAGTACGACCAGCAAGTTAAGGTGGAGTTTGCCAATGAAAATACCATCAGCATTACCAAGAAGGTTGTTATTAAGGATGCAACGGTTAATGTATCCATTGAGAAGATTGTGGGTAATGACATAATACTGTCTTATCAGGCAGGTTTCGGCATAGAGTGGATTATCAAAGGCGTTCTTATGTGGTTTAAAGAATCAATCAAGGACTTTGTAGAGGAACTGGAGGACAACAAACTGCTGATTCACTTAAATAAGATTGATCAAATAGACGGCATGCTGGATAAAATAGAGATCTTAGATATCACTTTCGACGAAGCAAATGCAAATATAGCATTTAAAGTGTGATTATCCCCTCGTTACCTCTGTCTTTGCAATAGGTTCTTCTTTTTTTCTTTCATGTCGGACAACAATTGTCCGTCCAGGCCTTTATCTTTGCAGCCGTAAGTTGAATGTAAAAATTGGAACTATGGTAAAGAATTGGTTAGTTTTAGGTGACGAGGCTTTTGATAGCGACGATTTCCCTATGGGGATAATGCATTTCTCTCTTGATGAAATGAAAGATTGGCAAAGTGTTGCGTGGAAACAATTTGCAGACATCTTCAATAACAACGAGAGGGTGAGGAATATGGTGTTTAACTGTAACTTGATTAGTATAAGTGGCTTGTTTTATAAAAAATCAGGAGTTATACTAGACCATTTAAAAGAATTTGCGAGAGCTATTGCTGATGAATGTGACAATATAGAGTATGGACGTACAGATATAGATTATGACACACGCAAAGACACCAATATGCTTTTTGTCAGTTTCCTTTCTTATGATCCTGATATGGTTGAAAGCAAAACAATGGAATTCAACTATATTATGGGAGATTATATGATGCCAATACAGGTGAGTTCTGACAGTATGCCTTCTTGATTTGCATCCATAATGCTTCATTCAAAAATGTGGAGAAACATACTGTAAGAAAGCTCAACTTTGGAGTAAAAACATAAAAAACTCCTCAAATATTTGGAACGTATTGTTTTTTTTCTTATCTTTGCAGCAGAAAACAACAGGGCTTCAGAATACCGCGTCGGATTGCAGATCCGGAGGGAAGGGTTCAGAGGTCCTGTTTATTTCACACAGCAGGGTTCCTGAATACCGCGCCGGATTGCAGTTCCGGAGGGAAGGGTTCAGAAATCCTGCTTCTCGTTGATATAGGGGTAATCGTCTGAAACGCTATGCACCAGGCACTCTCCCCAAATGGTTTCACTGATGATAATCCAACTGATCTCTTCTGCAATGGTTGTTTTGAAAATGTGACCATTCCTGATATAGTCTCGTCCCTTGGGGTCTGGCTTCGCTCCCAGATATTCAGAATTCAAAACCAGTTCTGGCAATTGAAGCAGAGCCTCGTTTTTCTCTGCATAATGCTTGTGAGGCTGATTTAGCCACTCCTTGATACCTGATACATTTATATAGATGTCGTGAGGGAAGTATGGATGATACAACACCTTTCCAAGCAGGATGCGTTTCGCCTCATCCCTAATCTCTTTTCTGCGTTGCCTCACAGATGGTTGTATTTTCATCGTTATTTGACTTAATTCGTTAACTGGTTGCAAAGATAAAACTTTTTCTTGAAACGACCAAGTTTTCAAGTATTTTTCTTTGCCTCGGACAGCTTTTGTCTTACCTGAGTCTTATCTTTGCAGCCATAAAATGAATTATAACAAATAAGAAGATTATTATGGCGAAGAAAGAAACTATCGATCTGAAAGTCATCAAAGAAATGCATCCTGATTGCTTTAACACTCCAGAGGATATTGCTAACTTAGGGTGTGATTACTGCAATGGAGAGGGCGTTAAACAGAATTGTGAGATAGGTCGTACTCTTCTTGAAAAAGCAGCAGAAATGGGATGTGTGTATGCAATGACATCTTTGGGTTATTTGTATCACGATGATGATTATGATGGGCATGATGATGAAATTGCTTTTGAGTGGTTTGTTAAAGCTGCCACTAATGGTGAATTGGAAGCTGGTTTTATGGTTGGCGTGTTCTACGATAATGGATATTATGTGGAGAAAGATGAGACTATAGCTTTTTATCAGTACAAATTAGTAGCCTATTATGGCTTAGATACTGCACAATTCTATGTGGGGGTTGATTATGAATATGGGATTGGGGTTTCACAAAGTTATAAATTGGCTGTGAAATGGTATCAACTGGCAAGTAAACAGGGAAACTCAGAAGCGATGAACAACTTAGGGATGAAATATGCGAGGGGCCTTGGTGTGGAAAAAGATGAAAACAAAGCATTTCAATTAATTAAGGAATCTGCTCTTAAAGATAATCCTGTTGCGATGAAGAATCTTGGCTACTTCTATAAGAACGGTGTAGGCTGTCAACGAAATACCACAAAAGCAATGGAATGGTTCCAAAAAGCGAAAGAGAATGGAGAGGATATTGACTCGTGCATTATCAGCATGCTTCAGTTTTTGAGACAATCTGACTCAAAAGACCCATTAACAGAATATCAAATAGCAGAATATTATCGTAAAGGAGAAGGACTCTCACGGCTTATAAAGATGGGGAACTGGAGAAAAGATCAAATTAATCGCTTTCGGAATTACAAGAAGGCTGCTAAATGGTATATTAGAGCCGCCAGACACGATAAGAGTGACAATGCAGTCATAGCCCAAGCCGCATATTATAAACTTGGTACTATATTTCAGGAAATCGCTGAAGACAGTTATGAAATATGTTATGAGAAGAAGGCTATCAAATACTATACGATTGCTGCTAAATATGGTTTGCCTATAGCATTTTGCAAATTAGGCGAGATGTATGAAAACAATGGAGAAGAAAAGAAAGCCATAGAGTATTATAACAGAGCGTCGGACGAGGCCTATTTTAAATATGGCATCAAGACCATGTTGTATTCATAAACTAAAAGCAAATATTATATGAAAATAAAAAAAGCCCCATACCCTAATTATATGTTGATTACCCAGTTCTTCTGGCTTCAATTCATTCAACCTGGAATTATACATGAAGTGCCAGGTTCAACTAATTGGATGAAGCTATGGAGATATATCACACTAGAACTCAAACAGTCTAGTATATGGTTCATCCCCAATTTTAAGGAGGAGATATTTGTAAAAGTGTTCCAGAAAAGATGGTCAAAGGGGGATATGATGAGGTTATTAAAAAGAGATTATGCTTTCTATGATTTTGATGATAGAGACTTTAATTCGATAATAACTATCTTATATTCGAATTTGGAGAAACATAAAAGGGATTGGCTGATTATAAAATGTGACTTGGATTTTGTTGAGAAGAATCGAGAGCAGTTACAGAAAATCGCCAATGATCTAAATACAAGAGTGATTCTGATTTATTCATCAAATAATTGAGTTAGTTATGGCAGAAGTAAAAAAAGTAATCAGCAACGATATTCTACCAATACCTATAGATGAAAGGTCTGGTGTGTATCTTATGAAAATGAACGGTGAGTGTGCCAAGTATGAATACAAAAACGTACGAGGAAAAGTGGATCCTGATGGGCAATATAAGGTAATTCTATCTGGAAAAGAATACCCATTGCGAAATGGATTATGGTTCCCAAAGACAGAATGGAAACAAATAATCTATCATGATATTCTGGATAATGAGATTTTTTCTATGTGGGAAAAGGCATGTAACGAGCAACTAAACAGTAGAGATCTTACTAAGTTTATAAAACATCGTTGGGTATTTCTTGAGGAAAAGGATGATAAGACGATTGAAATCAAAGTTGATGGTAAATACATAATGGATAATCTTGAATCCAATATGGAGAATCTTTATTCGGATGAGTTTTGGAAAAGATGGTATAATAGGTATATGTTCAAAGACAAAGCCAGAGTAAAGATTAAACTTGCTGTATATGATACAGAATTTGAAATAACTATTGACAAGAAAGATATCGAGAAATATTTCTATGCCGCAAGAATAGTTACAGACAGATTCAATGCATATACACTAGCATACAAGAAAACCAAGACAGAACATGAAATAGCATTGATGACTATGCTGGATTTGGTTTTTTATAAAACATGAATATATGGAAAAGAAAAAAGGTGAAGAGAATTGTTGGATAACTACTGAAGATGGGGATTCGTATTCTGAATTTTGGGGATTGATTTACCTGAAGGAAGATGATATGCCCCATTGGCAGGAGATGGTGTTGGAAAAGATAAGGTCTGTCAAAGATCAGAAAGTGATGGAATATGTAAAGAGGAAGCCCTATATCACAATTGGGGCTTTATTCTTTCGTGGATGGGGGATAACCCAGGATGATTTCGATCATT
>JAEEGH010026297.1_pt1 | contig 11601 bp, 3 predicted proteins | sample 9134181 | NCBI WGS metagenome assembly JAEEGH01 (sample SAMN16246544, study PRJNA631951) | gut metagenome | biome: gut microbiome; feature: rumen; material: DP-attached | host: Bos | place: Iran: Karaj | collected 2018-10 | reverse complement strand
AGAAGACGCCAAGGAAGGAGGCCATGGCCAGCGGCGTCGTCGAAAAAGCCATGATACCGTCGATCGCGTAGGCAAAGAGCTTCCAGAAGGACCATTTGGTCTCGCCCTTCTTCCTCTCCACATTCTCAAATTCAAGCCATTTATTCTTAAAGCCGACCCAGCCGAAGATTCCCTTGGAGAAGCGGTTGTACTCCTCCATGGACAGGACGGCGTCCACAAACTTCCTGTTCATGAGCCTGTAGTCCCTGGCTCCGTCCACGATCTCGGTCTTGGTCATCTTGTTGATTATCCTGTAGAAGGCCCTGGCAAAAAAGGATCTTATGGGCGGTTCTCCCTTTCTGTTGACCCTTCTGGTGGCGACAGAATCGTAGCCCTCTTCGGTCACGGCCCTGTACATATCAGGCAGAAGAGACGGCGGATCCTGAAGATCGCAGTCCATGATGGCAACATAGTCGCCCGCGGCTTTTTTGAGCCCCGCATACATTCCCGCTTCTTTGCCAAAGTTCTTGGAAAAGCTGACCAGGTGGACTCTCCCATCTCCGGCGGCAAGCTCTTTTACCCTCCGGGCAGTCTCGTCGGTGGAGCCGTCATCCACGAAAATAAGCTCCAACTCAACATCAGCGGACTTAAAGAACGCCTCATTCTTCATGAGCTCTTTATAGAAATCAAAAATATTCTCCTGCTCGTTGTAGCAGGGCACTATCACGCTAAGTAGTTTCATACCGCAAGTCTTCCTTGGATGCTTGATCTGCTGCCGTTGCCTTAAAAATGCGCATTATTACTTAATATTCTACACGTTTAGCGCAATTCTTTCAATCATGGAGAAAGGACCGGTATAAAACCGGTCCCTTCCCATTAGGAAAAAGTGTTATGATGCCTCGGTGTGGCACTAATCCTGCTTGTTTATGCTGTGGGCCTTGATAAGGAAGGTCTGTGTCTTTGTTCCGCCGCAGTCCTTTCCGGTACCCCGGATCGTCAGAGTAGCCGTTCCGATAAACCTGTTATTGGTTACTGAGACAATTTCATAGTCGCTTTCATTAAGAGGTTCTCCGTTTCCAAATCTGACTTCAATATCCCGCTTAGTGAGCTTTATGGGCTCTCCGTTGTTGACAACGCATTTTGAAGGATCCAGAATCTTTATCTTAGCCTTGGATATATCGCTCTTAACTACTCTGTACTCGCCTGTCAGAATTGTCTCTATGTCTTTACCCTCTGAGTTATAGGGGCTTGTTGCTGACAGAGTTGCAGGTACCTCCACCAGTATCCTTGTGCCGGCAGGGATCCGATCTTTGGTCTCAACTTCTGTTCCTGCAGCCTTTGGTGTTCCATCCTCCAGCACAGTATCCACATAATACTTATACTTTATTCCCGTCTTGTCGATGGACACCACATCCTTGCCCTTGCCTATGGTCACAGCCTTGCCTTCATCCATAAGCTTTGGCGCCACAATGAAGTAGCCCGACTTACCCGACTTGTTCTTATTGTAAACCACATCCTTTACAAAGGCTGTGATCTGTGACGGATCACCGGGTGCTATTGTGAAGGGTTTAGCTGCTGAGGTTCCTGCATAGTTACCTATACCCTTTACCGTTACTGTCGGTGCACTCTTAAGTTCTTTTGGCGTTTTTCCCGTAATGTCAAACACCTTGGAATTGTTCTTATAGGTCACAGTATAATCTATGCCCTGTTTCAGCACTATCTTGCGGCCGTCTTCATACGTAATTGTAACTGTAGTGTCAGGCGTTGCTCCTGCCTTCACATACGTCGGTGTTCCGTTCACAGTTACTGACAGCTTTTCGCCAAGATTCTTTAAGTTTGCCGTTTTTACGGTTACTGTCTTCTTCAGAGTTCCAGTACATCCATTGATTCCCTTGAATACAATAGTGAACTTTCCAGTCACTCCGACACTGAAGGATTCAACTTCATAGTCCACGCCTTCTGTAAGAGGGGTTACTGCTTTGCCCTTAACAGTGTATAGTGTAACCTTCTTCCATCCGCTCTGAAGCTTCTTGTCTGCGGGATTAAACAATGCCCCGTCCTTTTCAGAATCCAGATCATCTTCAGTGTAATTCCTTCCGATGTACTCTGTTGTGGACTTAAGTCCTGCAACCTTTACTTTGCTAAGCTGTGCTTTTGCTTTGATCTCAAGCTCCGCTGTCTTTTCGCCGATGTAGCCGTTTCCATTCTTTCCCGTGCCAATGACGCGGAAACCATGCTTTCCTGCGGAAGTGTAATCAAAGCCCTCCACCGGTTCTATAGTGTAGTCCTCACCGTACTTAAGCACAGTCTTTCCGTTCTTTACTACTGCCTCGCCGGTCTCAAAGAGATTAACCGGGTCGATCACTCTTCCCGCTTCATAATCATAGGCAATTGCCTTGCCGTTCTTGTTGACCACTTTAAGAGAGGAAACAGAAACAGCGCCGGTCTCTTTCTTTACAACCTCTACTTCTACAGCTTCCGGGAATTCTTCCTTAAAGTTTCCGGTACCGGTAGCCTTTATCCTGTAAACAGCCTTGCCATCGGTAAGTTTATCCTCTGACAGGATTTCTTTTGCCGGATCAGGCACCTCTTTCTCGGTTCCCTCAACGACCCTATAGTACTTAAGATTATAATCTGTCTTTTCCTTTAGCTTTTTACCCAAATACGTATAAACGGGTTTTGTGGCTGAGAGTTTTACATTCTTACCGGCAGATACAGTCGGCTTAGGCTCAGAGGCCAGTCGGACGCCCGCACACGGAGCCATTTCCCGCGCTTCAATACCAAAGGCAAAGCTCTTTGTTTCGTTATAGCTTCCCTTGCCTTTAAATGTTACTGTCGGAGCGCTTTTGAGTTCTTTTTCACTCTTCCCCTCAAGGGTAAAGGCCTTTGTGTTGTTCTTATAGCTTGTGGTGTAGTCTCTGTTCTCAATGAGCCTTCTGGTTCCGTGGAAAACAACCACCTCATCATTAAAGGTAACCTTCTCTCCGGTGTATGTCTTGGTCACGTGCTGAGGGTTCTTGGGATCATCAATGCGCTTTGGTCCTTCTGATGACCTCCATACATACCATACGCCCTTAGGTACATTATTGGAGTCGTTATTAAACCATTCCTTTACCTTTTCGAAAAGCTCACTGTCTGCGTCAAGGTCACCCCAGTCGTCTGACTTTACCTTATACGTAAAGGTACTTACATCACTTGCTTTCATACCGTCCTTGACAGCAACTGCTTTAATTGTCACTGTTTTTTCAGTGATATGTGCAGGGTCTATTTCATTTATGCGGAGGGCATCGCTGTACTTCTTTGTATTCGGATCAACAGGATCTCCTTTTTCGTCAAGCGTAGTAACAGGATCATCACCGTTAAGGGTATAAAGTATTGTGGCATCGCTTGTCTTCGAAGACAGCTCCACAATATCGGTCTTCTTAACGTCAACCGTCTCTCCTGCTTTTCCGGGATTGGCAGTGGGAGCTTCTGCCTTGCCTTCAGGGCTCACTTCGACTTCAAGCTGCGCAGTATAGGGTCCTATAACACCGTCAGTGACCGAGGCTGAGACAATGACTGTCTTTGTCTCAGTGACGTCTTCAGTCACCTTTAACTCGGCCTGGGCTTCCTTGGAATCCGGTTCGCTTACAGGCAATGCCTCTACTGTAAGGGTAGCAGGATCTGAGCTGGCCCACGAAACATCCTCCGGCTTGTTTTCGCCGCCAAGAGTCGCTTGAATTTTCTGTGTATTGCCTTTCAATCCCGTAAGTTTTAATTTCGGCTTCTGGAAATAAACAGGAAGCTGGAACACTTCTACTTCAACAGTAGCCTGGGCATCATCTGTTGCAGCTGTTATTGTAGCCTTTCCTTCCTTTACGGCAGTGACAGTAGCTGTTGCTCCATTTCCTTCTACAGTGAGAATGCTCTCATTGGAGCTTGTCCACTCAAGTTTTTCAGCCGCTTCTGCCGGCTGCGTTGTCGCAGTGAGGGTTGCTTTCTGCCCTGTCACCATGGTTAATTCACTGGGAGTTATTGTTACTTTTGGTTCAACAGGAGGAGTCTCTCCGCCTGTTACTTCTACTGTTACAGCATTTGATCTTCGTCCGTTACACTGGGCCCATACCATTACCTTGCCTTCTGCACCTGCTGTAACGGTACCATCCGCTGATATGGATACAACAGCTGCATCTGACTTGGATGAGCTGCTGTCTCCGGATGAAACAGACTGAACCTTCCACTGAACATTCTGGCCTTTTATTGCATCCGCGGGTTCTGATACCAGTGTAAGCTTACCTTTTTCACCAACTTTCATCGTCATATCATCTGAAAGCGACAGTGTCGCAGGCGTACTGGAGACTGTCCACTGGGCATAGGCAATAGTAGTTGCTCCATCCTCAGGAATGAACCTCTCCCCGCTTGTAGATGTGACGAGGGGCAGACTCTCACCGCCATCAGGATCTAAAGTCCATCCTCCGAATACCACATCGCCGTCGTGCTTGATACTGCTGGTGGCGTTAAGAATATTAAATCCCTGACCTCTGGCCGACTGCACATATGTATATGTTGTAGTGCCTCTTACCGCCTCGGTCGGTACTGCATAGCTGCTCTCATCAAAGTATCCGCCATTGGCATCAAGGGTAAGAACCGCGCCATCGCCATATACAGCATAAAGATCGGTTACATCTGCGTCTGCAGGGAACAGCACGCTCCAGCCATAGTTATATTTCTGTTCACCATAATCTGCGATTTCCCCGCCTTTAGTGGCAGTCCAGCCATAAAAGACTTTTGACTGATCATTGCTATACGGCGTGCTTGTGTAAGTGATTTTCCCGGGCTGGTACTTAGTCGTTTCGGTGCCATGTGGCGAATAGCTGCCTCCAAAATGGCCCTTTCCGGCATGAAGAGTAACATCTTTCTTTTCACCCGGATCTGCGCCTCCCGAACCCTCAATCCACTTTGCAAATATTGTCGGAGATTTATTAATATAAATCCTTGTATATTCGGGAAGACGATTTCCGCTGCTGTCATAGCCCCAGGACATATGATCATTCTCGTGGGCATCCTTATCATAATTTATGTAAGACTTATAGGGACCGCTTACATCTGACACCTTTATTCCACTGGGAACAGTAACGGTGACAGTTTTTGAATCCTTATATGTCCAGGCTGCATTATCATCAAATTTCTCTTCGATAAATGTTTCATTTTCGCCCAGGGCAAAAGTGGCAGTTGCAGTTTCAACCCACTGTGCAGTAAATGTTGTATCCTCTACAGGAATAAATCCGTCACTGTTATAGTAAATAACTGTGCCGTCTTCTTCCTCAAAGTAACTATCATCAAGATAATAAATATTTCCATCCTGACTGTTCTCCCAGGCAGCGCTTGAGTAGACACTTATGCCATTCTTAAGCAGCACCTTTCCACCTGTTACTGCTTCTGTAAGGTCAATTTCAGGGCCGGAAGTATATCTATATGCACCATCTATATATCCGTATGGTTTTCCCTTAGGAACAAGAACTTTGAAGTCCTCTGTACTGTCATTTAACTTTACTCCTGTTACTCCATCCACGTTGGCCTTAAAGGTAACAACGTAGCAGTCTCCGTACTGAGCATAAAGAGTCGTGTCTGTATTGATCGGATAGTCATAGAGATTCTGAATCACTTCGCCGCCATTTGTCTCAGACCATCCAATAAATACCTGAGGATTCTCCGCATTTGCAATATTCTTTGCTGTCGGCACCTTTGCTGCGACAGACTCACCTTTGGGTATTGTTACTTTATACTCTGTTCCATCATGGCCTTCAAAGCCGCCGTCGGCAACAAAGGTTACCTCTACAGGTTCTTCATAAAGTGCAGTGAAGGTTACATTTTCCTTCACTACAAAGTCCTCAAGCTGGCTGTTCGTATACCTGGTTACGCTCTCGTCAGGATTTATAACTCCCCAACCTGCAAAGACTTTAGTACTGTCATTTGGCACTGCTGTCGGAACCTTGTCATAGTAGCTTTTGCATATTATCTCACCTTCCGCTCTTGTAAGTTCATAAGTCTGCTCTCCGCTTAAATCCACAGTTCCGTTAGAAGTAGCGTCGAAAGTAACCGTGTAGTTTTTAAGCCATTTTGCATAAAACTCTGTATCTTCCGTGGGGTAGAAGTAGCCCCAGTGCACCTCCACATCAGATATTTCCGTGCAGGCAGGGTCTATGTACCAATTGCCAAACGCATACTCACCCGTCTTGCATTTAGCATCGTTAATATACACTCCCGCAAGCTCGGTTGCATAAAGGACCTGCATATAATTACTGCTGTCACTGCCATAATATCCGCCGTGAGTTTGCTTTTCATCATCGACATACAAAGTTATCGTATAGATGGTATCATAAAGAGCTGTAAAGACCATGTTGTCCCGGTCTACAGTCACGTACTGTCCTTGGGTCTGCTTATCCTCATCATATTTCCAGTTGGCATGAGCCAGCCTGTCATTATCAATTTTGGGAATTTCAGGCTTAAAACTGATTGACTCGCCTTCGTCCATTTTGGCAACCACTTTTGTATAGCTCTGTTTGCGCGTAATATTACCGTCATCATCTTTAAGCTCAAAATAGCCATCTCCGGCATTAAATGTGACTACCCAATAGGCATCCTTTTCCCATACTGCATATAAGGTGTAATCACCCTCCAGCTCTAAGTCCGCAAGGTAAATGTCTGCGGAATATGAACATGGATACTCCGGAGTATCATCCTGTTCTGTACTCCAGCCAATGAATTTCCAGCGGAGATCATCACTGAGTCTGTCTCCGGGATCGTACCAATCACCATCTTCATATGCGAACTCAACTGTATCAACCATCTCATAGTCAGAGGTCACATCATTATAATGCTTTATATATGCCTTTTCCTTATCGTCATCCTGAATCTTGAATACTACAGCCTTCTTTGTATCTTCCCACTTAACATAAATATCCGTTTCATCAGGTCCTAAGGTCGCTTTGTCATAACTTCCGTTGAACAAAAGTTTGTGCTCAAACCCGGGATCAAGATAGTATCCTTCTACTGTTTTTCTGGGATCAGTATTACCAAGGTAGGTATTACAGTGATATTCATAAATTGAATAATCCGCTGTGACATCCTCATTCAGGGACATCGGAACAAGCAGTTCTTCATAATGACCCTGTTTCTCTGAAAATCCATACACCTGCTGTAAAAAGAATCCTTCACCTGCATGGACAGTTATTACATGGTTATCAATCTCATATCCGGCATAATAAACAGTACTGTGTCCGGCAGGCTTCTGATTCCATATTTCTATAACTTCATTTTGTCTGGCTTCATCGGAATACCATTTCCCTGTAAATGAATATGCCGGATCTTCATAACGTATACAGCCGTTGCCCATGATATAGTTCATAGAATTCAATGCTGCCGATATTGCAGTGCCTTCCGCGCCTGTAAGGATATTTGTCCTGAGCCGTTCCTCATTCTCACGATCCCAATAGTATCCCTTATCATCATCGGCATCTGATCCATAAACCAGAGTCACAGTCCAGGGCGAAGTATAATTGGCATAGATGGTATCGCCTGCTGCAAGTCCTGTGATAGTAGGATCCTTAAGGATATAGGGATTATTGTCAGTTGAAACACGGGACTCAGCTGCACAGTCTTCACTCTTATACCAGCCCTCAAAAGCAAATCCTTCCTTCAAAGGAATCATATCCGGGTCATTCAGATACGTATCCCAACCGGGATCAAACCACCTGTCTTCATATGTCTCTTCTCCGTTGGGGAACAGGCCTCCGTTGGCATCCAGAATGATACCGCTTGTGGCGTCCGTCAATTCACTTTCATCCGCTTCCCCCGCATCGACCGCCATCTCCTGCCACTTTGCAAAAAGAACGGAGTTTTCCGTGATCGTAAATTCATCAGGATCCACCGTCTCAAGAAGCTCCGGGTCAGAACACCACCCCAGGAACTCAAAGCCTTCTTTTTCCGGCACTGCTCCTATATCAGCAAGGGATGTGCCCGGATTTATATTGAGGACCAGCATATCCTCGCCGTTTTCAAAGAGTCCGCCCTCAGCCATAAAGGTCACGGTCACGGATTCAGGCTCGATCTCACAAGCTTCGGCTTCCGGCCCGTTCTCATCAGCTTCAGCTTCGGGCTCGATCTCACCGGCTTCAGATTCCGATTCGATGAAATCTTCATATGCCATAAAATCTTCAGTTTCTTCTGCCTCTTCCTCATTTTGGGCATAAAAATTCACATCCGAAGTGTCTATACCGGATGCATATGCCGGCACTACAGATGTGATCACCATGGTCAGGGAGAGAACTGCTCCAAGCAGTCTTCCAAGAGTCTTCTTTCTCATAAAAAGCTCCTTTCTCAACACTTATTCCCTTTCCCCGTATTCAGTTTTCATACCCCTCCCACAAGGCTATTTCTATTTTATGACAGCTTTTGTACCCATCTCAATGCATCATGTCTATGTGGTCGTTTTCGCTGTCTATTTGGTCACACCTTTTGAGAAGGAAAATCTACGCATACAAAAAGCTCCCTTATGATATTTTCCGGAAACCCGGACAGATTCACAAGGGAGCCAAGTGTCAGTTATTTTGTTCAAAGTCGCCAAATCTTATCTCTCTGCACGCATGGGGTTGTTCAAAAAGTCCTCATAGGCCAGCCTGATTCCGTCATCAAGCTCTGTGGTGTAGGTCCAGCCCAGGCTCTTTGCCTTGGATACATCAAGAAGCTTTCTGGGGGTTCCGTTGGGCTTTGAGGGATCCCAGCGAATCTCTCCCGTGTAGCCCACAACCTTTGCTACCTTCTCGGTAAGTTCCTTGATCGTCAGCTCTTTTCCCGTGCCCGCATTTACTGTCTCATTGCCGCTGTAGTTGTTCATAAGGAACACGCAGAGATTGGCAAGGTCATCCACATACAAAAACTCTCTCAGAGGGCTTCCGTCTCCCCAGCAGGTTACGAAGGGAAGATTCATCTGCTTGGCCTCGTGAAACCGCCTTATCAGTGCGGGAAGCACGTGGGAGTGAGTCGGATGATAGTTGTCGTTCGGCCCATAGAGGTTAGTGGGCATTACTGATATATAGTCGGTGCCGTACTGGCGGTTCAGATACTCGCAGTACTTAAGGCCCGAGATCTTGGCAAGGGCATAGGCCTCATTGGTCTTCTCAAGCTCCGAAGTCAGAAGGCAGTCCTCCTTCATGGGCTGAGGCGCCATCCTTGGGTAGATGCAGGATGAACCAAGAAACTCCAGTTTCTTACAGCCGTTCTTCCAGGCTGAGTTGATGACGTTCATCTCAAGGATCATGTTCTCGTACATGAAGTCAGCAAGGGCCTCGGAGTTACCCATAATTCCGCCCACCTTGGCTGCAGCAAGGAATACATATTCAGGTCTCTCCTCAGCAAAGAAGTTCTCTACCTGATCCTGTCTGATAAGATCCAGCTCCTTGTGGGTCCTGGTGACGATGTTGTTATAACCCTGTTTCTGAAGTTCTCTTACGATTGCTGAGCCCACCATTCCTCTGTGGCCCGCTACATAAATCTTTGCTTTCTTTTCCATCATGATATTCTGCCTCGCTATTATTTGTCGATTCCCTTTTCAAGGAACTCTGCCAGGTTGAATTCTACGTGCTCGTTGGCTCTCTCCACGGCAACCTTCGCCATGTCGTGCTCTACCATGATCCTCACAAGATCCTCAAAAGATGTGCTCTGTGGATTCCAGTGGAGCTGCTCCTTTGCCTTGGTGGGATCGCCCCAGAGGTTTACTACGTCTGTAGGTCTGTAGAAATCAGGAGAAACCTCGATGAGCACCTTTCCGGTGGCCTTATCGTAGCCCTTCTCGTCAGCGCCTTCGCCCTTGAACTCCAGCTCAATTCCGGCATAATGGAAAGCCAGCTGCGCGAATTCTCTTACGGAGTGCTGAACGCCGGTGGCGATAACGAAGTCCTCAGGCTTGTCGTTCTGAAGGATCAGCCACATGCACTCAACATAGTCTTTTGCATAACCCCAGTCACGAAGGCTGGAGAGATTTCCCAGATAGAGCTTATCCTGCTTGCCCTGGGCAATTCTTGAAGCTGCCAGAGTGATCTTCCTTGTTACGAAGGTCTCTCCTCTTCTCTCAGACTCGTGGTTGAAAAGAATTCCCGAACAGCAGAACATATTGTAGGCTTCACGATACTCTTTTACGATCCAGTATCCATAGAGCTTGGCCACAGCATAGGGGCTGTAGGGATGGAAAGGAGTCTTCTCATTCTGAGGGACCTCCTCAACCTTTCCGTAAAGCTCGGAAGTTGATGCCTGATATATTCGGCAGGTCTGTGTGAGGCCGCAGAGGCGCACAGCTTCCAGTACCCTCAGTACTCCGGTGGCGTCCACGTCAGCGGTAAACTCAGGTGAATCAAAGGAAACCTGAACGTGGGACTGGGCAGCCAGATTGTATATCTCATCCGGTCGAACCTTGGACACAACTCCGAGGATGCTCATGGAGTCTCCCATATCTCCGTAGTGAAGGTGGAAGTTGGGTCTTCCCTCAAGGTGAGCGATCCTCTCTCTGTAATCCACTGAGCTTCTTCTGATCACTCCGTGTACGTCGTAACCCTTTTCCAGCAGGAATTCTGCGAGATAGGATCCGTCCTGACCTGTTATGCCGGTGATAAGTGCTTTCTTAGACATATAAATCTCCTTGAATTTTCGATTTAGTTCTTTTTGAAAAACCTATTCTATCATATTTTACAGATTCCGGCATAAAAACTCAATCATCACTTAGCGCACATCCCCTTTAATCAAATATCAGGACTATTCAATGATCACTGTGATCTTCTCATATTTAGTATATGTATACCTGTAACACGAATCAGCATACCAGTACTGCACATAACCGGTCATGGATTTAGTTCCCTCCGGAATTGGCTTGCCTGTATATCCAATAGCTATATCCGTTGGGGGACCATAACCGCTGGAAACTGAAGTAAGATAGAAATACCCGGATAATCCGCTTGGCTGTCCGTCCACAATACCGTCAAAAAATCCACCTGCAGGAGTGAGCACATAGACGTTGTCCTTAGTCTTAAACTTAAGCGTGACCTGACCACCTGTTTCCTCCAGTTCCGACATCCTGACCGTAACCTCTGGATCAATAGCCACCTTGGCCATAGGGGTGTCAACAATCTTAATGGATACTTTCAAAGGTTCTGTGATTGGCACATGATATCCGGGATACGGTTTCCATTCCCATACAGCAATGTAGAAACTGTAGGTACCTACAGGTATACCAGAAAGTCCATTATAAGTGGTTGTCAGTGTATTGTCTGTCATCGGACATGACGATAGTCTCAGTCTCTCGGCAATATAGTTTATAGGCACTCCGGTTGAGGTATCCCCATAGTTCTCCTCTGTCGGAGTAAAGCCGATCATATAGCTACTTCCATCAGTGCAGTCAACCCCCTCTACCTGATAGCTGACAGACTGAACTAAAGGACCTGCCGAGGTACCGACAAGCGAAATGATCTTACTTTCCGGCTTAACGGTTCCCTTGGGCTGTTGAAGCTTAAACTTATAAACTTTGGACTCTGTCTTTGTCTTGACTGTGATCACCACTTCACTGCCGGTGGGCTTTAGCAGGACACCGGCGGT
>JAEEGH010026292.1_pt1 | contig 11604 bp, 11 predicted proteins | sample 9134181 | NCBI WGS metagenome assembly JAEEGH01 (sample SAMN16246544, study PRJNA631951) | gut metagenome | biome: gut microbiome; feature: rumen; material: DP-attached | host: Bos | place: Iran: Karaj | collected 2018-10 | reverse complement strand
TCTGTTCTACATCATCAATTTTTACATCAGAATCAGCAAGTGCTTCTTTTAATGAAGTATGAGTAAACTTACGGCTGATTGGATCATAAGCCCAGATATTATCACCATCGCGGAGGTATCCGACCCCTTTATCAGCTTCAGGGAAAATCTGAACAATTGTCATAAGATCTTTATCTGTACGTTCAAAAATCTTGTAGCGGACATGTTCATCAGGTTTTCCAGGCTTTTTAATGATAAGAGAAATTGTCGCAGAATAATCACCATGATAAGCAAGAACTTTATCTGTAGCTTCCATAATTTTGAAAGCTTTTTCCTGATCTTCTGCAGAAACCTGAGCAAAAAGTGCAGCAGCAGAAATTAAAGCCCCGCACAATATCATCAATAATTTTTTCATAAATAATAACTCCTCGCGTTTATTTTACGGTTCTAAGAGCTTCAGCAGGACTCATTCTGGCTGCCTGTTTAGCACTTCCTCGAACAGCAAATGTAGTTAATATGATTAAAATTAAATACTGTATAACAATCGAAGCAAATGAAAGCTTGAAAGTAAAATGTCCCTTCTGCAAGAAGAAAGATAAAGCCTCATTTGTAATTGGAATAAGATGAATGATTACCATCAGAAGGCCTGCAATAATAAGACCTGCAAAAGCACCAATCATACAAAGAATTACAGCTTCATTTGTAAAGATTTTTCTTGTATCTTTTCCAGACATTCCCAAAGCTCTCATAGTTCCAATTTCACGAATTCGTTCATACAAAACCATACGGTAAGTATTAGAAACTCCAACCATAACAATCAAAAGAATGACTATCAAAATTACAGTAGTAATTATATGCACAATGTTCAAAACAGTCTTAATCTGAGGAATTTCATCATAAAGGGTTTCAACACCATATTTTACACCCTTCCATTCATTCTCCGGCTTGCGAACATCAATCTGCTTTTCAATACCCTTTCCAATATTTGTAGGATTGGTCTTCATTGCTTCCAGACGACTTGTTACATTAATTTCAGGATTACTTTCATGATCCTGTCTGATTCTTGCTTCAATCAAATTTGCAGCCTGAGTCTGTTTATTCTTATCCTTCAAATAGATTGAGAACATAGAATATCCACCTTCTGGCATCTGACAAATTTCGTTTACATCATCAATACTTGCATAAGCCTGAATTGTATTTACAAAACTGTTTGATTTCAAAATACCAGTTACAGTTAAATCTGCAAAAGTATTCTGCCCATAAACAGTCGTTGTAGAATAAATGACAACATCACCCACCTGAAGATTCATTGAATCTGCAGTTTTATCACTGATGATAAGCCCGTTTTTCTTTGTAAGATCAACGCCACCACTTACAAACTGAAGCGATTCATTCAACTGTTTTTCAGTCAAATCTCGTCCATACAACTGAATTGCAGATTTATTTCCACCAAAAATGAGCATTCCGCTGGACATTGTAAAACAAGAGTAATACTCATAATTGATTTTACAGTCATCCACCACATTTTTGATGTAATCTCTATCGCGAACAATATTTACAAGTTTTGCTTTTCCACCCTCTTCTTCTGGAGGAAGCCATTCAAGCCCCTGGGCAATAACATTTCCACCAACAAGCTGTGTAATCTGATGTTCAAGATTACTAACCATTCCGGTTGTAAGTCCGTCAATCACAGTTACTACAAAAAAACCAAAGGCAATTGCAATAGCAAGGATGGCGTTACGTCTTTTATTACGTGTAAGATTTCTTAATGCTAATGATACAGTTTTCATAAATCCCTCCTATTCCTTACTCAAAGCCTTGAGAGGTGTAATTCTAAGTGCAGATTTAACCGGATACATATTACTGATTACACTTCCCGCAATTGCAATAACTATAGTTGTAATGATGATTGAGGCAGTAGGACTAAAGTGAAGCAATCCTCCTCCCAAAATCATTTTTGCAATCTCATTTGTAATAACAATATTGCAGGCGTTAAAAATAGCCATACAGATAAAGGCAAGAATAATTCCTGCTAAAGAAGAAATAGAAGTCAAAATAACTGCTTCAGAATAGAACAATCTCTTAACAAATTTCTTTTCGGCACCAATAGCACGCATTGTTCCAATCTCGCTGGTTCTTTCAATAACCGAAACAACCATGGTATTCATAATGATAATAAATACAACAATAGCAAGGATGATGATGAGCAGATTAAAGATAAAGCCAATTCCTTCCACCGTACCCGAATAAGAATAAGCAGCAAGTTTCCAGTCCATAGCGCGCACGTTAAGCCCTTCTTCAGCAAACCGTTTATTCAGATCGCGGACAAGTTTCTTATCAAGATATGGATTATCAAGTTTTGCCAGACAGAACTGCCAGGCACCATCATCAGTTTTGTTTAATTCATCTCTAAGACTTGTATCACCAAGAATATTGTCAAAATCTTCAGATGAACCAAGAACCGAAGTATCTTCTTCTATTGCACCAAATAAATCGTCATCGGAGAATAACTCCTCTTCCGACATATCGGCAATTGCAAGGTCTACAGAATCAGGCAATTCCTCGGAGAAGGAACTGGCATAAGTAAGTTCTGCAAAAGAACGTGCAAGAACAGGTTCACAATAAATACTCTGGAACATAGCGGAATATTCGTTAGCAGGCTTAAAAATACCTACTACCTTACCTTCACGAATTACGCCCCCCATAGATGCCAGGAGGACTGTATCTCCAACCTTCAAAGTTTCCTTATAAGTTTTTTCAAAACCCGCCATTACACGAGTATCAACAATAATTTCGTTTGAACCTGGAGCTGGGAAAGTTCCTTCCACCATCTTCAAATCTGGAAACATATCCCAGAAAGTTCCGTCTTCCCCTGCAAATAACATCGAAATTGGAATATCCATCAAACCAAGATCATCATTATCCATGAATGCTGATAAATCAATTTCTGTACCTTTTGCAAGAATAACCTGGGCAGAAATAAGTTTAGAAGTCTTTTTCACACCCTTTGTTTCTTTTAAAATATTTTCGACTTTTTCCAGTTCATTAATTGCCGGAATCTGAGGAATCTCCCCAGTAAAGTTTGTCGAATTTACACCAAAAACATCTATCATTGTTCCTTTTGCAGGAATTGTAGAAATCGCAATATCTCCAGTTACATTAGCCCTAAAATCCTTCTCCAAGCCTCTATTTATTGATTCAAGAAAAGAATTTCCCATTATTACAATTGCAACACCAAATAAGATGAACATTGAAATAATGATAGTTTTAGATTTATGTTCCTTGAGATTACGAAGAGCAAGTTTAATTATCTCTTTCACAGTAACTCTCCCTAAATTTTATAAACATCAGAGCCTTCTTTGTGCTCATCATTTGTAATCTGACCATCAAGAATATGAACAACGTGATCACACATATCAACAATACGAGAATCATGTGTTGAGAAAATAAATGTTGTCTGCAAGTCAGGATCTTTATTAAGAGATTTCATCAATTTCAAAATCTGTTCAGAATTCTTAGAGTCAAGGTTTGCAGTTGGTTCATCAGCCAGAATAACAGGAGCTTTTGTAACCAATGCACGGGCAATAGCAACACGCTGACGCTGACCACCAGAAAGTTCTGTAGCTTTATGAGTTTTCCAGTCAGTAAGTCCAACCTTTTCAATAAGAAAGTTAATCCACTCTTCTTTCTGAGCTTTTGTAAAATCATCTACCGGTGACTTTGAACCAGGATCTTTAGACTCAAGCAAAAGAGGGAATTCTATATTTTCATAAACATTTAAAACAGGAATCAGGTTGAAAGTCTGGAAAATAAAGCCAAGATGAGAACGTCTAAGACCTGTAATTCTTTTATCAAGTTTAGAAGGAATAGACTTGCGGATTTTTTTCTTTTTATTATCTCCAGAAGAAACCCAGCGTGTATTAAGAACTTCTGCATCTTCCAAATCAACACCATCATAAACGTCTGTTCCACCAATGACGATTGAACCTGCACTTGGAAGATCAATCAATCCAATCATAGTCAAAATTGTCGATTTTCCAGATCCAGAAGGACCTGAAATTGCAGCAAATTCACCTTTCTCAATATCAAATGATACACCTTTAACCGCTTCAATTCTTTCTTTTCCCAATGGATAAGACTTGAAGACATTATGCAAGCTCACTACAGCCATACTTTTCTCCTTTATAAATTCAAGCCCGAATAGACTTTAAAATCATGTTATTCAAATATAACACATAAGTTAATACATTTAGCCACCAAATAAAAGAAAAAAAACTCATTATTTACGTTTTTATGACATTTTTTTCTATTTTGTAACAATTATTCCATTTTATTCTATTAAAAATGCTCAAAGTTCTTTATAATTATTTTATGGAAAATGATTTTTTACTAAAAAGTTTAGATATAGCTAAAATTTCTTACAAAATAGATGAACCTCTGGCTCAAAAATCAACTTTCAAGGTAGGTTCCACAGCCGCTATTTATATAATTCCAAAAACAACAGAAGAATTTATTTCCGTTACAGGTGCAGTAAATGCTTCTGAAGAAAAATATTTCATTCTGGGAGGAGGCTCAAACGTCGTTTTTCCAGATAAACCATTTGACGGTGTAATCATTTCCACCGAATGCCTGAATAATTTTACAAAAACTGATGATGATTTACCCGACAACCTTCCACCAGATACAGTTTTAATTAAATGTCAGGCAGGAACAAGAATTCAAACTCTTGTAAATTTCTGTACAAAATCAAACATAAGTGGACTTGAAGAATTCGCAGGCCTCCCTGGCACTGTGGGTGGAGCTCTTTACATGAACGCCCGATGTTTCAACAAATCCATCAGCGATATAATTTACGACACAACTTCATTTACAGTTCTCAATCACCAGAAACTTACAGAAAAAACAAGGCCCTTCAATCCTCAGGAGTGGGATTATAAAAAGTCACCATTTCAAACACAAAAAGATCAACCTGCAAAAATAATTACAGAAGCAACTTTTATTCTTAAACAAAAAAGCCCTCAGGAGCATGATGATATTGAAAAGGCCTGCCAGAAATTCATAAAAGAACGCCAGGACAAAGGTCATTTCAAATATCCAAGTGCCGGTTCTGTCTTCAAAAACAATCATTTATTTGGAAAACCAAGCGGACAATTAATTGATGAAGCGGGATTAAAAGGAACAATCATTGGTGGAGCACAAATTGCACCATTTCATGGAAATTTCATTATAAATATAAATCATGCAAGTGCCGATGATATAAAAGAACTAGTGAAACTGGCAAAAAAAACAGTTAAAGAAAAATTTAATTTCGACTTAGAAAATGAAATTATTTTCCTTGAAAACTAAAAAAGTCAGTTTCTTCTATTAATTGACAAATAAAAAATCAGAAATTATACTTAAATATCGGTATAATTTGCCACAAGGAGAAAAGTTTGCTGCAATTACAAATAGTTAATTTCCGCAAGGGCACTTATTTAGTTGTTGAAGGTAAGGCCGATACGGACCATTTTTACATCATTCAAAAAGGTTCTGTACAATGTATTAAGGCCTCTGGCTCAGGCATTTCTCCTGTTATTTATGGACCAGGAGACTTCGTTGGTGTAGTTCCATGTATGTCTGGTCATTTACAGATTGAAACAGCAATTGCAGTAACAGATGTAATGGCTATCTCTGTTCGCAAAGAACAATACCCAGAACTTATTGCAAACAATACTCCTGTCGCTCTTAAAATCATTAAAACATTCGCAAACCGCATGCGCGTTATGAACGAAATGCTTACAAAGGCAACTCTTAATTCTGTTGTAAAAGAAACTTACGATCAGATTTTCAATGTTGCTCAGTATTACGAAAAAACATCCCGCAGCGATATTGCAACTTATGCTTACTATCAGTATCTGAAAACAAAACCAACAGGTCCAAATGCAGATCTGGCTAAACAAAGATTTATTGCACTTAAACCAAAAACTCATGCAGTTTATTTTGAACCAACTGCAGAAATGAACCGCTCATATCCAAAGGACACAATGATTTTCTCAGAATCACAGTCTGGTGCCGATATGTTCATCATTCAGAAGGGTGAAGTTACAATTTCAAAAGTTGTAAAAGGTAACGAAGTAATTCTTTGCGTTCTTAAAAAAGGTGATATGTTTGGTGAAATGGCACTTCTGGAAAACAAACCAAGATCTGCCAGTGCTATTGCTCATAGTGATTGTGTTCTTATGGTTATCAACCGTTCCAACTTCAATCAAATGGTTAGTACACAGCCACAGCTGATTGCAAAACTTACAACAACACTCGCCGATCGTCTTTGGTCAATGTACAGACAGCTTGATAATGCTAATCTTTCGGATCCTCTTGCTAAGATGGTTGATATGCTTTCTCTCCAGATTGAAAAACAGAAGATTGCAATCTCATCAAACAAGCAGTCTATGCAGACTGAATTAACACCAAAAGATCTTGCAAATATGTGTGGATTACCAGCTCAGCTTCAATCTAAAGCTATTTACGAACTTGAACAGTCAGATAACTACAGAATTAAAGGTGGAAAGATTTTCATCAAAGATTTGCTTGAACTTACAAAACAGGCTGCATTCTACAGAAAACAGAATAATAATAATTAATATTTCTTCCGATATTAAATTTATGATTTGTTTAAAGAAGAAAATATCTACTGTTCTCATTTTTTTTGCAACAATTTTTATTTTAAATGCAAAAGATTTACCAAACGGCTATCGTGATATTGAATTAGGAATGTCTCTTGAAGAAACAAAAGATGCTCTCGTAAAAGATTCCTCTTTTGGATATCACGGAGACAGAGATGTTTCTTTAGTTCCAGGCACAAACAAAGTTCTCATCGAAACAGATTCTGAATACGGCCATGGTTCCAACTTCCTAAAACGATGTTATTTCCAGTTTTTTGAAGACAAACTTTTTATCATCACAATAAATATTAATCAGGACAAAATGGACTACTATTCCATATTTACAAAACTTTCAGAAAAATACGGTAAACCAGATTCTCTCGATCCACAATCTGCAACCTGGAAAAATGATGATATAACCCTATCTCTCGAACGACCATTAACTCTAAAATATATCGATAACGAAACTTTCAAAAGAACACAGAACTACTCAAACATTCAAGCTTCTCCAGAAGAAATGACTCGTGAAATGTTTTTGGATGAATTATGATTAAAAATAAAAAACTGATTTTAGCACTACTTATACTTTCGTTTTCAACATTACTGTCATGTAAAACAAAATCTAAACTCACTGTAAAAAATATTACAATAACAAAATCTGATAAAACTCAGTTAGTCGTAAAAGCAGAAATGGCTGTAAAACCTGAAGAAAGAAATTTCGGCTTTATGGAAAGGAAAAACATCCCGGACGGTACTGGAATGATGTTCATTTTTGAAAGAGATCAGATTCTTTCTTTCTGGATGAAAAATACCCCTCACCCGCTTTCCATTGCCTACATCGACTCACAGGGCCGTATCCGCGATATTTACGATATGACACCTTTCAGCGAAGCCTCAATCGTCTCTACAGTCTCTGTTCGTTATGCCTTAGAAGTTCCTCAAGGCTGGTATGAAAAAAACGGCATAAAAAAAGGAGACTTAGTCTCCCTTGATTTTATTAATTAAGAATCTTTTTCCAGTTTTAATAATTCAGATGCTGCAATCTGATCTTTTGGATTAAACTCAAGAACAGTCTGGAAGTAATTTCGTGCCTGCTGTATATTCCCCTGTGCAAGAGAAAGATATCCTAAATTAGAAATTACTTTTGTATTTTCCGGTTCAAGTGATAAAGCCTTCATCAAACATTTTTGAGCTTCAGCAAAATCTTTTTCCTGTACATAACACAAAGAAAGTTCATTGTAGGTATCACAATTACTATCAGCACCACATTTCAAAGCCTCAAGGAAGGCCTGTTTTGCATCTGAAAAACGTTCAAGTCTTCTCAAACCCCAGCCAAGCAAAAACCAGGCATTCCATACTTTAGGATTTGCAGACAAGAATTTTTTAATTTGTTCCAGACCTTTTTCTTCCTGCCCACGTGAAATAAAATCATAAGCCGAACGGAAAAACTCATCTTCAACATTCTGTTCATTAATATTATTGATTATTTCCTGAGCTCTTTCTTTCTTATAAACACCATTTTCACCAAGTTCTTCATCTGTAGCATCACAGGTAAGTGCAATGTAAGTTTCAAAAGAATCCTTTGCATCACGGTATTTGTGCTGTTTCAAGTAGAAGAAACCAAGATTAAAATAAACATCTGCCAAAGGAGGTTCTACAGTCAAAGCTTTTGAATAATACGAAAATGCATCATTATCATAAGCATCTGCATCTTCATTAAGACCTGCATTTCTATAAGAATCAGCCCTCTGATCAAGAAAAAGTGCCATATTAAGAATTAATGCAGGGTCTTCGCTATCTAAACCAAGCAAAGCAAGAAAAATTTCTTCTGCAAGATCAAAATCTTCATTTTTAGTTTTTAAGATTGCAGCTTCGCACAATTCCTTCTTAATATTTGGTTTTACCTGTTTGATAATTGAACGATAATATTCAAGATTTTCATTCTTTTTATCATAGGCAAGAACAGTCAAAATTCCTGCAAGAATTTGTTCAGTTGTAATTTCCTTAGGATTAAAATCACCAGGAGCTTCATTAACCTTTCTCTGAACAGGCAATTTTATAGCAGGATCAATTTTAAACTCAGACTGAGAAGAAATAAAATTCTCAGGAATAGAAATGTAATAAATAGTCTCTAAAGGATTATTTGCTTTCATTGTGTCTCACTTATAATTTAGTAAAATATTATTTACTCTCGCCAGATGATTCAGCAGGTTTCTCTGCAGCAGGCTGTTCTTTTGCTTCAGCAGGAGCTTCTGTTTTTGGAGCAGGAGTTTCTGCTTTAGCAGGTTCTTCCGCTTTCTTTTCTGCTTCTTTTCCAGCATTCTGTGCATTTTGAATATTCTGATTTGCAGCCTGAAGTGCAGCCTGATTTTGTGCCTGCATCTGGGCAATTTTTGCTGCTGCTTCTGCTTCACTTTTTGCTGCTGCTGCCTGATTATTCAACTGATTTTCAATCATCTGTTTCTGATAAGAAGTTATATAACTGTTGATATGGAATTTATATGTCATTGGAATTTCTTCAACATCAAATTCAATATGAACAATAGATATATCTTTTCTACCAGGTAAAAAGTCTGCTGAAATTACAGTACCTTTAAGGGAAATTTTCTCATTTGTATCAGAAAAGAAAAGTCTTAAATCAACAGCTTTATTTTCGAGGAACTTTGGAATTCCAACCAGCATAACTCTGGCACCACCAAAAGACAAATCTTTCAGAATACATTTTCTAGGCACACCTGCAATGAAAATGTAAGATTCTTCCTTTGGGATTCCTAATTCACGTAAAGAGTTTTTATTAATACCAATTCTTTCTTCTTTTCGATTCTGAAAGTTCTGATTAACTTCTATAAATTCCCCAATCTTGAGGATCAGGTCGTCAGGCGGTCTCTGTGAAAAAGTCAAAGTAACAATAGCAAGTTCACTTGACCCCTGATATGATTTTATTTCTAAGACATTACATGTAACAAAAAACTGAATTGGTTCATTATTTGCATCAAAAAAACAATAGCGTAAACTTACAGGAGCTGATTTATTTTTGTTAATTGCAGAGTATGCACCACTAGATGTTCCTATAATAACTTTTGCCTGTTGCAGAGATGATGAATTGATAATGCAAGGCCATTGTCCCCCATTACATTTCAAATAAATCTGTCTTGGATCTATACGCAGTGATTTTAGATTTGCTTTTGTAAACACAATTTCTTTATCACGAAAATAATCATAATAACGAGAAATGTGATGACTAGTTGTTACACTCATATCTTTATAGTTTACCTCAATATAGAAATTCAAGCAACTACTGATTTTAAAAAACAAAAAACCGTCACCACAATCTGATGACGGTTTGCATAATACTAATTAAAGTAATTACTCAGCTGCAGGAGCTTCTGCTGATTCAGCTGGTGCTTCTTCAGCAGCAGGTTTAGCCTTACGAGCTTCAACCTTTGCCTTATTTTTTAAGTTAGCATTACAAAATTTACAAATCTTAACAGTTTCACCATTGATTTCTTTTTCCCAGAGAACCTTGATATCTGTCTTTCCACAAATTGCACAAGTTCCTCTTCCGTGAGAAGCCAATGATCTGATACCAGTTCCACGATGGTTCTTTGACATATCGAACTCCTTATACGGTTATTTAGAAGCTGGTGCTTCTTTCTTTTCAGCAGCTTTTTTAGAAGTAGTTTTCTTAGCTGGTTTAGCTTCAGAAGTTCCTTCTGCTTTAGCTTTTGATGTAGTTTTCTTTGCTTTTGGAGCATCTGAATCTGCTGATTTTTTAGAAGCCTTTTTTTCTTCTTTTGCTTCATCTTCAAGCTTATAATCAACTAATTCAAGAATTACTACATCAGCTGCGTCACCCTGACGATAACCTAATTTGAGAACACGTGTGTAACCACCATTTCTCTCTTTCATACGTGGAGCAATTTCTGTGAAAAGTTTATTTAAGATTTTTTCATCTGCAATAAACTTTGCAACTTCACGTCTGTTGTGAACTGAATCTTCTTTAGCTCTTGTAATCAACTTTTCAGCTGATTTTCTTACTTCAAGAGCCTTTGATTTTGTTGTAGTAATACGCTCATATCTAAAAAGCGATGTTACCATATTGCGTGACATAGCACGACGATGTGCTGTTGTACGTGAAAGCGGATTAAAACCATTTCTATGATTCATCTGTTTCTTCCTTCTGCTTTGTTAAATTGGCAGCATTCTTCAGATGACTATAGTCTGTCATACCAAGAGTAAGTTTTCTACTTTGAAGCTTTTCCTTGATTTCCTGCAAACTCTTTTTACCAAAGTTTCTAGTCTTTGCAATGTCATCTTCAGTTTTTCTTGTTAATTCGCCGATAGTACGAATATTTGCATTCTTTAAACAATTAGATGAACGAACTGAAAGTTCCAAATCTTCTACTGGAGTATTAAGTAACTTCTGAACACTTTCATCATTTTCATCACTTTCATCTGTTCCAATAACATCTTTGTCATTGAAGTTGATAAATACTGCAAAATGTTCTTTTGCAATTTTAGCAGCTTCTGCCAAAGCGTCTTCTGGAGCAATTGTTCCATCTGTCCAAATTTCAATATTAAGCTTTTCGTAGTCACTTCTCTGACCTACACGACATGGTTCAATATTGTATTTTACTTTTGGAACTGGAGTGAAAATGGCGTCCATAGGAATTGCGTTTACATCTTCAAGATAATGTTCGTTGTTTTCAGCAGGAACATAACCTCTTCCTAAATCTACCTGAATTTCAATATCCAGATGTGCACCTTCATTCATGTTGAAAATTACAACATCTTTAGACATGACTTCCAACTGGCCTTCTTTAGCAAAATCATCACTTTTTACTACTCCAGGTCCCTGGAATTCATACTGAATTGTATCTTCTTCAACTTCATTTGGAAGACGCAAACGAATCATCTTAAGACTGTTAATAATTTCAAGTGTATCTTCTGCAACATTTGTAATTGCGTAGAATTCGCTAGAAAT
>JAEEGH010026286.1_pt1 | contig 11607 bp, 10 predicted proteins | sample 9134181 | NCBI WGS metagenome assembly JAEEGH01 (sample SAMN16246544, study PRJNA631951) | gut metagenome | biome: gut microbiome; feature: rumen; material: DP-attached | host: Bos | place: Iran: Karaj | collected 2018-10 | reverse complement strand
GGGGTTGTGGACCATGCACCCCAATGGTCCACAACCCCCGTCCCCAGATGGGTCACCCAGGTGGGTCCACAACCCCCGTCCCCGGTGGATCACCCCTGCTTCACACTACAGAAACAGTCCCATGACCACATACCCTGCAGCGGCAAGCGCTGCGAACACGATACTGTATGTCAGGCGGACGCGGAAAGCGTCCTTCGGGTTGATGCCGACGGCGATCCCGACAGTCAGTGACTCAGCGGTGAACATGCTGAGCTTCTCACCCGCGATACCGGCGCCGGCGATCGCGCCCACAAAGACCGCGGGGCTGAGTCCGCTGCTGCCCACAAGGCTCAGGACCACGGGGAACGAGATCGCGTACATCGCCCATGATGAACCGAGTACCATGGTCAGCAGCAGAGACAGAACAAAGACGACCGCCGGAAGCAGGAAGATGTACCCGCCGAACACGTCTATCATGTCTTCAAAATAATCCGCGAGATTCAGTCTGTTAAGAAGCGAAGAGAAGCACATCGTCACGATGTACATGACGATAGCGGGGACGGAGTTTGCGATACCGTCGACCATGTGCTCCACAAACTGTTCGGGAGGCATAACTCCCCTGAAGGTGTAGAGTATGAACATGAACGCCAGCGTGGCCACAAGCCCGACCGCACTGTCGAGCACGAAATTATTGTTAACGAAGCTCCTGAAAGCGATCGACGAAACGACCAGCACAAGGATAGGGAGCATTACGTTGCTGATCTTGCCCCAGACCTCTGTTTCATGAACGCTCAGGTACTTCTCTGACCCGTCGGGCCAGAGCGTACCTCCCCCGTCATAGCGCTTCTGCGCCTTCTTAAGGCGGGGAGTGAGCGGCAGCTTGCCGAACGAGAAAAGCACCATCGCGACAAGCGTGATCATCGAGAAAAGATTAAAGGGTATCGACTTGCAAAAAAGTGCGGGCGCATCGACACCGACCGAAGCACGCAATGTACCGATCACGTATATGCCCCAGAGTGAGATCGGCAAAAAAGAGCTGAGTACGGTCGGGAGCATGCTGTAAAAGAGGGCAAGCTTCTCACGTACCACCCCGCTCTTCTTGGCGGGCGAATATGATGCGTAAGACGCTGCGAGCATGTTGAGCCCGTCATCGATGGATGTCGCAGCCATTATCCCGAGTGATGTGAGATAAATGCTGCGAGGCGTTTTTTCAATTTTTATTGCCATCTTTTCGAATGCCGTGACTCCGCCGGAAATGGTGATAAGGTTAACAACCGCTCCGATCAGCGCCATGACAAGCACTGTAAAGACATTACCCGAAGACGACATCGATTTCTCGATCGCGTCCGTAAAGCCGACAAAGACGCCGTTACGGTAGGCAAGAAGCGCCGCGAGCGCCGTTGAAACAAGAAGCGATTCGATGGTCCTTCTTGTGAGGACGGCGTATATAGGCATAAACATTAAAGGGATAAGGAAAACCGGCGCTGTCGTGCTCCTCGGGACAAAGATCACTGCAGCAAGAAAAAGCGCAACGAGTATACCGTAGTGGATCGCGACCTGCTTGCCGGAAAGGAGCGCGGAGTTTGAAGGATGGCGAAGCACCCCTTTTCGCATGCCCGAAAGCGCCATAAGCTGGGTGTGCTTGCCGGAAACCTGGGAATAGACGCGCTTCATGAGCTCGCCGTAGATCTCCGGATGCTTGGAGATGTAGAGAGCCGCATCATCGTTTGAAAGTCTGTATACGACCGTGCGGCCGAGCGATCTGACTGTTGAGAGACGTTTCTCGCCGGTCAGCGCTGCGTACTCGCCGAAATAATTGCCTTTATGAAGGATGTTGACCTGGTCGCCCTCACCGTTGAGGACAACCGCGGTGCCGGAATCGATGAAGTACATGCCGTCTGATTCGGCTCCGATCTCACAGATATCCTCCCCGTTCTCGTAGACGAAGCGGACGAGCCTGCTCTCGATCTCGGACAGCTCGACAGCACCTTCCTGTGTGTCGGGAAGTCCGAAGAACTGCTTGATGTAGTTGCGGTTGATATGGTCGGCCATCCGGTTCTCCTTTTTTAAGCGATCAAATAACGCTTATGATCCCACGTCCAATACTTCAACGAGAGGTCAGGCTTCTTACACGCAGTCCTTCATTGATCTGCGAACTGATTTATTCACCTAATTATAGTATCGAAAAGAAGATTCTACAAGTCCGGAAATCCATGTCCGGTTGCACGCAAGCATGCCAAAAACGATCTTTTTTATCGCGCATAAAAACACCCCGGGTCGCCACCCGAGGCATTTTTGAAATATATATTTGTCCTTTGTGGGTCTTAGCTTAGTCCTTTGCAGACGGATCTTTCATTTTTTTCCTGTTGTTCCACCTTATACACAACACCGTGATTATCACCGCCACCATGAAAGAAGTTACTGCAACAAGTACATAACCCCCTACCCCTTCATCAAGCAACGAGGAACCGGCTTCATCGGCGCTTTCTATCGTGTGCTGCGCCCCTCCCGGCAAAGTCGAAAGGACGACGATGGCAGCCAAACAAAACATCGAGACCGTCCCCAGCACCCTGTTGATCATCCTGTCACGCGCGAGTCTGATCGCTCTCGCCCGCTCGTGCATGGCTTCAAGCCTTTTTGTGTCAGTCATCATGTGGCCGTCCTCCTTTCCGAAACATTGGTCGCTCCACCTGTACCCGATCATCTTATATATATAAAGAGTCCCTTTCCTCCCGAAACTCCTCAAAAAAAATAAAAAAAATTTGCGAAACTTTTACGTCTCGCAAAATTTCTTTTCGAGCTTTAACGCTTATGTTCCAAAAACGTATGTCTCAAGCCCCTGTACGGGATCTTGTTCCGGCCCGTCTCTCAAGGCTCTGTACAGGGTCCTGTTCCGGTCTGTCTCTCAAGCCCCTGTACGGGGTCCACCTTGCGCTTTTCCCTTGTTACGGATCCTTCTGCGAAGCCTCAGCATGAGCACTGCGGTCACCATGGGGATCAGATATCCGACCCAGGCAGTGATGCCATCCTGAGAAACGAGGATATTGTAGATGGCATGGTAAGTGGCAGCGAGCGATATAAGACCCGCGATGCCGGCAAAACGCAGCCAGAACTCATCCCACAAGAATACGAATCCGATGTAAACGATCTCTCCGCAGACCACATGCATTACACCGGTCCCGAACCCCCTGACTCCGAGGAGCAGGATGTCGGACGCACCGTTGGCCGTGAGGTAGCAGACATTCTCAAGTGTTGCGAATCCGACCGCGACAGCCATGATGTTCACGGCCGATTCTTCCCTGTTGTCCGGCTCAAACACAAGCAAGTAAAACAGGATCGGAAGGAATTTCATCATCTCTTCGACGAGCGGCGTGATCTCCCACGTAGCCTCCTGTCTGTCGGCCTCCAGAACAAGGGCCAGGAAAGTGCTGATGTAAGAAGACAGCAGGCAGATCGTCATCCCGACCAGCAGGAAGACCATTACTCTTCTACGGTTACTCCTGACGATCGCAAGCGTCTTGTCCTGTGTGCTCCCGTCGCCGCCTCCGGTCATGGCAAGGATCGCAACAAGCAGAGGAGCGGCAATGCATATGTATATGTTTTCGATATAATTCACTCCGTCACCTCATTCCTCAATGCTTTCCTGACACATAACATCAAAACGAACAATACGACCGATATCAAGATATCAATATAGTAATACGGGTTCGAAACCGATACTTCATCAAACAGGCAAGACGACGTCCAGAGGAGGTACTCGAGGATGAAGAATATAAGCGTTAAAACATAAACAGGCCTTTTAACGGTATTCCCGGAGTGCAGTCCCTTGACGGCCTCCATGCCGACCAGGCTCATAAGTATCGCTGAGACGATGTTTGATGAGATCTGTCCGAACGTCATAAAATAAATGCTGAGTCCGCCGGCGAAAACCGGGATCAGCCACTTGATCCTGCACTTCATGCCCCGGACGGCCGGATCTCTCTGATCCCTCAGGAACAGGAACAAAAACATGTATGAAACGTACCAGCTGAATTCGGCGACGTAGAATTTGGTCGGGGTGTCGCCCCTGAACATGTAGAAGAGCTCCCAATAAAGGCTTCCAAAAAAGAAAGCAGCATAAAACAACGTGATGATCACCCACGACCGACGTTGTTTCGTGACTGCCCGATAAAGAGTCACCCCCGTGCAGATTCCGAGGATGACGAGCTGTATGTAATTATCAATGCTTTCTATCATGACTTTCGGGCCCTTTTCAACCTGACACAAAGGATCGTTACGGAAACACCGAGGGCAAATGCAAGGATTGCGATCACCACATAGCCCAGGATCGAGCTCGAAGAAAATACGCTGGCGCTCATGCCCTGATCCTGTACGAGTGATCGTTCTCCGTCGACGATTCCCGGCATGCTCATACCGACCAGAACGATCAGTGCAATACTTGCCGCGATCGCTGCAGCCGTGATGCCCCATGCCTTACGGACCTGATTCCTGCGCGCGATCTGTTCCGCACGCTTATGCATGGCTTTGAGCCTTTCTTCATCAGTACGCATCGGTGATACCCTCCTTTTCCAGTTCTTCTTTCAGGCGCTTCCTGCCTCGCGTCAGAAGATTGTCGATCTTCTTGAGACTGACGTTCATAACAGTCGCCGTATCCTTGTAGCTCATCTCATCAAAGTAGAAAAGCCACAACGCCTCACGCATCTCGTCCCCGATGCGCTCGAGGCACTTCCGCACGATGCGCTTCTTTTCATCATCCCACGCACTCTCGAAGGGACCCTGATCAGCCTCACGGTCCGCCGGGTTAATGTTCCCTTCCCCTGCCTGCTCCTCAAAGTCTTCGAGGCTGAAGACCTTCTTCCTCTTGTTCCTCCGGTAGAAGCGGGCAACAAGGTTATGCGCGGTCGTGTACAGATATGCCTTAAAAGATCCCTCTTCGATCCGGGGCTTCTTCACCATGATCCTGGCGAAGGCCTCGATCATCAGGTCTTCCGCATCCTCCCAGCTGTACAGGAAGCCCTTCAAGTACATCGTCAGCGCGTCACCGTACCTGAGCATCAGCCTGTCATACGCCGAATTGTCACCTGTCAGGAACTCTGTGTAAAGGGTGCTGTCGTTAATCTCACTCAAAACTGTTCCCATCCTGTTATATGATTTTTAGCAGCATCAGGTGTATTATACCATACCATAAGTTGGTTGTGCTACGCAGATAACATACGTTCATGGCTCACTTTTTACACATATGATCATCTTTTAGAGTTTAAGGCTCACTTTTTACGCATATGATCATCTTTTGGAGTTTAAGGCTCACTTTTTACGCATATGATCATCCCTTTGGAGTTTAGGCTCTCTTTTAACGCTTATGGTGCTCTTTTGACGCTCACAGCTCTCTTTCGTAACACAAAAAGTCCTGGTCGTACATGTGGCACTCGCCGACATTATTAAAGCCGAACACCGCGTAGCAGCGGATCGCCTTTACATTGTGCTTGTTGACCAGGATGTGGATCCCTTTGAATCCGCGCCTCTTAAGCTCTTCCATCGCGAACCCGAAGATGATCCTGCCGAGCCCCTTGCCCTGCTCTTCGGGCCAAACCGCAACACGCGCGAGCTCGCCTTCGGGTCTTAAGGAGTCGTCCCAACATGTGAGGCTGTCGACATCCTCATCTTCTTCAAGAGAAATCGCCGCCTTGATCTTTCCGCCCTCCTTAAGGACATAGAGCGCGTCCCTCTCAAGGTCAAAGTCGATCGTCTCGTCCGACGGATAATGCTCGGTCCACGAGCAGTACTCCTGCCCCTTTTGCGCCTCGTAAAGAGCTTTGATCACGCTGCGGTCCGCCTCCGTCGCGAGCACTGTTTCATAATTTTTTTCCATATTATTGCCTGTTCATTATTGTTTTTAAGTCCAGGGGTGGACCATCATGCATCAAACGCCATGTATTCCTCTCCCTCGAGAGTTTTCCATCGGATGACCCACAACCCACGTCCCTCAGAGTCCATTTCTTCAAGCGTCATGTACCCCCGGTGAGTCCCGTTCTTCGGCAGGGAAACCGAGCCCGGGTTCATGTACATGTACTCGCCGAAGCGCTCGCAGACCGGGATGTGCGTATGCCCGTGGAGCAGTATGTCGCCGCTCTTCATGGGCGGGAGATTGTCGCAGTTATAAATGTGTCCGTGGGTTGCGAAGACCATCTTCTCCCCGAGCGGGATGAGCGCGTAGTCCGCAAGTACCGGGAACCCGAGAACCATCTGGTCAACCTCGGCCTCGCAGTTGCCCCGGACAGCGTAGATCTCGCTCTTCATGGCGTTGAGCATCTCGATCACCTTCTTCGGAGCGTACTCCTCCGGCAGGTCGTTTCTCGGCCCGTGGTAGAGTATGTCACCGAGCAGGAGCATCCTGTCTGCGCCCTCACGCTTATATGCATCGATCAACATTTCACAATACTTTGCCGAACCGTGGATGTCCGACGCTATCAGTAGTTTCATTCCGATTCCTCACGTTTGTCGCCCCGCTGTCATGCGCCTTCCCTGCGATGTGCTTCAAAGAGTGCTTTCCGGGGCATTTTCTGTATCATCGTTTCCAAAAACGCATTTTCGGGGCGTTTTCTCTGTCATTGTTTCCAAAAACGCTTTCACGGCGTTTTCTTTATCATTATATCCGTTTTCTGCGGATCATCAAATGTCTTTTATTTCATCCCATAAGCAAAGCGGCATCGGTCAGTATTCCGTAAGCGAAACGGCACAGGTCGGTAACCCTTCCTGTGCCGTGATATTAAAGTCCTGTGATATTAACGTCAGAGGCCCCCGGAACACTTCTTTGTTTTCCGGCGTCAGCGCCATCCTCAGCAGGTAAACCCGCTGACATGATCCCTGAGCGAAGTCGAGATCTTGTCGATCGAGCTTGCACCGTCTCGTACATCTTCCGACGCAGTAACGAGGATCTGCGCGCCTTCCGCAACACTTGTTACACCCTGGGCATTGTCTTCAACGGCTGAATCGATGGCTGTGATCGAGTTGCTGATCGTATCGATCGCATCCGAAATCTCCTTGTTATCCGTCGAGATCGAAGACATTGCGGAATAGCACTCTTTAAGCGATCCGATATATTCGTCGATTAGCTGGTTCTTTTCATCCGTATTCTCTTTCGAGATCTTGAGCATGATATCGGATACTTCCTCTGCTGCCTTAACGAGCTGATCAACGATCGCCATTACCTCATCGGATACCTGCTGGATGTTTCCGGCCATATCCGCAGAGTTGTTGGCAAGGTTTCCGATCTCATCCGCTACAACCGCAAAGCCACGTCCGGCTTCTCCGGCTCTTGCCGCCTCGATCGAAGCATTTAACGAAAGCAGGTTGGTCTGTGATGCGACCTCGGAGATACCCTCGGTCATCGTGCGGATCTCTTCGACCTTCTTTGTATCCCTGATCTTCTCCTGCAGTTTCTCTATCGCGGTGTTCAGGCGTTCGGACATGTCTCTGTCGTTACGCTCGATCTCCTGCTTGCGTGAATCGATACGTGTAAGACTGCGGTTGATCTCTTCTGTCTTTTCGGCAGCATTCTTGCTGACTCTGTTTGTAAGGGATGTGATGTCGCCGACCTGCTGTGTAACCTGGGCAGTGGATGCCGATGTCTCGGTGGTCGTTGCGCTCATCTCTTCCATTGCTGCAGAGATATTACTTATATTGTCCGCGCTCTTTGCCGATGCAGCCATCAGGGCATCGACGTTTTGTGTGAGCTCGCCCGATGCATCATTAACGTTACGTATGATACCGCCCATGGCGTTCTTTAACTCATTTACCGCATATACCAGCTGCCCGACCTCGTCCTTCGATCCGGTAACAATGTCCTTCGTAAGGTCTGCATTTCCGTTCTGCACGCCGGCCGCAAGTTCCTTTACCTTGATGCTCGCATCGGTGATGGGCTTTGCCATAAAGAATCCGGTAATGATTGCGACTGCAATGGCCACTGCCACGCAGATCAGGAGAATGAGCACCTCTGTGTTCTTTATTCCGTTGGTTATGTCATCAAAATTGGCAGCGGGTGTTACGTAGAATATCTTCCAGCCGGAGTTGGTCGTTTCTTTCTCTGTAACATAGACCGGAATGTCGTTGTAGTCTTTTATGGCTTCGGCATCATCAGACGCAGCGGCTCCGAGATAATCGATACCTATATCCTTAAGACCCATGATCTTTTCCGTGGTCGAACGGAAAGCGGGGTTGGGATGATAAATGAGCTGATCTTTCTCATTTGTAACAAAGAGGTACGAACCTTCTTCGCCTTTATCCTTTGCAAGCTTGTCAATATCGGCAAGAAGCTGTGAACAGAAGATATCGATCGCTGCGATGCCTTCCCAGCCGTTGGTGTTAAAGTACTTCGAAACAGCTACAACAAGCTCACCCGAGCTTGCGTCAACGTAGGGTTCGCTGTAGTTAAATGCTCCTTTTTTAGCAACGGCATCTGTATACCATGCTCTGGTCAGCCCGTTAAATTCCGGTGTGGGAACCCAGCCGGAACCGTTGAGGAAAGTCCCGTCCGAAAGCTGAATGTATACCATCGCAAGAGAAGGATTCTGCTTTGTGACACCTTCAAGAGCACGAACCGCAGCCTGCTGTGACTGTTCGGGCATAGCGCTCGGGGTGGAAACGATCGCTGCTTCCGCAGATCTGACTATACCGGTCGACTGCATGAGCCAACCTTCGATAACAGACGCGAAGTATTCTGTCCTTGCGTTATAGTTGGCATTCAGGACATCCTGAAAGCTCGCATCGGTCTTCTTATAAGTAAAGAAGCACTCTGCTGCCAGAAGAACGGCGCACAGGATAGCGATTATAAGAACCATCTTTAATTTCAAACTTTTTAACATGTGCATTCTCCTTTCGAAGATAACTTGCTTATCTTTTTTATACTCAACACAAGTAATAGTATAGCGTGCTTATTTGTGAAAGTCAACCTATTTGTTCACATTTAAAGAAACCATATAAGCGTTATTATGTTGTAACGTGTTTAAAATCATCATTTATAAGTGATGCAGATTCGTTATACCTGTCTTCTTGCAAAAATCTTTATCTTAATCTTATGTGGACCAACAAGCGGCAATTCGTATATGAATACAGATCGAATTCTTTCTCGTATCGTGTATTCAGGCTATGATAGAGATTGAAATCTTACGTCTGTATGATATAATTGTGTATAAGATTGTTGCCGGATTTCAGAGCAGGCATTTCAAAGCCCGATCTAAGGCAGTGATGTTTTTGGAAGAAGCGTTTTGATTGACACTTCTGATCCGGAAGGGAGAATACATGAGAAAATTTTTAAAGAGTCTTGCAATCCTTTTGGCTCTCATTTTGACAATCGGAGTTGTCCCCGAGAGCGCAAGTGCGGCTTCAAGCCCCGTTCTTTCGATGGCGGATGACAAGATCCTCTACCTTGACGGTGCTAAAGGCGTGAAGGAATCCGGTGGCTCTGTCTGCGGTATTTCCTATAAAAAGAAGGTTTCCAACATGATCGTCGGATACGACTTTGACAAGATGAGTGTTTCTCTGAAGTCATCGGACACCGATATCGTTCGCATCTCAAAGAAAGAGTACATCGTTGCGGAGTCCATCGGCAAGGCTACCGTTACTGTCACTGTTTATAACGAAAACAAAAAGAAGATCTTCAAAAAAGACCTTCTTGTAAATGTCAAGAAAAACGCTGACAGAGTCCTCTACGAGGGCATCAGGGACAATGATGTTGTCAGGGTCGGTCAGACTCTTGAGATCTCGCTTCCCACCAACGGCAAGGACACGGATCGCCGAGAACTCTTGGCTGACAAGCCCGAGCTTGTTGAGATCACACCCATGGAAGCCGCAAACACATGGTCGGTTAAGTTCCTCACACCCGGCGATGTAACATTTACGGGCAGAGCCTACCAGAGCTCTATCTATACCGGAACAACAGCACAGGTGCAGTTTAAGGCAAGCATTAAGGAGCTTAAGCTCACAGGTGCCGAGGCGATCGCTCCCAACGCAATCAAGATGACGTTCAACATGAACATCAAGAGATCAAACTACTACACCGAAGTTGATTACGACAATTCCTGCTACTACATGGATAACGGCAGGAAGGTCTACTTCTCCTTCTCCACATCCCAGAAGGTCAGCGGTGAAAACATGTGGATCTACCTGAACGACAGCTTCACCCCCGGCAAGACCTACTACGTGGAATTTAATGGCAGCGATCCCATCGCGATCAGCATCCCGAAGGAAGAAGAAGACGAAGAACCCGAGCCCTTTGTTCCGTCCGCTCCCGCCGCGCCTTACCCCGCAACGATCGTAGTTACCGCTTCGCAGGATAAGCTCAATTTTGATGTGAATGCAAACGAGTGCAGGGACGCGATAACCTTCAAGGCAGAGGTCAGGGATCAATACGGCAGTTACTTTGATGTCGGAGTTCAAAACCTTACATGGAGTCAGGATACAACTTCAACGTCTTCCTTCACGATTGATCCCGGCTTGTCCTTTACTAAGACTAACGTCGGCAAATATGAGCTGATCTTTACTCCACAGTCGATTACCGCGAGTTCGGTAACTGAAGCTGCTGTAACCCTCACCACTAAGGTAACAGGTTACCCGAATATTTCGAAGAGCACTCAGTTCACGATCAAGAAGGCAGGAAGTACTCAGGACCTCAACACCGATAGCATTCAATTAATCAATGCCGGCGAAGACACCCTTGATGTAGCGATCAAAGATACAACATATAGAGAACGCGCTTCGATAAGGCTTTGCTCATACAACGCTGAAGGATACTATACCGGCAATGTAAAGTTTGCACTGCTCGACGCGGAACCCGTTAAGTCAAATTATGTGTCTTCCGAAAGCGCGATTAAATATGCATTGGTGATCAAGAAGGATGGAGCAATCATTACAGCTAATGATATTACCTCCCTTTCTTACTTAGAAGCAATTGCCGGACAAGACGGTTTATACGACCATGCTGATCTGTACAACTTCTCTGACCGCAATAGCACATTTGTTCAGGCGGCAACCGGTACATATACCTTTACGCTTTATGCGATCACACCTGCAGAACAGGAAGTGAATGTTACCATATCGCAGCACGCGTCCAAATCAGTCAGCGTTGTGAACACGCAGGTTTCACCCACATATACGTTGATAAGCGGCAGAACCACCGCCGCCAAAGCCGATATCAGGGATTTCACCGACTGCTTCAGCTTCACGCTTGCAGGCAAGATTTATCAGCAAAGAGTCACCTACGAAGTCTCTGATTCCTACAATATGGGCGGTACATCCGATACGGTATATGTGACAAAAGCCAATGTCCCGGTTGAGTTCTCGTATGTAGACGGATCATACGGTCTGGTATCCGTGCAGAAAACATGCAATGTTCCCTGCACGATCAACAGAGTCATATATAAGATCACTCCGTAAAGTAACCATATAATGTAGTGACCAAAAAGCGGCTACCTCAAACCCTGAGGTAGCCGCTTTAAATGTTTAACCGTCTATACTATTTCCTTCTTATTATCATCGTCATGTGACCCACAATCCCCGTCCCAATGTCATTTAATTAACACCTGCTATCAATACTATGATATACTACATATGATAGAAATACTACCGGTATCG
>JAEEGH010026284.1_pt1 | contig 11607 bp, 8 predicted proteins | sample 9134181 | NCBI WGS metagenome assembly JAEEGH01 (sample SAMN16246544, study PRJNA631951) | gut metagenome | biome: gut microbiome; feature: rumen; material: DP-attached | host: Bos | place: Iran: Karaj | collected 2018-10 | reverse complement strand
ATAGTAGTGGGCGGTAAACACAGTGCAAATACTGCGCGCCTTGCAAAACTTTGTAGCGAACTTTGCAAAAAAGTTCTGCATGTGGAAACTGCCGAAGAAGTTAAAAAAGAAATTTTAGAAGATGCAAAAAATATTTTAATTACCGCAGGTGCATCAACACCTGATTGGGTAATACAAGAAGTTGCAAAAAAAGCGGAAAATATTAAGGAGGGAAAATGAGCGATATTAAAAGAATCGGTGTTCTTACCGCCGGCGGGGATTGCCCCGGCTTAAATGCGGTTGTTCGCGCCGTAGCAAAATATGCTTTAAAAGAAAATATTGAAGTTTACGGTTTTAAAAACGGTTTTGATGGACTTGTTAGAAATGATTTTGTTGTACTTGATAACAAAACAGTATCCGGCATTTTAACACGCGGCGGGACTATACTCGGAACTAGCAATATTGCAAACCCATTCCGCTACACTTTAGCACCGCACGGTACGCCGGAAAACCCAAAAGATGTTTCAAACCTCGTTTTAGAAAATATAGAAAAAAATAAAATTGACGCTTTGGTTGCTATCGGTGGGGACGGCACTTTATCAATGGCAAAACAATTTATTGATAAAGGTGTAAAAATCGTGGGTGTTCCGAAAACTATTGATAATGACTTATCCGCTACCGATTATACTTTTGGTTTTGACAGTGCTTTAACTATTGCTACCGATGCGGTAGACCGTTTGCACTCAACTGCAGAATCCCATCACCGCGTTATGATTATTGAAACTATGGGCCGTTATGCCGGGTGGATTGCTTTGCGTTCTTGCATAGCAGGCGGCGGCGATATTTGTTTGTTGCCGGAAATTCCTTATAATGACGATGTAATTGTCAATGCAATTTTAAACCGTGAAAGACAAGGCAAAACCTTCAGCATTATTGTTGCCGCGGAAGGTGCAAAAAATGAGAAAGGCGAAATGGCTATTCAAAAAACCGTTGCCGGCTCAACCGATCCTATACGCCTTGGCGGTATCGCCCAAAAAATTGCGAACATGATTGAAAGCAGAATTAAAACCGAGTGCCGCGTAGTAGTGCTTGGGCATTTGCAAAGGGGCGGAACGCCGACCGCTTTTGACAGGTGGCTTTCCACACGTTTCGGCAGTGCGGCGGTTGACCTTATTTTGCAGGGCAAAACAGGGTACATGGTTGCTTTAAAGGGAACGGAAATTGTTTCTGTTCCTATTGCGGAGGCCGTTTCAAAATTAAAACGCGTTGACCCAAAAGGGCAAGAAGTTCGCGCCGCGGTAAGTGTTGGCACAAGTTTCGGTGCAAATTTAAATTTTGAGGATTAATTATGATAAATAAACAAGAATTAATGTTCGGTGTTCACCCGATACGCGAAGCGTTAAAAAGCAAAAAACGCCATATCTTTGAACTTTATATCGTCAAAGATAAAGCAAAAAACCGCGCCGTTGATGAAGTTATTAAAATGGCAAAAGCGGCAAATGTTATCATTAAAAGTGTTGAGGCTAAAGTTTTGGACAGTATGGTAAACGGGCAAAACCACCAAGGTTTAATTGCACGTGCCGAGCCTTTAAAAACTTTGCGTTTGAGTGATGCAATTTACCAGGCACAAGGCAAAAAAGAACTTTGGCTTGCTTTAGATGAAGTTACCGATCCTCAAAATTTAGGTGCAATGCTCAGAAGTGCGGCATGCCTTGGGTTTTCCACAGTACTGCTTCCAAAACACAGAACTGTCGGCATAACACCTGCCGTGCATAAAGTTGCCTGCGGTGCTTTGGAAACTTTAAATATCGTGGAAGTTTCAAATTTAAATACCGCAATTTTAGATTTAAAAGATGAAGGCTTTTGGGTTTACGGTGCCGATATGGCCGGCAAAGATATTAAACATTTTTCCTATGCTTACCCTGCTTTGCTTGTTATTGGTTCCGAAGGCACAGGGTTAAGGGAAAAGACAAAAGAACATTGTGATGATATTATTGCCATAAAACAAAAAGGCGGTGTGAGCAGTTTAAACGCATCTGCATCAGCGGCAATTATAATGTATGATATAAGTTCCAAAATGGGAGATTAATTTATGAAAGTAGTCGTCGGCATAAGCGGTGGGGTTGATTCCGCATTATCTGCATATTTGCTTAAGGAACAAGGGCATGAAGTCATTGGTGCCATGATGCTTACTTGGGATAAATCTATGCCTATCCCCCCAATTACAGGCGGCTGCCTTGCCCCGGAAGAAGAAGATTTGGAAGCGGCCCAGTCCGTCGCAAAATCCGTTGGTATACCTTTGGTAACAGTCAATTTAGCAAAAGAGTTTAGCGAAATTGTTTTGAAAAATTTTAAGCAGGAATATGCCGCCGGCAGAACGCCAAACCCATGTTTGATTTGCAATCAAAATTTAAAATTCGGCTTGCTTATGCAAGGCGTTAAAAGGCAAGGCGTTGATTTTGATAAATTTGCAACCGGCCACTACTGCCGCATAAATTACGACGATAATTTAAAACGCTTTCAACTTAAAACCGCAAGCGATATTAAAAAAGACCAAAGTTATTTTCTGTACCGCTTACACCAAGAACAACTTTCAAAAATAATTTTCCCACTTAGTGAACTTACGAAAACGGAAGTCCGCGCTTTGGCGGAAAGATATAATTTGCCCGTCGCCAAAAGGCAAGACAGCCAAGATTTTTACGCAGGGGACTATAAAGATATTTTGCAATTTAAACCAAAACGCGGGGAAATTGTTGATAAAACCGGTAAAGTTTTGGGCCACCACGAAGGTATTTGGAATTTTACTATCGGCAAACGCAAAGGGCTTATCGGCGGCGGTACTAAAGAACCGATTTATGTTATTGGCCTTGATTCTTGCCATAACCGCGTGATTGTTGGCGGTAAAGATGATTTGTTTTCTAAAGAAATTATTGTGCAAAATATAAATTGGGTATCAATTCCACCGACTGAAAAATTTAACGCACAAGTTAAAATACGCGCACAACATAAACCGGCGGAAGCGGAAATTTTTGTTAAAGACAATACTGCAAAAGTTGTATTTAAAGAACCGCAAATGGCGGTTACCCCCGGGCAAAGTGCTGTGTTTTATGATGGGGAAATCTTACTTGCCGGCGGCGTGATTAAATAGGAACTATCAACGATAGATTCTGTCTTCCCCGAGCATATCACGAACATTATTTTGATGTTTGATTCTTATGTTGGGATTATTACCATATGAAAATGCTTGCTCTAACAATAGTCCAACATTTCTTTTGTCATAATTTACAACAGGATTTTCCTGACAAATCCTTTCAATAATTTCCGTGACACGATAGGCTTTGGTTACAAATGTATTTCTAGGAATAAAATTTATTTCTTTTAATTCACAATCCCCATAGAATACAATAACAGAAAAAAGAGGTATATTCGTTCGTAAATACTTTTGAAGTTGAGATACATGCCCTGCATTTTGCATAATTGGGTTATAAAAACGATGCTTTTCTTTCCCATAATTAAGAACTTGTGTCCATTGATTTTGTTTACCGTTCCCAAAAAGCCAACCACTATAATCTTTTACTTCAAAAACGATAATTCCAACTGAAGTTAACAATACTAAATCTATCTGTGAAAATTTCCCCTCATAAATGGGTACATATAAATCGTGGTAAATTGTATCTGCTGGAAAGCCATTTTTTCGTAATTTTAAAATTAATAATCGCTCTGACCTTTCTCCACGTTTAATATCTGTTACTTCTTCTATATAATCACAATTTTTTTGATAATTCCAAAGAAAAAAACATAAAACAATTATTACAAACAGAAAAAATAAAAGCATAATTTCCTAATTTCAGTTTTACTTTTCGATTTTAGCTTCGTCTAGTAAAACTGCCAAGTCATCAAGTTGTTGCTTGTCTACAACGTTGGGGCTTTCGGTTAACGGGCAGAAAGCCGCAGTTGTTTTGGGGAAAGCAATAACTTCTTTAATTGATTCTTCCCCGCAAAGCAAAGCAACCAAGCGGTCAAAACCAAGGCCGAAACCACCGTGCGGCGGGGCGCCGCATTCCAAAGCATTTAAGAGCATACCAAAGCGGCGGGCGCTTTCTTCTTTTGAATATTTCATTAAGTTTAAAATCTTTTCTTGCAAAGCGCGGTTGTGATTCCTGATTGAGCCGGATGAAAGTTCCACACCGTTTAACACCAAGTCAAACTGTTGGGAATTAACTTTAAGCGGATCGCTGTCAAGCAAAGGAATATCTTCTGCCACAGGTGCGGTAAACGGGTTATGTGCGGCGTCATAGCGTTGTTCTTCTTCAATATATTCAAGTAAAGGGAAGTTAAGAACAAACAAAGGTGCCCATTTTTTAGACGGTTTTAAGTTCAAAACTTTTATAAGTTCCTTTCTTAAAGCACCCATAAAAATTGAGCAAGTGTGATCGGTATCACTGCCGATAAAAACTGTATCGTTTTCCGCAACTTTTAAAGTATCTGCTAGAGTTTTTAACTCGGTTTCTGTAAAGAATTTTGCACTAGGGCCTTCAAATTTGCCTGCTTTATATTTAAGCCACACAAGCCCTTTTGCACCGTTCTTTTTAACAAGGTCGGTTAATTTATCAATTGCACCGCGTGAAAGTGTTGCGGCGGAATTTTCGGCCTTAATTGCACGGATAACGCCTTTGTTTGCAAGAATGTCCGCAAAAACTTTAAAACCGGTACTTGCAAAAATTTTGGAGACATCTTCAATAAGCATACCGTAACGCATATCGGGTTTATCAGAGCCGTATTTTAGCATGGCCTCTTTATACGGCATGCGGACAAACGGTGTTTCAATCTTTTCCCCGACGGTAGTAAAAACGCTACTCATTAAACCTTCAATAGTTTTAAAAATATCATCAAGTTCGGCAAAAGACATTTCCACGTCAATTTGCGTGTGTTCGGGCTGGCGGTCTGCGCGTAAATCTTCATCGCGGAAACAACGCGCAATTTGGAAATATCTATCTATTCCGCTTGCCATTAAAGTTTGTTTAAACATTTGCGGGCTTTGCGGAAGTGCATAAAATTTACCCTTGTGTACGCGTGAAGGCACCAAATAATCGCGTGCGCCTTCGGGGGTGGAACGGGTAAGAATAGGTGTTTCAATTTCCAAAAAGCCGTTTTCATCTAAGTAACGGCGCGCGATTTGTGCAACTCTGTGCCTCATTTTTAAATTGCGTATCATGCGTGCATTACGCAAATCAAGATAGCGGTATTTTAGGCGGATATCTTCCGTAATATTTTTTTCCGTTTCAATATCAAAAGGTAAAGGGATTGAAGTGTTTAAAACTTCAATACTGTCAACAATAATTTCAACTTCCCCGGTGGGAATATTTTTGTTTATATAACCCTCTTTTCTTGCAGCGACTGTGCCCGTTGCGCAAATAACATATTCCTGGCGCAAAGTTTGGGCAGTTTCAAAAGCAGTTTTGTTTGACGGGTCAATAACAAGTTGCACAAAACCCTCACGGTCGCGAAGGTCAATAAACAAAACGCCGCCGTGATTCCTGTAACTGTGCACCCAACCGCACAAAGTTTGCTTGGTGCCTATCATGCTGGCATTGATAAGCCCTGCATAAGATGTTCTTTTCATACTATTTTCCCTCTAAATTGGCAAGCAAATCATTTAAAGATAATTCTTTTTGCTCGCCGGAAGTTAAATCTTTTAAAACTGCAGTATTTTTGGAAACTTCATTTCCGCCGACGATAATTGCATAACTTGCATTAATTTTATTGGCTTGTTTCATTTGCGCTTTTAGGTTTTTATCAAATAAACCGCCTTGCGCACTTAAGCCCTTTTCGCGCAAAGTTTGCAAGATATTAAAAGCATAATTGTTTGCGCTTTCTTCAACGGAAACTACAAAAATTGTTTTACTTTTTTGTTCTTCAAAACTGCTTGCAAGCGCAACGCGTTCCGCGCCCAAAGCCCAACCGACAGCAGGCACTTTCGGCCCGCCCATTGAGGCGATTAAATCATCATATCTGCCACCGGCGGCCAAAGCATTTTGCGCACCTGCAATATCGGCCTGAAATTCAAAAACCGTTTTTGTGTAATAATCTAAACCGCGCACCAAACACGGATCTACCTCAAAAGGAACTTTGCCATCTAAATATTTTTTTACTTCGTCAAAATGTTTTTGGCAAGCGGGGCATAAAATTTGTTTTGGCGCACTTTGTGTAAATTTAGGGCCGTCAATTTTGCAATCTAAAACACGCAAAGGGTTTACTTCCAAACGTGTTTGGCACTTTTCGCAAAGGCTGTCTTTTTGGGCGGTAAAAAATTTAATTAAATCTTCCCTAAATTTCGGGCGGCACTCTTTGCAGCCGATAGAATTTATTTTAACTTTATAATTTTTTACGCCGAGTTTATCAAAAATTGCTTTAAGCATTAAAATTACTTCCGCATCCGCAGCAGGGGAAGCATTACCTATATATTCAAGCCCGATTTGTTCAAACTCGCGATATCTGCCTGCTTGGGGGCGTTCTGCCCTAAACATATTGCCGATATAGAAGAATTTTTGTAAAGGGTTTTCCTGAAAATTATTTTCAATATAAGCACGCGCCACACCCGGTGTACCTTCCGGGCGCATGGCAACAAGGCGGCCGCCGCCGTCTTCAAAAGCGTACATTTCTTTTTGAACGATATCGGTTGTTTGGCCGGTTGCCTTTATAAAAATTTCTTTAAGTTCCAATGTCGGTAAGCGGAGTTCTTTTGCACCGTAAATTTTAAATACGGAACGGGCAGCCTTTTCAACTGTAGTTAGTTTTTGGGCTTCCTCTTCAAATAAATCACGAAAACCACGGAGTAATTTCGCCATATATTATATTTTAGCATTTTAAGAGTGCTGATAGTAGTTAAAAACGCCCGCTGAAAAGCGGGCGCTTAAATTTTATTGTTTTATTACTGATGAAACACACTTACACAAGTTTTCGTCCCACTTTAAACCGCTGTCGCACAATTCTACTGTTTCACATCCGCAAGTGCAATCTTTTAATAAAGTCCAATATTTATTTTTGCCCTGGCATTCATTTTCTGTTAAATCGCAGAGTTCCCCTTCGCATTTACATTTAGCTACATTATATTGAAGGCCTTGTGAAGTACATTCTTTTTCAGTCAATCCGCATTTACAGTTACAACTGTCTGTATCTAAAATGTAGTTTTCATTTATTCCTTGACATTCCTTTAATGTTAAATTACACAGTTGGGTACCAAACTCACATTTACATGTTTCACTATTCCAAAATTCTAGTTTACTGTTGCATTTCTCAACTTTAGGGCATCCGCAAGTACAACCATCTAACAAAGCCCAATTTTCGTTTTCTTTCTTGCATTCTTCGTCCGTTTTAGTGCAAGAAATTGGTTCGCAAACGCACTTTTCTTTATTTAAAATCCCTACTTCACTTTTGCACTTATCTTCTGTTATACCGCATTCGCAAGAACATTTTTCTTTGTTCAAGATAAAGTATTTACCGTAATATTTCTGACATTCTTCGTCCGTTTTAGTGCATTCGTCCATTACGCAAGCACATTTTTCTTGGCTATAAGAATAGCCATCCGGACATCTTTTGACTACCAACGATTGTTCACAGCCACAAGAACAATCTTCTAACAATGTCCAATTCTTATTCTTTTCTTTACACTCTTCTTCCGTGATACCGCAATCAGTTTTTATGCATTCGCATTTTTCATGGCTGAAGACATATCCCTTGTTACATTTTTTAATTTCGGCACAAATACATTGGCAATCCCCGGTAAGAACTTTGTTTTGCTCCGCACATTTTTTTACGTCATCATTTACGCAAACACAACTGCATGTCTTTTCATCAAAACTATCGGCATTGTTCTCATTACAAATAGCAGTGGTGAATCTGCATTTACACTCACAAGAACCTGAACCGTCCATATACAAAAAGTGGTTTGGTGTATAAAGTGACTTGCACTTTTCTTCGGTCAAATCACATGAATTCCATAGTACGCAGGCACATTCTTCAGCACTCCATCTTTGACTTTTACTACATATTTTTTCTTCAACAGTACAGCCACAAGAGCAGTCTTTGCGTAAACCCCACTTTGGGTTAATTGATTTACAATAACTTTCAGTATTATTACAATTTTGATTGGGGGTATTGTTACTGCTCTTACTGCACATTTCTTTAAAATCCCCTTTTTTAACAAAAGATTCTACTTTACCACAATCATCGCCATTGCATAAAATCTCGGAATTTATCTTGTAATTCCTGGCAAGAACATAATTTTTAGTTCTGCTTTTAGAATAGATGCAATAATCATCTTCCCTAGGGTCACCGGCAGAATAAGAAAATTTGGTTGTTTCAACAGTCGCTTTTTCACCTTTTAAAGGTGTTTCCAATTGGCCTAAATTACCCGTATATTTCCCATTTTGAATATAATATTTTTCTTGGGCGTTGGAAAACATGTCTATATTATGTAAAGCATCTGAAACATCTGACTGTTGCACAATTTTATTATACACAGGAACAGCAAAATATGCCATCACAGTAATAATTGTTACTGTCACTAAAATTTCAACCAAGGTATATCCTTTTTGTTTTTTATTTTTCATATTGATATTTTCTCCTATCAAATGTATAAGTATATAATATCTTAAATCAGGCTAAATTTCAATAATATTACCAAAAATTGTATAATTTAGATATGCCCCAGTAGCTCAATTGGAAGAGCAGATCCGTCCTAAGGATAAGGTTGTAGGTTCAAGTCCTATCTGGGGTGTATTTTTTTGCCCAAATTACGGTTTTTCCTGTCCCTTTTCATTATTTTTATTTAATAATTTTTCAAATTCTTCGGTATTCATAGGTTTATAGTATAAGAAACCTTGTGCCAAATCGCACTTTAAAGAAGTTAGAAAATCTGCTTGTTCTTTTGTTTCCACACCTTCGGCAACTATACAGGTTTTCATATTTTTTGACATAGATATAATACCCTCGAGTATTGCAAGGGTACGTGGGTTCTTGCCAAAATCTCTTAAAAATTCTTTATCAATTTTGAGTGTATCAAACGGCAAATCTTTAAGAACATTTAATGAGGAAAACCCGGAACCGAAATCATCCATTGCAACAGCTATACCCAAATTGTGTAAACCTTCTACAAATTTTCTGGCTTCGGGTGTGTTATTCATAACAGCAGTTTCTGTAATTTCAAGTTCCAGTAAATCCGTAGGGATTTTATAAAGATCTAATAAAATTTTTATTTTAGGAAGGCTCAGTTCATCCTTTAAATGCAACCTTGAGAAATTGATTGACAATTTACACGGTTTTAAACCGGCATCTAACCATGCTCTTAAAGTTTGCAAGGCTTTTTCCAAAACATAAAAATCTAATTTGATAATAAAACCGTCGCGTTCAAATATCGGAATAAAGGAATTGGGTAAAAGCAGTCCTCTTTTTTTATTATGCCAACGAACAAGTACTTCTGCACTGCAAATATCATCTTTATTAAAAGAACATTTAGGTTGGAAATAAAGTTTGAATTCTTCATCTTTTAAAGATTGCTGCATGCTGTTTTCAATTTCTTTATCTTGTAAAACGTTTTTTAGGGTACTATCATCATAAAAGACATATTTTTCGTTTATATGTTCTTTTGCAGTTTTCTTAGCCAAACTTGCCCTATCGAGCATTAAGTAGAAAGGCAGATCTTCAGTTATCCTGTAAATACCGAAATGAGTAACAATATTGTAATGCATATCCGTTATAGCATAGCAATTCTGTGTTGCTTTATAAATTTTTTCCAAACGAAGTGTTATGTCTTTGCCTTCTTCATAATTGATAAGGCACAAAAATATATCCCCTATCAAGCGGCAAAAAATTTCGCCTTTATTTTTATCTAAATTTTCTTCCAAAACATTTGTAATATGATTTAATACCAAATCCCCTTGCCTATATCCGTAAAGGTCGTTTATCAATTTAAATTTATCTATATCAAAAAGGACTAAAGCAAATTTTTGCTCTGGTTTTGCTTTCAGTATTTTAGTCATTTCCATATTAAATCTTGCCATATTATATGCGCCTGTGACTTTATCTTTGAAAGCAGTCTCAAAAATCTCGCGTTTTTGTTCGTGTTCCCGTTTTTCGATAAATATGATGATTACAGCAAAAGCAAGAAGTAGTGCAAAACAAAAAACCAAAGAACCTAAAAATATTTTCTTTTGCAAAACAGATACTACTTTGGACGGAACTACAAAAAGCAAATGCCAATCATTAAGCCCATAAACAGAAATTTTTACGAAGGAAATCAACCTGCGTTCCTTTGTTTTGGCGGTAAAGTAACTAAGAACGCCGGTGTTTTCGATATTGATTGCTTTAAATAACTCATTATAAAGATACAAACCTTCTTTACCGTAAATTGAAAGGAGTTGCTTTAAATCTTGCGGTTCAAAAGAATCTTGGCTTGTATCAACAATAAGTTGATTCTTTTTATTTAATACAGCGGTAAACCCTTCCCCGGAAATTTTATATTTAGCAAGAATTTTCTGAAATTCTTCAATCCTTTGAGTCGCAAAAAGAACCGCTTCTGTTCTACCGTTGACTATAAATGGCGTGGCATAAACAATAATTGGTTGTTTCGTAAAAGGATCATAATTTAAGTTTGATATTATGCTTTTGCCTTCAATAACTTCATCAACAATACTTTGAGAGAGAAAATCTGCAGACGTTTCACCATTTCCGAAATAAGCAGTTTTACTGCGTATGGGTAATATACCTATATCTTTAAAAACATAATCTTTTGCAAGTTCATCTAATATTGTTAAATATTCATCAAGGGAAGAATAACTATAAAAATTTGAAAGTACTGTGGAAATAGCCTTTAATGATTGCATTTCCCTTTCCAAGTATCCTGCAAAATCGGCAGATGCTCGTTTTGTTATCTCTTGCAAATACACTTTTTGTTGCCCTAATAAAATGTTTCTTAAACTAAAACTAAAATATATTCCACCCGTCAATATAAATGCGGCAACCAAAAAAACCAATAAGGTTATTGAAAATAGATTTTTATTGTTTTTCATATCTTCACAAACAACCCCTAAAAATAATTATACAAATTAAGATAAAAAATGTATACTATAATTATGAAAAGTATTGCGGACATAAATGTCCAAGAAGCACTAGTTTACATAAAAGATTTATTTAAAAAAACTACAAAGACGCAAAGAATAATCTTTGCAGTGGTAGTTTTGTCTTTGTTTACAGGTTATTTCTTAGGGAAAGACTTATGGCAAAAATATAGTATGCTGAGGCAAGCAAAAAAAATTGTAGCAAAAATTTCACAAAGCGAACAAGATTTTTTAAATACGGAAAAACAGTATAAAAAAGATATATTTTCAGATGAAAAATTAGTCCGCGAATTACAAATAACCGTAGGTTATAACGATATGAATTCTATGGAAGATCCTCTCTTTATGAGCAGAAGGAGAAGACGAAGTAAAGACTCAAATCAAGATTTAAATGTGGGACAAAGTGGCGATTTTTTTATAGATGTTGATGCCGAAAACGGCTGCCTTGTTTTGAAACACGAAAGAAATACAATAAATCAAACTACTTTTTATGCTTCATTTACAAATGGCA
>JAEEGH010026280.1_pt1 | contig 11608 bp, 9 predicted proteins | sample 9134181 | NCBI WGS metagenome assembly JAEEGH01 (sample SAMN16246544, study PRJNA631951) | gut metagenome | biome: gut microbiome; feature: rumen; material: DP-attached | host: Bos | place: Iran: Karaj | collected 2018-10 | reverse complement strand
TATAGACGTTGGAAAAATGAACCGATCATACACAGAATGGTAAGCCGGACCGAAACAGAGAAAGTACAGACATAACCCCATGAACGAACGGATCTGCAAACGGTGTCTGACCAGGGACATGGATCAAAACGAATACTTTCGCAATCTCCATGCATATGTGGAAAACCTGGAGGAAGATATCAAGGCGCCCAAAGCGCTGTACGAGGAACGGCTGAGCGTCTGTAAGCAGTGCGACCTTCTGGCGGATGCCATGTGCAGAGCCTGCGGATGCTACGTGGAACTAAGAGCCGCCATCGAAGAAAACATCTGCCCCTATGAAAAATGGTAGATGAGCAGAATATGAATAATTTATAAAAGCTTTCGGAATTAAACCACCGGAAGCTTTTTTTCGTGGTATAAAAGGAATAAAATGAGGAGCAAAGAGGAGAGCATATTATGATCTGGGAAGAAATATCATTCGTACGTTTATTATGGGACATGTTAAATAATAAGACCGGACAGCTGGGCCATGTGACCTTCCGCCCCGAGAAACCGGCCTTTGATGAAACAAAGCAGGTAGAGCAGGCCTTCAAGCGATCCACCCCGGAAGAGCAGGGCATATCATCGGAATATGTTGCCCGGTTTGTGGAAAAACTGGCCACCACCCCCGGCACCAACATGCATCAGCTAATGATCCTGCGTCATGGCCATGTGATCTATGAAAGCGGCTTTGCCCCTTACCCTCAGGGCGTGTGGCATGCCACCTATTCCCTTTGTAAGAGCTTTACCAATATGGCTGTTGGCCTTCTGATCGACGATGGCAAGCTTCATCTGGATGATCATGTGGTAAACCTGTTAGATACCAGCTTTAATCCACTGACCTTGCTTCGGATGAAGGATATCACCATCCGCCATCTCCTTACCATGTCCAGCGGCGTAGCCTTTAACGAAGTAGGCGCCATCAGCGGCGATAACTGGGTAAAGGGCTTCATGGATTCCAATGTGAAGTTTGAACCCGGTTCCCAGTTTGACTATAACAGCATGAACAGCCTGATGCTCTCGGCCATCGTAGCCAGGATCACCGGCATGAGCATGTTTGAATTTTTAAAGGAGCGGATCTTTATCCCCATGGGCATCACCCAGGTATTCTGGGAGAATTCCCCCAAGGGCATCACCAAAGGCGGCTGGGGTATGTTCATCACCCCGGAAGATGCGGCAAAATTAGGAACCCTTTACCTTCAAAAGGGTAAATGGAAGGGCACACAGCTGATCTCCGAGCACTGGGTAGAAGAGTCCACCAGGCTGCAGATCACCACCAACCGCAAGGATAATCCGGAGTACGGTTATCATATCTGGATGGAAAAGAGGCCGGGAAGCTTTAGCTACAACGGTATGCTGGGCCAAAATGTCCGGGTATATCCGGATCTGGACGTGATCCTGGTTACCAATGCGGGAAACGGAGAGATCTTTGCAGAAGGTGGCATGACCGGTATCCTGAGAGACTTTGTGGAGCATGATGAAGCCTTTGCAGACCATGCCCTGCCGGAAGATGCCAGCGCATACCATCAGTTAACGCGCCTGAAAGCGCAGCTGGAAGGAACCTTCCAGCCCATTTCTCCCATCCTGCGGGGCGGTTGGAAGAGACGTCCCATTGACGGGCTGGTGAGACGCTATAACACAGAGGATCTGCTGCGACGTCTGGACGGCGAAACCTATGAAATGAAAAATAAGGGCGTGGGCATTTTTCCTCTTCTGATGCAGGTAGTACATAACAATTACACCTGGGGGATCTCCAGCCTGACGTTTAAGAGGAGTTCGGACGGTCTGGACCTGCTCTTTCAAGAGGGGGAAGAGACCATCTGCCTGCCGGTAAGCGTACAGAAGTGCAAACGGGTGCACATCAACATGAACGGCGAAGATTACCTGGTAGCTACCACCGCTTCCTTCGGGAAAAACGAAGACAATGTGCCGGTACTTTCCCTGCGGTTCTGCTTTGTAGAGGAAGCTACCGAGCGGCTTCTTAAGATCTTTTTCCTGGATCCGGATCACATCCGCCTTGCCTGGAACGAAACGCCGGGAGGCACTCTGATCCTGGATACCATGGATCTCATCACAGCCGGAAGCGGCAACACCAGCGGCATCGCCAACCTCCTTATGGACCAGATCCCCATGGAGATCGTAAAACGGGAAGTAGCCACCACTGTTGGCATCGTCGTGGACGCAGAGAGAGTCACTGGGGACGTAACAAATTGACTCCCTGTCATGAGTCGCCGGGGACGTAACAAGTTGACTCTCTGTCATCCGTAAGTTGACAGATTGATTTCCGGGATAGAAACAGTCAGGAATATATGCGAAAAATTCTGGAATATATCATCAAAACAGAAGATATGGAGAGCACCTACGGAGGAGTCGTGGGTGCTCTTTTGAAAACGCGGATCGGTGTGACCGGTCATGAGATCAGCAGTGCCAAGTTTACAGAAGATGGCATCACGCTGGACGGAAAGCGGGTGAACATTAAGGAAAAAGGAAAGCCCGGTCAGCTCCTGCAGGTGATCCTGGAGGATGAAGGCGCGGATGCAGAAAAGGTGCCGCCCTATCCGGGGCCCCTTTCCATTGTCTATGAGGACGAAGACCTCATCATTTTGGATAAGCCCGCCGGTGTGTGCGTCCATCCTTCCCACGGACACTGGACCGACACGTTGGGGAATTTCCTGGCAGATTATTACGAAAAGCAGCATCTGGATGTGACCTGCCGCGTCATCGGACGGCTGGATAAGGACACTTCCGGCCTGGTTTTGTATGCGAAAAATAAGCCGGCAGCAGCCAGATTAACGGCCCAGCATAAAATGGGCATTTTTAAGCGGACTTACCTTGCCAGAGTAGAGGGGAAACCTGTGGAAGAATCCGGCACCATCGACCTGCCCATGGGGCCCATTCCCGGCGTCCTTATGAAGCAGCAGATCCGGGAGGACGGAAAGAAAGCGGTGACCCACTATCGTTTGTTAAGTTACGATAAAGAGCAGGATATCTCTCTTCTGGAAGTGGCCATCGATACCGGTAGGACCCACCAGATCCGCTTACATATGGCAACCATCGGTCATCCCCTGGTGGGAGATCCTATTTACGGCAGTGGTAAAAACGGGAAAGACGGTGCCGCCCTTCATTCCTGGAAACTGGAGCTTTTCCAGCCCTTTACGGGGGAGAAACTGCAGTTTGAAAGAGGAATCGTTGCTTGCAATTTTTCACAGATATGATACACTGAGTGCGTTGCAGAGTAGGTTTCGGCGCGTTAAGTGCCTGCGGACGGGACGTTGTCGCAGGACGAAGGAAAAGTATTTTCCGCGATGCCGCGACCGCTTCCGCTGCCGCATAGATCTATATTGTTTTTCTCTATGTGGCCTACTTATATCAAAGGAGGCTATTTTTTATGTCAAACACATCTACCCTTGGAGCAGATCGCTCCAAAATCCTGACGGTAAACAAACTGGTAATCCTGGCAATGCTCATCGCATTGGAGATCATTTTCGCAAGATTCCTTTCTTTCTCGGTATGGAATCTGCGGATCGGCTTATCCTTCCTGCCCATCGTTCTGGCAGCCATGCTCTATGGACCTGTGGAAGCAGGCATCGTTGGCGCCGTATCCGATTTCCTGGGAGCCATCGTTTTTCCTACCAGCGGAGCCTATTTTCCGGGCTTTACCCTGACGGCAGCCGTTCTTGGCGTGCTGTTCGGATTATTCCTTCGGAAAAAACAGAACTGGCTGACCATCCTTCTGGCGGTATTATCCACGCAGCTGATCTGCACCCTGCTGCTTAACACCTTCTGGATCTCCACGGTATATGGCGCAGATTTCGGAGCAACCTTCTACACCAGACTGACCACCCAGACCGTGATCATGGCACCGGTACAGTTCATCCTGATCTTCCTGTTAAAGGAGCCGTTAAATCGGGTGCGCAGATTCGCCTGAAAGATGTATAATTAAATACAGACAACAAATGAACAAGCCGGGGACAGAGGATATCCGAGAAAAGGATGTCTCTATTCCGGCTTGTTTTTTGCTTTTTTGTCGCAAAAATGCGCCTATATAAAAGGGCGTCTAAGGTATAATAAAATGTGTGTACACATCAAGGAGGCATCATGAGCACAATTCCCATGAACATTGGCATTCGCCTGCACGATACCATCGAAGGATCCTTTACGGAGAAACTGGATAAGGTGAAGGAGCAGGGATTTTCCTGCATACATCTGGCATTATCCAGAGCCTATCCGGATGCAAAAGTGACAGATGCGTCATTAACCCCGGGCTTTGCTCAGAAGATCCGCAGAGAACTGGATAAAAGAGACCTGGATCTGGCGGTTCTTGGTTGTTATCTGAATCTCCTTAATCCGGACCCTGCAGAGCTTAAGGCGACCCAGGAGCGCTACCGCGCCCATATCCGTTTTGCATCCATGTTAGGAGGCGGCGTTGTGGGAACGGAGACCGGCTGCCCCAATCGGGAATATGCAGCCTGTAAGGAGAGCTATACTGAGGAAACTTTGCAAAAGTTTATTGAGAATCTTAAGCCCGTGATCGCCGATGCAGAGAAAATGGGCGTGATCCTTGCCATTGAACCGGTATGGCGCCACTGCGTCAATACCCCGGAACGGGCAAGAAAAGTATTAGATGCCATTGATTCCCCCAATCTGCAGATCATCTTCGACCCTGTAAATCTGATCGGAGATGTGAACTATAAACAAGCCCCCGAGATCATCGAAAAAGCCATGGACCTGCTTTGGAAGGATGTAGCGGTACTCCACATCAAGGATTATCAGGTGGTGGACGGGAAAGTAGTTCCCGCTCAGCTTGGTAAGGGCCTTATGGATTACTCCGGCATCATTGCAAGGATAAAAGAGGATAAGCCTTATATCCAGATGTCACTGGAAGAGACCACTCCGGAAAATGCCGAGCAGGGGAGACTTCTGATCGCGGGAATGTAGGAAAACAGAGAAGACCGCGGAAAACGAAATGACAGGAGCGTCATAAACATGAGCAAATTATGGTATAACAAACCAGCCGATAAATGGTCCGAAGCCCTGCCCCTTGGAAACGGACGCATCGGTGCCATGGTTTTTGGCAAGACAGCAATGGAGCGCATAGCGCTAAACGAAGACAGCATCTGGTATGGTAGGCCCATAAACCGGATCAATCCGGAAGCCAAGAAAAACCTTGGTAAAGTCCGGGAGATGATCTTTGCCGGACAGATCCCTCAGGCAGAGGAGTTGCTTAAGACGGCTTTTTCCGGCCTTCCGGAAAGTGAGCGTCCCTATCAGACTCTGGGGAACCTTAATATCTCCTTTTTATGTAACGGGATTCCCATTACCGGAGAGGTTACGGATTATAACCGGTCTCTGGATCTTACTACGGGTATTTCCCGGGTTTCGTACGAGCAGGCTGGCCGCACTTTTTCGCGGACCCAGTTTATCTCTGAGCCGGATCAGGTCATGGTACTCCACTTTGAAAGTGACACAGGTGTCTCTTTTACAACCCGTCTGGAGAGAGATCGTTTCTACGATGAAGTAGGGAGTTTCCAAATGGGAGATCACCCTGCAACCTTCATGCAGGGAAGCCTGGGAGATGGCGGGATCCGTTTCCTGACTGCCATTACGGCAGATGTAAAAGACGGTAAAGCTTCCGTATCCGGAGAGTACCTGGTAGTAGAGGATGCCAAGGACGTTACCCTGTATCTGGCCGTAACCACTACCTATCGCTACGGCATCAACATCCCGGAAGGTAAGCTGGTAGACGGTGTTACCTGGAAAAAGCTGGGCTGCATGGATACCAACCGGGAGGAAGAGTTTGCCCGCTTAAAAGAAGTGGCTGTTTCGCAGCTTAAAAAGGCAACCGAGAAGGGCTATGAGAAGGTTCTGGAAGATCATGTAGCGGATTTTACGGCCCTGAGCAGCCGGGTTTCTTTATCACTGAAAAACGTGATAGATGCCCTTCCCACCGATGAACGCATCCGGCGTTTTGCCAGAGGAGAACAAGATCCCGGCATCCTTTCCTTATATTTTGATTACGGTCGTTATTTATTAATATCCAGCAGCCGTCCCGGAACCCTTCCGGCCAACCTGCAGGGCATCTGGAATCAGGATATGCGCCCTGCCTGGGACTCAAAATATACCATCAACATCAATACGGAAATGAACTACTGGCCCGCGGAAGCCTGCGGCCTGACGGAGTGTACGAAACCGCTGTTTGACATGCTGGAAAAGATGAGTGTAAACGGAGAAGTGACGGCCCGGGAAATGTATGACTGCGGCGGTTTCTGTGCTCATCACAACACGGATATCTGGGCGGATACGGCGCCTCAGGACATCTGGATCCCCGGTTCCTACTGGGTAATGTCCCCGGCATGGCTGTGCACCCATATCTGGAGCCATTATGAATATACCCTGGATAAAAAATGGCTCCGGGACCAGGGCTATCCCATCCTGCAAAAAGCCGTGGAATTCTATCTGGACTATCTGGTAGAGCACGACGGATATTATATGACATGCCCGTCAGTTTCTCCGGAAAACACCTACATCATGGCAGATGGAACCCAGGGAAGCGTTTGTGCAGCGCCTACCATGGACAATGAACTGTTAACGGATCTGTTTAATGCCTATCTGGAAGCCGGTAAGGTACTGGGTATTAAGGAAGATAATGCAAAACAGGTCGAGGAAACCAGAGATAAGCTTCCGCCTCTTAAGATCGGCAAGCACGGACAGCTGATGGAATGGCTGGAAGATTATGACGAAGCAGAGCCGGGACACCGCCATGTTTCTCATTTATACGGATTATATCCCTCGCACCTGATCAGTGTGGACAAGACACCGGAACTGGCCAGAGCCTGCGAAGTATCTCTTAAGAGACGTATGGCAGAAGGCGGCGGCTACACCGGATGGAGCTGCGGCTGGCTGATCTGTCTGTATGCCAGACTGGGCCTTGGAGATAAAGCACTGGATATCCTCCATAAGCTCCTTCGCCAGTCCACTTATCCAAACCTGATGGATACCCACCCCTGGGTAAGTACCGGCGTTTCCCAGATAGACCGTAATCTGGGCGCAACTGCCGGACTTACGGAGCTGTTTGTCCAGGCAGAAGGCCGTAAAATAAAGCTCCTTCCCATCTTTGACCGAAAGATGGCGGCAGGGGATCTGTCCTGTGGAAAGCTGGAGCACCTGCGCTTGCCCTATTTAGGGGAGATCTCTCTGACCTGGGAAGACGGAAAGCTTCTGGATCTGGTGCTGGCGCAGGATGAAGCGACACCGGCAGATGCAGGGGAAATCGTGCGCTCCATTGTGATCGGAGACAAGACGGAAACTGTAGCACTGCGTCCCGGAGAACGCTGGGAGTGGCATGAAGCCAGGTAGGTAGAGGGAATGCCTGGGAAGCTTCCCGAGGTTTTGCAGGCACAAGTGAATAGGTATATCGAGGGAAAACAAACAAGAAAAAGGAAAAAAATAAGAAACGAAGAGGAGAACAAATCGTGCTGTGGAAAGCAGATAACGGGGACGGAACCTATACCAACCCCATACTATATGCAGATTATTCGGATCCGGATGCCATCCGGGTAGGGGAAGACTACTACCTGACGGCATCCACCTTTACCAACGTACCGGGGCTGCCGGTACTGCACTCCAAAGACCTGGTGAATTGGGAGGTGATCTCCTACGCACTGCAAAGCCTGCCGGGAGAGCGATTCTACGAAGTGCAGCACGGATGCGGTGTTTGGGCACCCTCCATTCGCTATCATGATGGGAAATTCTGGATCTGTTTCCCAATGCCGGACGAAGGAATTTTTTTGACAACAGCGTCAGATCCAAGAGGACCCTGGTCGGAACCGTTCTGTGTAAAGGCGGCCAAGGGCTGGATCGATCCCTGCCCCATCTGGGATGAGGACGGAAAGGCCTATCTGGTCCATGCTTTTGCGCGAAGCCGTGCGGGCATCAACTGCGTGCTGGCCATCAGCGAGATGAAGCCTGACGGAACCGGACTGATCGGAGAAGATAAGATCGTCATCGACGGCCACGATACCCAGCCCACGCTGGAAGGACCGAAGATCTACAAAAGAGGTGACTATTATTACATTCTGGCTCCTGCGGGAAGCGTACCGGCCGGTTGGCAGACAGCCTTCCGCTCTAAGAATATCTGGGGCCCTTATGAAGAAAAGATTGTGATGATCCAGGGGAATTCCTCCATCAACGGCCCTCACCAGGGCGCGCTCATCGATACCCCCGACGGAAAGGACTGGTTCATTCACTTCCGGGATATCGAAAGCCCAGGACGGATCTGCTATTTGGAGCCGGTGAAGTGGCTTCGTGATTGGCCCCGCATCGGTACTGCAGGCGGCGATGACATCGGCTTCGGCGAGCCTGTGGAAACCTATGAAAAGCCGGTGCAGTGTAGCGAGCAGAAGATCTGCGAGCCCACGGCAAGCGATGAATTCGATGGTAGCAAGGGAAGCTCCGTTCCCGCAGAGGATGAATCCGAAATCGGACGGCTCTCCCTTGCATGGCAGTGGAACTGCAACACCAGACCCGGTTGGTATCGGATCACGAAGGACCATCTGGAATTAAACAGCCAAAGAGCGGACAAACAGCTTTGTGATATGCCCAGCCTCCTTTTGCAGAAGTGGCCGGTTCCCAGCTTCTTAAATGAAACCTGTATCGATGCCACATCCCTGGCGTATGGTGAGATCGGCGGCCTGGTGGTCCTTTCCAAGGAATACAAGGCCATCTGCGTGCAGAAAACAGGGGAAGGCGAAAATGCAACCTACCGCTTCGTGGAGATCACCGGAAACATTCACGGAAACAACGAGAAGATGCGGGTGCTGGAGGAAGTGGAAGATCCAAAGCACGCTATTTTGCGGGTAAAGGTCATAGATGGAAAGACCGCACAGCTTTCCTACGGAAGCCGCACGCATGTGACACTAATGTCAGAATACAACACCGTACCGGGTCACTGGGTGGGTGTAAAGAACGGACTCTTTGCCATTGCTCCGAACAAGGAAGGCAAGGGGAAACTCCTCGTGGATTACTTCCGCTTCGAGTCATACATGTACAGATAGCAGGATAAGCATATGGAAAAAGCGTACAAACTGGAATTTGCAGGCGGACGCAGCAGCGCCCTTACCGTGAGCAGCTGCGGGGTCTCCCGGACGGAACCCCTGCACAGCTTCGGGCCTGCCGTAAAACCCCATAACATGATCCATTACATCATGAGCGGCAAGGGAACCTTTACCATGAACGGGGTAACCTATCCTTTGTCTGCAGGAAACGGCTTTCTCATCGTTCCCGATGAGCTGGTGTTTTATCAGGCGGATGAAAAGGATCCCTGGACCTACGTCTGGGTGGGCTTTGCCGGCGCGGATGTGGAGGAAGTGCTGGAAGAGATCGGTCTTTCCAGAGAGCATCCCATTTTTCAGTCGGACAAGGCGGATGAACTGTATCGCTACGTGGAAGACATGATGGAGCACAATACCTCCGGTCTTACCAATGAGCTAAGGCGGGACGGCAGACTGTCCCTGTTTTTATCGGTGATCGCAGATGCTACCTGCGTAGAGAGCACCGAAGGGGATAAGGCCAATCAGTATGTCCAGCAGGCCCTGCATTTTATCCAGGCCAATTACTATAATCCCATCAAGGTGACAGATATCGCCGATTATGTGTGCATCAACCGCAGCTACCTGTATACCCTGTTTATGGAAAGCTGTGGCATGAGTCCCCAGAACTTCCTGTCGGCGTATCGTATCACCAAGGCTTCGGAGATGCTCCAGGTGACGGACCTTCCCATTGAAAGTATCGCCATTTCCTGCGGCTACAGCGATCCCATGGTCTTTGCCAAGGCTTTTCGCCAGAAAAAAGGGATCTCTCCTTCCGGCTACCGGAAAGAGATCCGAAGCGGCGTAGGAAGGCGCAGCAAAGAACATTTGCAGGAACTGGAAGAGTTCCTGCGTCAGATCGACAGGATGGAAAATGCGGCGGGAAATTAACCGGTTCGCGAGCATCCTGCACAATAACAACAAAATAGGACAACCAATGAGAGAACCTGCCAAATAACATTTTGACAGGTTCTTGTAACATTGCATACTATGGAAATAAGGGGAAACAGGATAAGATAGTATCATAGAATCCGAAATACGATTTGATCTTATAACGTGATAACAATCAACATGCCCTATGGGAAAGGAGAAACTATGGCAGACGTAGCTATGAAAGCAAAACTGGAGCAGAAATTTGCTGAGGTATTTGGAGATCTGGAGGGATGCAAGGTATATTTTGCGCCCGGCAGAGTAAATCTGATCGGCGAGCATACCGATTATAACGGTGGCCATGTTTTTCCCTGTGCCCTCACCATCGGAACCTATGCAGTAGCCCGCAAGAGAACAGACAAGACCCTTCGTTTTTATTCCATGAACTTTGAGCACCTGGGCGTACTTACCAGCTCTGTAGAAGGGTTAAAACCTGAAAAGGAAGCAGACTGGACCAACTATCCCAAGGGAGTTATGTGGGCCTTTGGTGAAAAGGGAATGAAGGTAGATGCCGGTATGGACCTGCTGCTGTTCGGCAATATCCCCAATGGCTCCGGCCTTTCTTCTTCTGCGTCCGTAGAAGTGGTGACCGGCTTTATCTTAAGAGACTTATTCGGTTTTGATGTGACCAATCAGGATCTGGCGCTGATCGGCCAGTATTCCGAGAATAAATTCAACGGCGTAAACTGCGGTATCATGGATCAGTTTGCGATCGCTATGGGTAAGGCTGACAGCGCTATATTCTTAGACACGAACACTCTTAAGTACGAGTACACGCCTGTCAAATTAAAGAACGCAAAACTTGTTATCGCCTGCAGCAACAAAAAGAGAGGGCTCGGCGATTCAAAGTACAACGAAAGACGTGCTCAGTGTGAAGAAGCGCTTAAGAGAATACAGACCGTAAAGGATGTCAAAACTCTCGGAGACCTTACCGAAGAGGAGTTTGAGTCGGTAAGAAGCGCGATAGGCGATCCCATACTTGAAAAGAGAGCCAAGCATGCCGTTTACGAAAACAGGCGAACCGTCAAGGCGGTTGAATATCTGATGAAAGATGATATTGAAACGTTTGGTAAGCTTATGATAGATTCCGATACTTCACTCAGAGAAGACTATGAAGTTACCGGCAAAGAGCTTGATACGCTCGTAAGAGAAGCATTGAAGATTAAAGGAGTCATAGGCTCAAGAATGACCGGAGCCGGTTTCGGCGGATGCACCGTAAGCATAGTTAAAGACGAAGCGGTAGACGAATTTATAAAGAGTGTCGGTGCCGCATATAAAAACGAGATAGGTTACGATGCCGATTTTTACACTGTTAATATCGGTGACGGTCCGAAAGAGATTTAGGTAAATATGCAAAAGAGAATGGCTTGCGTTCTTGAAAGAATGGAGCACGAATACGGAAAAGACTTAACATGCTATCTTGATCACGACAGCGCATGGCAGTTGCTTGTAGCGACTATCATGTCTGCTCAGTGTACCGATAAAAGGGTCAACGAGGTAACTAAGACTCTGTTTAAGAAGTATCCGACGTTGGAAAGCCTTTCGAAAGCGGATATTTCAGAGCTTGAAGAAGA
>JAEEGH010026278.1_pt1 | contig 11608 bp, 8 predicted proteins | sample 9134181 | NCBI WGS metagenome assembly JAEEGH01 (sample SAMN16246544, study PRJNA631951) | gut metagenome | biome: gut microbiome; feature: rumen; material: DP-attached | host: Bos | place: Iran: Karaj | collected 2018-10 | reverse complement strand
GTGTTTTTCTGTCACATCTAAAATGAAAGGATCGGCAAACCATCGGTCTTTATAGGAGTGTTTTAGCCAATTAACTTGGATAGCTTTGTTACTGATGATGTCCTCTAACTTGTTTTCTATGAAACCAATATTATATTTTGTTGCTGTGAGAAAATCTCTTATTAACATATGAAATTTTTTTCTGTTTTTGTGGAAATATATTTTAAAGAGTAATTAAAGACGAAGGGAAGTAAATGATTAAACCTACATATTTTTTTAGACGAAAAAATAGATTCAAGTTGATTGTTCAGAATCTTGTATTACAAGGGCTAATAATACTCATCAATAATTCTGTCAATTTGTTGTGCACATTTTGTTATATTAAATTTTTCTTTTGCAAGTTTTTGGGCTCTTTGTCCCATTTCGTTTGCTGCATTAGGGTTATTAAATATATAATTAATAGCATTAATCCACGACTGCTCATCATCAACAAAAAAACCAATCTTTTCTTTTTCAATATCTACAGGTGAATATGGATTCCTAGTCGATATAATAGGTTTTCCCATAGCCATAGCCTCAACAACAGATGTTAATCCAAGGCAATAATAAATATCTTCTTGCCTTAAAGGAATTACAACACATAGACATTCGCCAACTTTCTGAGCTAAGAATCGTGTGGTCTCAGTACTCTTCTCGACAAATTCAATATTGATATTTGGAAATTTTTCTTGTTCCTTTTCAAGATAGTCATACTTATTCCCATAATTGATTTTGTTTGTATATATTTCTAGGGGAATATTAGGCGTTTTTGAAAACGCAGAAATAAGCGTTGGAAAGTCTCTACATTCGCGTCCTGTGGACAAAAAGAAATTCCCTTGATTAATATTGATATTTTTGTCAATATAGTCAAGGTCTTCTCCCCAATAAAGGTACTCACATTTTTCTGGTTTGATTAATCCTTTATCAATACTTACGGCCATGTTCTGTTTTGAATGAAATAATATCTTGTCGAAAGAGTTATAAACTATTCGCAACATCCAATTGCTCCATATACCTTGTTTTGTTCTAAGATTGGTATGACTGACCCCGATAAGTTTTCTTTTTCTATAAAAGGATAATCGTTTAAGAATTGCGAGGAGATAGACTGGCTTTACATATAAATATGATTGGAATAAAACATCGCAAGACCTTAGCATGTTAAAATTGTTGACAATATTGCCTATAAAATTAAATTGTTTCCAAGAAATATGTTCTATATGGTATTTCTGGGAAAGTTCTGCTAAACCATATTGCCATTTACTTGATATCCTAGATGAATTGGACATTTCATACAAAGTTTTTCTTCCAAATCCGGCGTCAATTATTTTTTTCATTCTCCAAATAATAATTGGTTAACAACTTTACTTCTCTTTAAGACAGATGAAACAATAACTAATAAAAAGCAAATAGTGCCTGCAAAGAAGAAATAGTATATTGCTTCAATCCAGCGGTGTTCTATGATAGGAATATGTTTTCCCAGGCTACTGAGAATTAAAACATGGAGCAGATATATTTCCAAGGAGAATTGTCCTGCTTTGACAAAAGTGGAGGCGGCGATTTTAAAACCATTATAGAAGATTGTTACCAAAAAGAATAAACTTGATAAATTACAAATAGCAAGTGTGATATGTATATCTTTGACAAAAAAGAAATAGAATGCAATGCAGTAAATAGAAAAATACCAAAGAGAAAATTTGAATTTAAATAAATACGAAATATTCTTAGAATAAGTACCCATTAAAAAAATAGGATAGTAGTGCCATAGCAAATTAAGACAGAATACTCGATTCATATTGTAAAGATCTTTTGTCGCAAAGTGGTATGTGGAAATAAGAATTATTGCCGAGGAATCAAAAACAATATGATTAATATTGTATTTTTGACATATTAAATGCTTAAGAGCCAAAATAGCCATAAGTTCGAAAAGAACAATTAAAAACCAAAATCCTTGTTTAAATTCATCGAAAACGAAGGTGATGGTGTTGTCGAAAGTAATTCCATGCATGAATAGCCATAAAAAAAAGAAGGATAAAAAAGGAATGATTAAACGTTTAACGCGATTATTTAGGAATTCTTTAAAACGATATCTTAGTATCGACTTACTAGCAAGTAGTCCACTAACATATATAAATACTGGAATTTGTAGGGAATTGCAAATATTCCATACAATTGAATCATCAGCTCTACCAGAAAAGAAATACAAATGCCCAAGAACTATAGATAGGATTGCAAATCCACGAAGGTAATCTAGTGTAGCATCTCTCTTCATAATAGATTTTTTTTGTTGCAAATATACGCTTTTTCAACGAAATTACAAAACAAATTTGGATAAATCGATAAAAACGTGTATATTTGCGTGCAAAATATGCTATTATGGTTCAAATAATGAGATGAAGAATCAAGAATATAAGAGAAATAATGCGATTTCCACTGCCATATCATGGATGCGTTTTCCATTGATATTCATGATAGTTCTTTTGCATTGTTATTGCGCAATAGATGCTCATGGACATCATAGTTTTTTTCAATGGATATATCCTTTTGGTCTTATTTTAGGTGAGACTGGTGTCCCAGCATTCTTTTTTATTTCAGGCTTTTTGTTTTTCTATAGTTCAAAGTCTTATTCTCGAAAAATACAGTCAAGAGTGCATACCTTGTTGATACCATATGTCTTTTGGAATGGATTAATCTTATTGGCATATCTATTATTATGGCTAAAGGGGAATCCAATGATGATTATGGGAAAGTCTATTGCTGGTTATGGTTTGGTGGATTATCTGAGAGCATTTATTGATAGGGGTAGTTGGGACGCAGGTAATGGAGTACCTTTGCTTTGTCCGTATTGGTATGTTCGAAATTTGATGGTTTTATGTGTATTCTCGCCTATAATTTATTATGGAATTAAATATTTGAAATGGATTCCAATAATAGCTTTGTCTTTTTGGTGGATTTCTATCCCTTACAATGGTATGATAGCATCAAGCCTGCTGTTTTTCAGTTTGGGAGCCTATTTTTCAATAGAACAAAAGAATCCGATTAATGTGTTACATAAATATAAAATTGTTTTTATAAGTTTATGGCTGGTGGCTTTCTTAATTGATTGGGCTCATTGTTTTTGTAATGTTCCTTGTGCTTTGTATGTTCATCGTATTTCTCTTGTGCTGAATATTTTCATGTTATTGCTAATCGGTGGTTATCTTGGACATAAACCTTATCCAGGACGGAAACTGCTTGATAATTCTGCATTTTGGATATATACTGTGCATTATCCAATGACTATAGCATTCGGAGCAGTGTTTGCTCGGTATTTGTCAGGTATTGAAGACTGGCAGATGTTTGTTTTTTATTGGTGTGGCGTATTGTGCATTACAGTCCTATGCATCGTAAGCTATGCACTTTTGCATCGATTATGTCCAAAGGTTTTGTCATTTGTTACTGGTAATAGATCATGAAGACCATTATCTTATATTCCGCCATTGCCATAACAATGATATTGTTGCTCTTGGGTACTTTGCGACTCCATCCGTATTATCATTTGGCCAAGAAACAGATGTTTACAAATGGAAAAACGACTAGAGTTTCTAGAGACACTTTGAAAATCGCATTTATAGGTGATAGTTGGGCTGCCTATCATCATGAATATGATTTGGAATTGGATTCAATGTTTAATGCTCAGGGGCAGCATGTTCATGTATTATCGATAGGCAATGTTGGGGCAAAGAGTAAGGAAATATACCAAAGATTGTATTCTACTACGAAACCGGTTCTATTAGAGCAGCCCAATTATTGCATAATTTCTGCTGGAATTAATGATGCTGTGGCGAAATTGGGAAAGGACTATTATGTGCATCATTATATGTTGATACTTCAACAGCTTTTGGATTTGAAGATTAAGCCGGTGGTTCTTGAAATGCCAGAGGTAAATTATCGTGCAATAGCAGGACGTGAACCATGGACCATGAGAATGCGACATGTTCTTTCTTCTTTAATGACAGGTTCCGAACTATATGGTTTTGGTTCTTATAAAACGGCACTCGTTAGCACTATCAAAAAGGCAGATATGCAAAATCGTATAGTATATATACCAGCAGACTCATGGAATCCAGGTGGGTGTCAAGATCCTAGAGGGTTATACTTGTCCGATGAAACGCATCTAAATGCGATGGGCTATGAGGTGTTGGATTCATGCATAGCAGCAGCAATTCTGAAGGATATCGGGAATAAATAAAAATAAGGTGATATGAACAAAATAAAGGTATTAGAAGTTATTCGACAGGGACAGATTGGTGGGGGAGAGTCGCACCTGCTGGACTTGGTGACGTTCTTGGATAAGGAACAGTTTGAACCCGTATGCCTGGCTTTTACGCCTGGGGAAATGATTACCAGGCTGGAGGCGATGGGTATACAGTGTCATGTCATTGATACGCTGAAGCCTTTTGATATGAAGGTGCAACGGCTGATTGTTGACTTGATGCAACGTGAACAAATACAGCTGGTGCATGCACATGGCAGTCGGGCGGCATCGAATATGGTATGGCCGGCTCGGAAGCTTCGCGTACCTATTATATATACGGTGCATGGTTGGAGCTTCCATGATGACCAGTCGTGGCTGGTTCGGACATTGCGGCAGTGGAGTGAGAAACTGATTTGCTCGATGGCCAATCGCGTCATTTGTGTGTCGCAGAGTAATGCCGATACAGGGCGTGAACGTTTTGGACTGAAGGATGCTAGTGTGATAGAGAATGGCATCAACCTAGTGCGTTTCAATCCTGATGGTCAGTTCCGTAATTTGCGTGAGCAGTTTGGTTTCGCAGAAGAGGACTTCGTGGCAGGTTTTATTGCTCGCTGTACCAAGCAGAAAGCTCCGCTTGACTTTTTGGAGGCAGTCCGTTTGGCACACCAGCAGAGTCCTTGTGTAAAAGGACTCTTCGTGGGGGAGGGTGATATGGATGCAGAAGTGGATGCGTTTATTGCTGAACATCAGATGAGTGCGTATGTTTATCGAAGTAAGTTCCGTACTGATGTTCCCGATTTGCTGCATTGCATCAATGTTTATTGCCTGCCAAGCTTGTGGGAAGGCCTTTCTATCGCCTTGTTGGAAGCTATGGCCATGGGTAAAGCCATCGTGGCAACGCCTACCGATGGTACCAAGGAGGTGATTTCTCATGAGGATGATGGTTTGGTGATTCCGTATAGTCAGCCGCAGGCCTTGGCTGATGCAATACTACGTTTTTATGAAGACCATGCCCTTTACGAACACTGTGGTAATCGAGCCCATGCTTTGGTGGCTCAGCGCTTCAATGCCCAGCGTGTCTCCGATGCCGTCGGGCAGATATATAGAGAAGTGGTGAAGTAATCAAATCCCTTAATATCCAAATGGCAATAGAATGCTCATTCACTTATTAGCCAACTTTCAATCCTTCTCGTCTTGGTTGAGAAGTTAACCCCAATCTTATAGATTGTCCTGTCATCATTTTCGAAGGGCTTGGCGTATTGCTTGTCCTCAATCTGTTTGAGGGCAGCCTCGGCACTTTCGTTGATTTTGAATTCTATGATGTAGATATAGTCCTTGGTCTTAAGCAGCAGGTCTATACGGCCATCGGTGGTGGCATGCTCCACTTCAAGATAGATTCCGAGCATCTTGAAAATGATAAAGACGGCGTTGTGAAAATACTTCTCTGCATCTCCGATAATCTGGTAATTGCCGTCGGCAAAGAGTGACTCAAGGCGTTTCATGAAAGCTTCAGGCTGACCATGCTCGATTTCTCGCACAAAATTACCAATCGCTATCGATGATTCTGATTTTTTGATAGGAGAGTAATACGAAAGAAGATACTTCGTAAAACCTTCTTCTACTTCTTGGTTGGGAAATCCCAGTTTATACGTTTTGAACCGTTCGTCAAATCCTTTGATGGTCAGATAGCCACTTTGGTAAATCAGTGGAATAGGGGATACTTCATCGGAATCAACACTGCTCATTAATTCCGAACTTACCTCTTCGTTGGTTAAATGTTCCAATGGATAATCAGTTCGCTGCATGGTTTCAACCAAAGCCGTTGGTGTACCGGATTCAAACCAAAAACTACGGAACTCTTGTTTGTCGAGACAGTTGAGTAGGCTAAACGGATTGTAGATACCGATGCTGTTGGGACGGAAATGATAGCCGTCGTACATCTCCTTGAGTCTGGCGTAGCATTGTTCCTTGGTAATATTGTATGCCTCTGCCAAAGCGCCTACTTCATTGTCAAAATTATCATGAATCTCTTGTTCTGTGATACCGCAGATTTCTATGAACCGACGGTCCATCGATATATCCGTCAGGTTATTCAGTTCACTAAAGATGCTAAGTTGGCTGAATTTGGTGATGCCCGTTAGGAATACGAACCAGAGGTGTTGGCTTTGCGCCTTTAGGGGACTGTACAAATCGCGAATTTGGTTGCGTACTTTCTTTTTTAGTTCCAAATCGCTCATTGTATCAAGCATGGGCGCATCGTATTCGTCAATCAGCACTACGACTTGTTCGTCTGTTTGTTTATGAGCCTCTTGTATGATGGCAGTGAGTCGGGTGCTGTAACTGTCTTCCTTATCTGCCGTTATGTTGTAGAGTTGCTCATATTCTGCCAGATTTCTATTAATCATGGAGTGGAGCGAAACCATGTCGAGCGTTCTTCCACGGCTAAGATCCAGATAGATGACAGGGCGTTTTTTCCATTCTTTTTCCAATGAGTCAATGGCCAACCCTTCAAAAAGGTCACGCCTTCCTTCGAAGTAATAGCTCATGGTAGACAACAGCAGTGACTTGCCAAATCGGCGGGGACGGAAGAAGAAGTATTTCCCACTTTCGTGTACTATATTATAAATAAGGTGTGTCTTGTCGATATACACCAAATTGCGATTGCGGATGTTCGCAAAGTCCTGTTCGCCTATGGGAAATTGTCTTCTATTGGCCATGTATCTAGTATTTTGTCGCAAAGATACAAACAATCTTTTAAATCTCCAAATATATTGTTGTAAATGTGATTGTTGTATGGAACCTAAACGCTTTTTTCTTTCTCGAAGGTGATGATGTTGGTTTACGCCAAAAAGTCTTTTCGTCAATTTAGTGAGAGAGACAAAAACGGTTCTTCGTCACTTTAATTGAAAAAGACCAAAACCCAGAAAACCCTTTTGGTCTGATTGAGACTGTGTCTCTGATGTTACGAAAACAAGCTGTGACTCATGAGTAAACTCACAGTTATAGCCTGTTTCCATACCATCATCCTTACAGGATACAACCAGACCAAAAGAAAAACCTAGATCACAATTCTAGCGCAGTTCGGCATTCACTGTTTTTCCTGACGATGGTATAACCTGACGACGGCAGGTGTAGAATTCCAAGGACTATCGACACGGGAGTTTACTCACGAGGGATATAGCCGTTGGATTACTGCTAAGTCCAATGGACTTATACCATCGGCAGGGGTTTTGATTGTTTTTTTTAGATTCCTCTGCGGATTCAACAAAATTGAAGAAGAGCCACTTTTCCTTGAAAAAGTTTGGTGGATTGATAATTATTTCTTAATTTTGCATGCGTAAATATACATTAATGTTATTTTAGTTGCAAAAATGGCTATTAAATTATCATAAAGTGAAGATTATATGATTGGTGATTATTCAGAATATTCGGCTCCAGAATTGGTGCGGATGCTTGGCCTTAGGTTCAAAGATTACCGGTTGAGAGCCAATATGACACAGAAAGAAGTGGCAGATATGGCTGGGCTTTCTGTGTTGACCGTTCATCGTTTCGAGAATGGTACGGTGGGGAATATCTCCCTTGGTTCTTTTCTTCTGCTTTTGAAGTCTGTGGGCTGCATCAACGACTTGGACGAGCTGATGCCCGAACAGCCCGAATCACCTTATTTATATAAAGCAAACAATCAAAAAGCACAACGTGTGCGGCATAAGAAACTATGACTGGAGCATTGAAAGTTTTTCTGTGGGGTAAAGAGATAGGCCGGTTAGCATGGCATGAAAACCGCCGTTTGGCCTACTTTATATACAATCCAGAGTTCCTGCGTGGAAATCTGGACATTGCTCCGTTGGCTGCTTCCATCCATCATCCTTTGAGCAGCCGCGCCATCTTTGGTGAATCGGAGCGCATCTATCAGAAGTTGCCCTCTTTCATTGCAGACTCGTTGCCCGACGCATGGGGTAATGGACTTTTTGAACAATGGCGCAAGGCAAATAACATATCCGACAGGAGTGTGACGCCATTGGAGAAGTTGGCTTTTATTGGACGGCGAGGCATGGGGGCCTTAGAGTTCGTGCCAGAAATAGACCGCGGCTTGATGGCTGACAAGATTGATATCAAGGCGCTGGCTGACTTGGCAGAAAAGATTGTTCGTGAGCGTGAGAACGTTAGAATTCTGCCTGACGAATCGCTGACTCTTCAGTCGTTGATAGCTGTTGGCACCTCGGCTGGTGGTCGCCAGCCTAAGGGCATCATTGCCATGAATCCCGAGACGGGTGAAATCCGTTCAGGGCAGATTGACACAGAGCCAGGCTTCGAATACTATCTCTTGAAATTTGGCGACAAGGAGCGCTCGACAGCTGAATTGGAGCAGACCTACTACGAAATGGCATTGGCTGCAGGTATCAATATGATGGAGTCGCGACTGCTTGCAGTGGAAGGTGTCAATCACTTCTTAACCAAGCGTTTCGATCGTGATAAAACGGGTAAGTTGCACACGCAGACTTTGGCAGCGATGAACCCAGAGGCTGATAGTTACGAGAAATTGCTGACCGTTTGCCGTAAGTTGCATCTGCCTGAAGTGGATTGCCAAGAGGTGTTCCGCAGGTTGGTGTTTAACATCTTGGCTAATAATACCGATGATCACCACAAGAATTTTTCGTTCATCATGAATCGCAAGGGCTTATGGCGACTGTCGCCAGCCTACGATGTGACTTATATCTTCGATACGGGTGGCTATCTGCCCAACAAAGAGCACTGTCTGATGATTGGCGGCAAACTACAGGGCGTCAGTCGTGAGGACATCATCGCCTTTGCGAAGGAGACAGGTATTCGTGCACCGGAATCTATTATCCGTAAAGTGGCAAAAGCTGTTGCTTCTTTCAGGGCTTTAGCTGAGAATAATGGAGTTGCTGCGCGGTGGATAGGCTGTGTAGAAACTACGATTATCGACCATCTGAAAGCATGGGGCGAATGGGATGATGCTGACGATAAGGCAGAGCAGATCATTGATGGTCATGTTGTCCGTAATCTCCGCATCGAACAATCCTATAAGGGTAACTACCACCTGTTGGCCGAGATTGATGGCCGGGAACGGAAGTTCGTCATAGGCAAGAATAAGGAAGAGTTCGCCCTTATAGAAAAGACGGGCATTGCCAACCTGACTGCCGAGCAGCTCATGGCAATGGCTAAACGCTTTTTTCTTTCTCGAAGGTAATGCCGTTGTAGAGGGCAATACATGCTGATTCTTGTGGGTATTTATATGTTGTACAACAGATTGGATTCTATGTATCGGCGATGCGTATCTTTTACGCCACAATCCTTTGCATATTCAGACCAGTTGGAAACGACGTTTGTTATGCGGTCAATTTCTTCTGATGCATTGCGAATTAAATAGAGTTGCTATATTTGTTGAAGAATTTGTAGTTATTCTAAATATTTTATACTTTTGCAGTTCGTTAGGTATTAGGTGCCCTAACGAAAAATAATGTAAAACGATTTGATAATACAACTTTATGAAGTTCTTCAGATGATAACAAAAACAATAAGAACCCCTTCTGCAGGCTTAATACTCTTTCAGAACCTTTGTGCCCAGTGTTATGACTATGTCTTTAAAAGCACGCTTTTATGCCAGAGCCACACCACTCGCCACAGCCAATGGCTTGGTTCAAGTCTACAGAAGGAAAAACCGAGAAAACAATTCATCCAGTACTATCTGTATCATGCAATGAAAATGGTTTTTCAGGTTTTTGTTAACATCCGATATTTAAATAAATAGTTAAACAACAAAACAAAATGACCAAGCAAAAGTATGAATCGCAGTTGAATCTGCGCAGAGTGATGATGAAAAAAACGTAAGTGATGCAGAGTTAGGTCGCCGACTTGGAGGTATCAGCAGACAAGCCGTTGAGGCGATTGTGAAGGGAAGAAAGGATCTCACAGTAAGAAGACTTCATTTGATAGCAGAAGCCCTTCAGGTACGAGTTCGAGAACTGTTTGACGAGTAGGTGCAACCTGTAGGGTTGTCATTTTGCTTTGCACTGCAAATTTGTGGTGCGAAAGCTTGCATGTGCCCTAAAATCGTTGTAACTTCGTCAACGAAAAAGTAAAAGGGTAAAAAAGTAAAAGAGTAAAAAAGCTCTATGGAAGTATCATTATTACAGCACAACAGGGACACCAGTCCGAAGGCGGTGGGCATCAGTGAGATTGTGGACATGATCCGGGGCGACCAGTGGCCGCCGGGTTATCAGCCCGTGCTGCTGGTGCAGGGCACGTTCGAGGGCGGCACGCGGCAGCAGGACCTGACGCGGCTGTCGGGACTGGCATTATGTACAATAACCATGAACCATGAACCAATAACCGATATCCGTGAGTTGGCACGCGCCGACCCGCATACGCTGCTGCTCTACACCGTGGGCGACAGCCTCGTCATCGTCTATCCCTACGAGCTCGATGTGGGCTACGAGGTGTACCTGCAGCGGCAGTTCTATCAGAAGGCCTTCCTCTTCGGCAACGACTACTACGAGCGCCTGCTGGGTGCACAGAGCGTGCGCAAGGGCAGGGATGCCGGCAAGCGCTGTCTGCTGGGGCATGATGCGGATGCATACTACAATCCACAGGCAGAACCCTTCCTGTCGTGGGAAATCAAGGAGGGCTGCCGCCGGCAGACCAGTCAGCCGAAAAGTACCGAGGGCCTTCGCGAGCGCAAGGCGAACTACCGTGAGGTGTATATGAGCCTCGACGAGATCGAGCAGTGGATGAAGCAGCACATCGAGCTGCGCCGTAACGTCATCACCATGCGCAAGGAATACCGCTGGCTGGAGGACGGCTGTTGCGCCGATGGCACGCCATGGGAGAACTTCGACGACATCGTCTACAACGACGTGTGGCGACGGCTGGAGAAGGTCAAGCCGACGAAGGACGAGGCGCTCCGCAAGACCGTCGACTCGAACTACGTCAGCGAGTTCAACCCCTTTGTCGAGTATCTGCGCTCGTTGCCGCCGTGGGACGGCGACGACTACATCCGCGCCCTGGCCATGGGTGTCACCGTGGCCGGCGGCTTCGACGACTGGTGCCGCTTCGTGGAGTGCCTGCGCAAGTGGCTGGTGGCGATGGTGGCGGGGTGGATCAATCCCGACGTGGTGAACCACGAGGTGCTGGTGTTCATCGGGCGCCAGGGCATCTACAAGACCACGTGGATGAACCACCTGCTGCCGCCGCCGCTGCGCAGCTACTTCTGTACGCAGGCCGGTGTGGGCGACAATGCCAAGGACGAGGAGCTGGCGCTGACGCAGTACGGTCTGATCAGCTGCGAGGAGCTGGACACGATGTCGACGCGTGAGATGAACAAGATGAAGCGTG
>JAEEGH010026276.1_pt1 | contig 11609 bp, 7 predicted proteins | sample 9134181 | NCBI WGS metagenome assembly JAEEGH01 (sample SAMN16246544, study PRJNA631951) | gut metagenome | biome: gut microbiome; feature: rumen; material: DP-attached | host: Bos | place: Iran: Karaj | collected 2018-10 | reverse complement strand
TGTCCCACGCTTCGCCCAGCTGAGAAAATACTACAAGAACGGCGAGTTGCTCGACCGCGAAGAGCTGCGCCAGCTAGTGAGCTACCGCCGCGGAAGCCACATAGAGATCGACCCATTGGGCGACTCCTACGTGGCCACCGACGGCGAGATAGTGCCCGGCAGACGCTTCGACGTGGAGTGCCTGCACCACGCCGTAAACTTCGTAATTCCAAGAAAAATAACTGCTAACTCCTAACCGATGGAAAGCCTACCTGCAATATTCATGGACCTGGCGCTGATCCTCATCACCGCCGGTGTCATCACCATTATCTTTAAATGGCTCAAGCAGCCCCTGGTTCTGGGATATATCCTGGCGGGCTTCTTCATAGGCCCCTACTTCAAGTGGTTCCCCGTAATCACCGACCCCGGCAATGTCCACGTGTGGAGCGACATCGGCATCGTGTTCCTTATGTTCGCACTGGGCCTTGAGTTCAGCATCAAGAAGCTGAAGAAAGTGGGTGCCACGGGAGCCATCACGGCCCTCACCGAGCTGGCCATCATGTTCCTCATCGGCAACACCGTGGGCCACCTGATAGGCTTCGCCTCGATGGACTGCATCTTCCTGGGCTGCATGATGAGCATCTCGTCGACGGCCATCATCATCAAGAGCTTCGACGACCTGAAGCTCAAGCAGCAGAAGTTTACCTCGACGGTCACCGCCGTGCTGGTGGTCGAGGATCTCATCGCCGTCCTGCTCCTTGTGGTGCTCTCCACCATCTCCGTCAGCCGCACCTTCGACGGCGGCCAGCTGGCCATGAGCATGGTCAAGCTCGTCTTCTTCCTCATCGTCTGGTTCGTCTTCGGCATCTACCTCATACCTACCTTCTTGCGCTGGATGCGCAAATACATGACCGAGGAGACGCTGCTACTCGTGGCCGTGGGCCTCTGCTTCGCCATGGTGGTGCTCGCCGCCAAGGCAGGCTTCTCAACCGCACTCGGCGCCTTCGTCATGGGTGCCATATTGGCCGAGACCATCGAGGCAGATGTCATCCACCGCCTCATCACACCCTTGAAGAACCTTTTCAGCGCCGTCTTCTTCGTCTCGGTGGGTATGTTGATCCAGCCCGCCGTGCTGGGACAGCATTGGCTAACGGTGCTCATCATCGCCGCCAGCATCATTCTCTTCAAGTCGATGGCGGCCACCACAGGAGTGCTGCTCAGCGGCAAGCCCCTGAAGACGGCCGTGCAGAGCGGCTTCTGCTTCTGCCAGATTGGTGAGTTCTCGTTTATCATAGCGGGCCTCGGCCTAAGCTATGGTGTCATCGACCAGAACCTCTACCCCATCATCGTCTCTGTATCTATCCTCACCACATTCGTCACGCCCTATATGATTAAGGGTGCCCCTCCGTTCTACACCTGGCTCGAGCCCAAGCTTTCCGACAAGGTCAAGAAGCACCTTGTGCACTATAGCGAGCACGCCCTCGGCGACGACACCGACAAGGCTGCCCTGCCGCTCTTCATCCGCAAACAGCTTACGGGCATATTGCTCCACGGCGTCATCCTCGCCGCCATAGTGCTGCTATCTCTTGGGCTGTTGCGCCCCTTCCTTGACGGGCTCTTCGCCGAGCTGAAGATACCACAGATATGGAGTCGCCTGATAGGTCTCGGCGGCACGCTGGTACTTATGGCCCCGTTCCTGTGGGCGGTATCCGTGAAGAACGTCAGCCGCAAGAAGATCCGCGAGTTGTTCGACACCTACCGGTTCTCCCAGGCTGTCATCATCCCAATGTTCGTGCTGCGCTACTTCGTGGCCCTCTTCGCTGTGGGCGCCGTCATCGCCGGATATGTCGACATCGCTGTGGGCTTCCTGCTAGTGCTGGCCATCATCGTCGTCGCCGCGGTGCTCTTCTCGCGCAAGGCCGACGGCTTCTACAGCCGCATCGAGGAGAGTTTCACCAAGAACTTCAACTCGCGCCAAGCCCAGGCCGCCTTCCACATTCCGACAGGCATGGAGAACGAGTTCGCCATGGAGCGCCTCCGCGTGACGCCCAGCTCACCGTTGGCAGGCAAGACTCTAGCCCAAAGCCAGGTACGCGAACGCTACGGTGCCAACATCGTCAACATTGAGCGTGGCGAAACCATTATCGACCTGCCGCGCAAAGACAACCTCGTGATGCCTTACGACGTGCTCACCGTCATCGGCACCGAAGACCAGGTAAGCGCAATACGAGCCGATATCGAGAAGGAAGCTGATATGCTGGTACACGACCACTCGGACCACGAGATGCATATGTACCGCTACCATGTCGAGGCTGGCGGACCACTGTGCGGATTGCAAATAGGCACCTCGGCCCTCGCCACAAAACATCAGGTCATGGTCATAGCAATCGAACGTGGTGGCCAGAAGATTGTCAACCCACCAAAAGGTACAGTCTTTATGCACGACGACCTGCTATGGTTCGTATCTCCCGAAGAGTTAACCATCAAAGGCTTCGAGAAGAAGATGGTGGAACTGTAAAACAATATTTCGTGCCGAGAGGCGTTATTTGAAGACAAATAGTTTATCTGAAATGAAGAAAACAACCTTACTGATATTGTCTGCCGCCATGCTGCTGTGCCTTCCGAAGGCAGAAGCCCAGGACGACCGTGGATTCGAGATTGCTAAGAACCTCGAGATCTTCTCGGCGGTGTACAAGAACCTCAACCTAAACTATGTGGACGATGTCGACCCCGGCAAGACCATCAAGGTGGCCATCGACGCCATGCTGGCCTCGCTCGATCCCTACACCAACTACTTCCCTGAGAGTCAGATGGAAGATGTGAAGCTACAGTTGCTGGGACAATATGGCGGTGTTGGCGCCCTCATCATGCAGCGTGGCGACTCCATATACATCAGCGAACCCTACAAGGGACTGCCCGCCGCCGAAGCGGGCCTGAAGGCCGGTGACCGCATCGTGGCCGTCGACGGACAGAGCACCAAAGGCAAGAAGACACCCGACGTGAGCAGCGCTATGCGCGGTCAAGCCGGCACCGAGGTGGTGCTGCGTGTGGAACGCGCCGGCAAGGAGTTCGACTGCACACTTAAGCGTAGAGAGATAAAGCTACCCAACGTGCCCTACTATGGCTACGTTGGTGAGAATAATGACTACGGATATATCAAGCTTGACGAGTTCACCACCGACGCCGCCAAGCATGTGCGGGAGGCTTTCGTGGAGCTGAAGAAAGGCAAACCCGGCATGAAAGGCGTGGTGCTCGACCTGCGTGGCAACGGCGGCGGACTGATGAACGAAGCCGTGGACATTGTCAACATCTGGGTACCCAAGGGTACGCTGGTGGTGGAGACCAAGGGCAAGGTGGCCTCGAAGAACACCAAGAGCTACACACGTATGGCACCCGAAGACACCGAGATTCCCGTTGCGGTGCTGATAGACAATAGCTCGGCCTCGGCCAGCGAGATCGTCAGCGGAAGCCTGCAGGACCTCGATCGTGCCGTCATCGTGGGTCAGCGCAGCTACGGCAAGGGTCTTGTGCAGAACATACTACCTATGGCCTACAACAGCCAGATGAAGGTGACCGTAAGCAAATACTACATCCCCTCGGGGCGCTGCATACAGGCCATCGACTACAGCCACCGCGACGAGAACGGCAAGGCCGTTAAAGTGCCCGACTCACTTAAGACTGCCTTCAAGACCAAGAGTGGCCGCACCGTATACGACGGCTTCGGAATAGAGCCCGACGTGGAGGTCGAGCCAGAGTATATGTCGAACCTCGGCATTGCGCTTGCGCAGAAGTTCCTCGTATTTGACTACGCCACCGACTACTACCGCAGCCACAAAGAGATTGCCCCTGCCGACGAGTTCGAGATCAGCGATGAGATGTACGCCGACTTCTGCCGCTACCTGAAGGAGAAGAAACTCACGTACAGCACCGTCACCGAGCGTATGATAGAGCAGCTGCGCGATGTTGCCAAGGAGGAGAAGTACGACACCGCCATAGCAGACCAGCTGAAGGCCATGGAGTCAGCGCTGGAGCATGAGAAAGAGGGCGACCTGCAAAAACACCGCGTGGAAGTGTGCGAGATGCTCAAGAGCGAACTATTGAACCGTTACTATTACGACGAAGGTCGTATTAAGGGAGCACTGAAAGGAGACAAAGTACTGCTGCGGGCCTTAAAGGAATTGAAGAAGTAAACGATGTTTCCTGCCAAGATACACAGACGCATATACATTATACTGCTCACGTTGCTGGGTGGTTGCATGGTGACGTCGACTTGGGCATCGAACCTGGTGTGGGTGCTGCTGGGTGCCAATTGGGTGTTCGAGGGTCGCTGGCGCGAGAAGTGGCAGATGGCCAAGGAGAGCCGCCCTCTGCAGGTCTACATAGCATTATACCTGCTATTACTCCTAGGTATGATGTGGACCGAGAACCAACATTACGGCTGGTGGATTCTGCAGGTAAAACTGCCGTTGCTGGTGGTACCTCTGGTGGTGCTAACCACACGACCGCTGGAAGGCCGTGTGCGTCGCGGCGTACTGTGGGCATACGCCACTACGGTATTGGTGGTCTCACTAATCGGCTTGGTGCGTATGCTCACCATCCCCGACCTACCCTACCGCGAGGCAGTGCCATATATCTCGCACATCCGCTTTGCTCTCAACTGTTGTATGGTAGTGTGCCTGTGCGCAGGGGCGGTGATTAAAATCCGTGCCGTGGTACAGAAAGCAGCAGCCGGTTTGACGATGCTGTGGATGCTGGCGTTTATAGCAATGCTGCACTCCTATACAGCCATTGCAATGCTCGCCGTGGTGTCGCTCGTAACGATAATTGTCTACAATCGCCACTGGCCTCTGATAGCGCTATGGGTTTTGGTGGTCGGTACCTTCGCGTTCTTCGTGGGACGCGACGTGAAAGCCTACTATCGTATGTCACCCTTAGCCACCAAGCCGCTTCGCAGCCATACTGCTGCAGGCAACCTATACTTCCACGCCAACGACGGTATTATAGAAAACGGCAACTACGTCAACAATTATATCTGTCCCGACGAGTTACGGCAGGAATGGAACCGTCGCAGTGCCATGCCTTACGACAGCATAACCACGACAGGCTACAGCATAGAGCCAACGTTGGTGCGCTATATGAACAGCCTCGGCCTTACAAAAGACAGCGTTGGCCTAGCTGCCATGAGCGACGAACAGATTAATGCCGTGGAGCGTGGCGTTGCCAACCATGTGTATGAGGGCGGCAACCCCTTGCGTAAAATGATTTACGTGATGCTCCTTGAGCGCGAGTTCTACGTCCACACCCACGCCGTAGCAGGCTTCACCATGCTGCAACGCATAGAACTATGGGAAGCGACTCTTAAGGTCATTGCCGAACAGCCATGGTTTGGTGTCGGTACTGGCGATGTGGTCGACGCCATGCAGAGCTACCTCGCAGCAGACAAGTCAGAGCTATCCGGCCGCGGCATGCGTAGCCACAATGAATACCTCGGCCTAACGGCAGCCATCGGCATAGTGGGAATGCTACTTATATTAATCCTAGTGGCACGAGCCCTATCACGCCACGGCAAAAAACGGATGCCGCCGCTTATGCTTGCTTGGGTGCTAATAATATTCATATCCATGCTCACCGAGGACACTGTCGACACACTGGCAGGCATACTGTTCTGCACATGGTTTCTGCCATTTCGTCGACACAATGCAAAAACACCTCAATGTACGAATACCACACACTGCCCAATGGCATCAAAATAATACTCAGCCACACCCCCTCGCGAGTAGTCTACTCTGGCGTATACATTAATGTCGGAAGTCGCGACGAACACGGCAATGACGAAGGCATGGCCCATTTCATCGAGCATTCGCTCTTCAAGGGTACCGAACACCGCAAAGCATACCACATACTGAACCGCATCGACGGTGTGGGCGGCGAACTCAACGCCTTCACCACCAAGGAGGAGACCTGCGTATACGCCACTTCGCTGGCCGAGCACCTGCCGCGCTGCCTCGAACTCTTCGCCGACATTCTATTCCACAGCACCTTCCCCGAGAGCGAGATAGAGCGGGAGAAAGACGTAGTGCTGGAAGAGATAAACAGCTACAACGACACCCCTGCCGAGCTTATCTACGACCAATACGAAGAGCTTGCCTACGAAGGGCATCCACTGGCACACAACATACTGGGCAGCAAACGCAACGTGCGCCGTTTCACTCCCGAGCGGCTGAAGAGCCACATAGAGCACAACTACACGCCCGAAAGGATGGTGGTGACGGTGAGCGGCGACGTGAAGTTCGAACGCCTGGTGCGGCTCTGCGAACGCTATTTCGGCGGCTACAGGCGGCAGGCGGAAGACATTGAATGGCGCAAGCAAAAGCCCATATTCCATCAGTTTGAGCGACATATAAACCGCCACACCCATCAAGCCCACCTACTCATCGGTTGCGAGGCTCCCGACCTATACAACAGCGACAAAACGGCCTTCACGTTGATAAACAACATTCTTGGTGGACCTGCCATGAATTCACGCCTCAACGTAGCCATCCGCGAACGATACGGATTTTGCTACACCATCGAGTCTCAGTATGTGCCCTTCAGCGACACAGGCCTCTTCTACATCTACGCTGGTGTGGACCTCGATGCCGAAGAGCGTGCCCTGCGGCTGATACGCACCGAACTGGAACGCATCGCCACCACAGCCCTCACTCCTCAGCAGCTGCGTCAGGCTCAGCGCCAGTTCATAGGCCAGATGGCAATCAACAACGACAACGGCAGCAACGAGATGCAGAGCATCGGCAAGGCGCGTCTCTGCTTTGACCACGTAGACACTCTGGAGGAAATGAACGCCGACATCCTTCGCCTCACGTCCGACGACTTGTGCAGCGTGGCGCAGCGTTTTTTCAAACTTGACAAATTCAGCACCCTAATCTACGGCAACTAACAAACTATGATAATAGACTACCCTTGGTACCACGTCCTCTTCTGCCTGCTGGCAGGTGCCACCTACGCCGGCATATTGTACTATGTGGGTCACCGCAAGTTCGGCAAGGGTGTCAACGCACTGCTGGCGGCACTGCGATTTGTGGCCGTCAGCATTTTAGCCTTGCTGTTGCTGGCTCCTGTGTCGCGCCAGACGGTGAACGAACGGCAGCATCCACGCGTGGTGCTGCTCGAGGATGCCTCGCTGTCTGTGCGGCAAAGTGCCGACTCGGCTTTCAGTCTTATGGGGCTGGCCGACGACCTAAAGAACAACCTTGACATTACATACGAGACCTTTGGCAGCCCTAGTGCCACCGATATAGGCGAAGCCCTGATGCGCCACCGTCACGACGACATAGCCGCTGTGGTGCTGGCCACCGACGGCATCTACAACCGCGGAAGCAATCCCGCCACTCTTGCCGAACAACTGGGATGCCCTGTATACACCGTCGCCCTCGGCGACACCACTCTGCGCCGCGACGCTGCACTGGCCGACCTGCGTGTGAGCCGCATAGCTATGCAGAACAGCGACTTCCCGCTAGAGCTAACCATCAACGCCTCGCTGCTCAAAGGCGTCGGCACCACCCTCACCGTCAGCAACGCGCAGGGACAAACGCTGTTTACACAAAAGATTGCCTACGACGACGACCAATACAGCACCACCATAGCCACTGCCCTGCCTGCCGACAAACCAGGATTGCAGCGATATACGGTACACCTGTCAATCGCGGATGGAGAAATATCTGTCGAGAATAACACCCAGACATTCTATGTCGACGTTATAGACACACGTCGCCATGTGGCCATCTTCGCAAATGCACCACACCCCGACCTGGCGGCCCTGAAGCGCGCAATCGAAAGCAACCCCACCTACAAAGCCACTATCATAATGGCCGACGAGGCGCAGGGCAGCCGCTTCAAGGTACAGGACTCGAACTTCAGCCTTGCCATACTCCACAACCTGCCCTCACGCAACCATACCGACATCCACTATGCCGACGGCTTGCCGCAGATGTTCGTCGTCGGCACACAAACCGATCTGTCGCGCTTCAACGCACTGCACACAGGCCTTGAGATAATCTCGCGTGCCAACCGCAGCAACGAGGTGACGGCACTGCACCAGAGCCAATTTGCACTGTTCCACTTCGACGGTGCCGATGCCGAAGCCATCGAGGCCATGCCGCCGCTGACGGCACCCTTCGGAGAAGCACGCCTATCAGCCGACATACAGATGCTTTTCACCGCCCGCATAGGGCCTGTCGACAGTCGGCAGCCACTGGTGGCTGCCACAACACAAGGCGAAGTGAGAAAGGCATTTATCTGGGGCGAAGGTATGTGGCGTTGGCGACTGGCCGACTATCAAGCCAACAACAGTCACGAACACTTCGACAGACTTATGACGCAACTGGTAGCCTTCTCTGCCATGCAACAACAACGCGACCGACTGCAGGTCGAGGCTGCCCGCAGTTACGCACAGGGAGAGACCCCCATCATACGCGCCCAGCTATATAACGAAGCCTACGAGCTGACCAACACGCCCGACGTGATGTTGAGCGTGCAGGGCGATTCGGTGAAGGCCGACTACCAGTTTGCCCGCGACGGACAGGCCTACCGCCTGGCATTGCCCGACCTGCCACAGGGCCTCTACCACTATACCGCCACTTCAGGCGACCACAACGCCACTGGCTCCTTTGCCATCGAGGCCCTCAACCTCGAGCAGCGCCGCCTCGTGGCCGACCACAACCTGCTGCGTACTATAGCAGCAACTACAGGAGGTGAAATATATTTCCCTGACCAACTCCCAACCCTACGTTCTCAACTTTCAACCCTAAAGCCCACAATCTATACTCACACGCGTTATGCCGAGTTCCTTAGGTTGCCCTGGATTCTGGTGCTGATAGTGCTACTGCTTGGGGCCGAATGGGTGTTGCGCAAATACCACGGAACAATATGAAGATACGAGGCATAGCGGGAGAAGCAGCCACACTGGTAGGTGGCAAGGTGGTGGCGCAAGGTATAGCGCTGGCGGCCTACTTCGCACTCACCCGCCTCTTCTCGCCCGACGACTACGGCCTCTACAACATCTTCTACTCCTACATCGAGGTACTTATCATCCTCAGCACATGCAAATACGAGCTAGCCACCATCGTAGCACCCGACCTGCGAGAGGCTGCGGCAGTGGGGCGCTTTGCTATGCGACTGAACACCATATTTTCATTGAGCCTTCTCACTGTAGCACTCATTCTGTGGCTCACCAATGCCCTGCCTGGCAACTTCAGCCAGTTGGGATGGATGGTGCTGCTCATTCCACCGATGGTGTTCTTTGGCGGCACTTCGCGCATCTATAGTAACCTTTACAATCGCTTCCACCAATACACCCAGATTGCCATATCCGACAATGCTGGAGCCGGAGCAGGCGCATTATCCAAGATACTCTTCGGCCTGCTGGGAGTCACCGCCTCAGGTATGCCCCTTGGGGCTGTGCTTGGACAAGCGGCAGCCAACATCAATTACCGACTGCACCTCGGCCGTCTCGACTTACCAGCAACAACTACAGCTGAAGGCAACACTGCTGCGCGGAAGCACCGTAACTTCCCGCTCTTTGTAGCCACAAAAGACTTCATGAACACCTTCTCGGCCAACCTGCCTTTCCTTTGGGCAGCGGCCTATTTCGAACGTGCTGAGATAGGTCTGTTTGGTTTGGCGCTGACATTCACACTACAACCCGTCAACCTGCTCAGTTCGGCTTTCGAGCGCGTGCTCTATGCCCGCACCGCCGAAGCTGTACGCGAGCAGCGCACCGTGACACGCACCATTGTACGCTTCATCCTGCTATTGGAAGCGGCAGCGGCAGTAGCCTGTGTGGCGGCATGGTTCTTTGCCGAGCCTGTGTTCACTTTCTGCTTCGGCGAACGCTGGGAGGGTTGCGGCATTTATGTACGGGCCCTGCTGCCATGGGCTTTTGTGAGCCTCTGCTCTATGTCGCTGATGTTCGTTTCAAATGTTTTCTCAACCCAACGCATCGAGCTTTTCTTCAACATCGCAATGTTTATGCTCCGCGCCGTGGCCATATATATAGGCATACGGATGGGCAGCTTCCTGCTGGCCATCCGTATGTATGCCCTTGCCTCGGCACTCACACATGCCTGCTTGACGGCATGGTACCTGTGGCAGATTATGCGCTACGAGCGCTCGCTTAAAGCTTGATTACGCGTGCAGCACCACCCTTGACAGGCATATAATAAACACCTGCGGCGCGGCCGCTGAGGTCGTACTCCTTGTCGCCCACAGTCACCTTGCCGCGGGTGGGGTTGGGATAGACCCTAATGGCTTCGGCATTCTCAGCTTGATTAATGCCACCGTTTCCGCTAACGTTGATACGCAGATATATTGTCACGCTGTTGGTCAGGTTGCGGCCTTCGCCGACGGTGATGCGGTAGAGGATGTGCTGACCGCCATATTCGGGCTTCAGGTGCGACTCAATTGTGAGGGGCATATCGGGATTGTTGCCAGGCACAAGAGTATACTCGCCCTGCTGCGGGCAGTTGCCGCCAGCGCAAATCTCGGTCTCAAGGTCGGCAGGACCTTCTAGCGCCTCAATCTCATTGTCGGTGACAAGATTACCCTCGGTGAGGTTTTCAATGTAAAAGAAGACGTCTGCCCTTTGCTGAATGTTCATATCAATGTCGGTGGTGATGTACACCGCAGTGTCGCCAGCGGCGATGACAGGACCATCAATGGCGTTAAAGTGCAAAGCATAATTCTGCGCACAGAGACTCATCGTGGCTACAATAGCCAGTAAAAAGATAACAGTTTTCTTCATAATGATATATATTTTAATTCGTTAATCGAGCTTAAGTACTGCAAGGAAGGCACTCTGTGGCACCTCGACATTGCCCACCTGACGCATACGTTTCTTGCCCTCCTTCTGCTTCTCGAGGAGCTTGCGCTTACGCGTGATGTCGCCACCGTAGCACTTGGCCGTCACATCCTTGCGCACCTGGCGCACGGTCTCGCGGGCGATAATCTTGCTGCCTATGGCGGCCTGGATGGCAACATCGAACTGCTGGCGCGGGATGAGGTCCTTGAGCTTTTCGCACATCTTGCGGCCTATGGGATAGGCGTTATCGACATATGTCAGCGTGCTGAGGGCATCCACGGGGTCGCCGTTGAGCAGTATCTCCAGCTTGACCAGTTTTGAGGGCTGGTATCCGTTGACATAGTAGTCGAACGAGGCGTAGCCTTTCGAAATGCTCTTCAGCTTGTCGTAGAAGTCGAACACTACCTCGCCGAGCGGCAGGTCGAAGGTAATCTCGATGCGGTCGGTGGTGAGGTAGTTCTGATTCTTCAGTATGCCACGCTTGTCCATGCAGAGCTTTATGACAGGCCCTATGAAGTCGGCCTTGGTGATTATCTGCGCGTGGATGTAAGGCTCGTAGACCTCAGCGATGTTGTTGGGCTCGGGCATGCCCGAGGGGTTGTAGACGTCAATCTCGTTGCCATTGGTGAGCTTCACCTTGTACTGCACGTTGGGTACGGTGGTGATGACATCCATGTTAAACTCGCGAGTGAGGCGTTCCTGCACTATCTCCATGTGCAGCCGGCCGAGGAAACAGCAGCGGAAGCCGAAGACAAAGACCAGAGAGCTTTCGGGC
>JAEEGH010026272.1_pt1 | contig 11611 bp, 11 predicted proteins | sample 9134181 | NCBI WGS metagenome assembly JAEEGH01 (sample SAMN16246544, study PRJNA631951) | gut metagenome | biome: gut microbiome; feature: rumen; material: DP-attached | host: Bos | place: Iran: Karaj | collected 2018-10 | reverse complement strand
GCTTTTCCATTATCAAATACCTGCGACATTACTGATATTAAGACACAATTATAAAGAACACCGTAGTGTTTGAAAAGATGTTAAAATCATAGTACAATTACCCTATGAAACTTAGTATTAAAAAAATTATTGGTTTAATCTGTTTGTTGGGAGCAGAATCTGCTCTGTTATTCGCAAATCCAAATCCTGTTGATCTTGTTTACACAAATCCGGGAGAAGACTGTTCTCAATCTGTCAGACTTTCCTGGCACACAACAGAAGAAAACTCCACCGTGTATTATTCAAAAGCGTCGGATGCTGAGTTTAAGCATGCAAAAAAGATTCAGAGTGTAGGAGAAAAAACTCCGGTTGAGTTTCACGACGGGGAACATTATTACCGCCACGAAGTAGTTATTAAACGTTTAAAGAAAGACTCTGCCTATCACTATAAAATTGTTCTGGATTCAGGCTATGAATCAAAAGAATATTCTTTCAGCACAGCAGACAATGATGGTGAGTTTGGATTTTTATGGACGGGTGATGTTCATTCTCATCCTGATATTCCTATCCGCCGGGAGTTATCTGAAAAGCTGGCAGAGGCTGCTGAAGAAAAGCTTGGAAATGATATGGATCTTGTTATTTCTACCGGTGATGAAGTTTGTTACGGTGCTTATTATGATAACTGGCAGGAATGGCAGAACGGTTACATAAATCGCAAGGTTTGGGCTGGTATTCCAGGAAATCATACTTATTACGATGTTTTTCCTAAAAAAGGGCAGGATACAGTTGATAACCGCTGGTGGTGTGCAACTCAAAATCCGCCTGATAACGGTCCTGAGGTAATGCGCAGTAATTTCTGGTTCAAATATGATTCAATTCTTTTTATTGGAATTGACAGTATTGATACATCTTACTTAAATCAGCAGAAAGAATGGTTTGAGCAGGTCTTGAAAAAGAATGAAGGCACTTATCAGTATATTGTCGTTTACCAGCATTATCCTTATATCAGCGGATTTAATGGTGGCTTTGGCGGTACAAATGTTGCTTATTATTTGTGGATGAACTTATTTGATACCTATGGGGTGGATTTGGCACTTTCGGGAGATCATCATGTTTATCTGCAGTCAAATGCATTGGTAAATAAAAAAACGGCAAAAGATGGTGTCTCTGGAACAACCTATTTTGTCTGTCCACAGATTGGTGACCGAGCTCGTGAAATGCAGGGAACAATAGATCCAAGTATTATCAAGAGTCGAATTACAAGTTCAGATTTAGCTTACGAAAGTGGTTTAAGTTATTTTAAAGTAACAAAAGAAGGTCTTACTCACACGCTTCTTGATGGTAACGGTGATATTGTTGAGTCTCACTTTATCCCGGCAAAACGTCCTTATGTAGAAGCTAAAAACACCTTAGCAGTTATTTTTCTGATTATTGCTGCAACTGTAATTTTGATTTCTGCAATTGTATCAATAATTATTGTATGCGCAAAAAAGAATAAATAAAAAAAAAGATTGTCGGGCTTGTTCCGACAATCTTTTGAAAAATCAAATCAGGTTGACTCTCTTCTTATAACCGTTGGTGAGTAGCATAACTGACTCGGATCCAGTTCTTCTTTATTCAAAAGCTTCAAGATAGATAGATAGGCATCTTTTCCAACTTGTGACAAAGGCTGTCTTACAGTACTCAAAGAAGGACTTGTGATTGCAGAAGAAATATAATCATCGTATCCGATAATAACTAAATCATCTGGAATCCGTTTGTTGGATTTTTTTGCTTCAAGCATAATACCAGTTGCAACAATATCGCCAGCTGCACAGAAGATTGCATTGATATCAGGAGCAATTCTTTCCATGCGCTTGAATATAATCTGACCTTCTTCAAAATAGTAATCGGAAATTGAAAAAATATGTGATTCGTCAAAGTGAATGTTGTGGTCTGCAAGGGCCTGTATAAATCCACGTTTTCGTTCATATTGGGAAAGACCAAGCTCTTCATCATCACCAAGAACAAGTCCAAAATTATGCTTGCCGGAATTAATCAAAAGTTCAGTTGCTTTGTAGGCCCCTTCAAAATTGTTTAAACTCATAACAACGGCATCTGGTGCGCTTTCATCAATTACAATCAGCGGGATGTCGGATGTTTTATAAAGTTCGCAGATTTTCGGACTTGGACTAATGCTTAAAAGAATGACAGCATCGGCACGCTTTTCGTAAATAATATTTGAAAGAGTTTTGTCGTGCTGTTCGAGAGTAGAAAAGAGGTTGATGGAATAATTTGTTTTGCGACTTCTTAATCCCTGCTCAATACCTTTAAGGATTTCCATTTCAAAGTAACTGGAAAAGAAGTTAGCTACTACGGCGATTGTTCCTGTTTTTCCGTTTACCAAACTTCGAGCACTGTAGTTAGGATGATAATTCAGCTCTTCAATTGCCTTATAAACTTTCTCTTTTGTGGCTGCAGAAATATTAGGGCTATCGTGGATTGCCCAAGAAACTGTAGTGTGTGATACTCCAGCCAGCCTGGCGACATCATGAATGGTAACGCTCATAGAAACTCCATTTAGTTATATAAAATCCATTTTATTATAGTTTTAGGATAAAATAAATAAGTGTTTTTGTCTATTTTCTCGTGAAAAAAAATCAAAAAATAAAGGAAATTTATGTGTTTTTTCTTTCACGTGAAAGTTTTTTATTGACGATTCATATTTCCGATGATAAGATTTTTATAGTTTTAGAGTTTGTACAAAGCGTGAACAAAATACAAGTATGTTCAGCATTTAATCAGCAAATCAATAAGGATGGAAAATATTATGATTCATGTAAAGTCCAAAAGAAAGACAGAAGTTCATTTTAAGGATATAATCAAAAGTCTGATTACGGTACTGATATCAACTTTTTTGATTGTGGCATGTGCCGGTAATCCAGGGAATAATTCTCAACAAGGATCATTTGTGGATAATAAAGATTACGGCGATGCAAAAATTGTATGTGCAGCATATATTGCTCTTTGGGGTATTTATGATCCCGTTACAAAGAGAAATCGTGACTGGACGGCAGAAGATATCGGTACTAACTTGCTGACTGATTTGATTTTATCTTTTGCAACCTTGAGTGATGAAGATCATGTCACTCTGGAATTGGATGAATATAATAATTACAAGGCAACAGTAGACAGACTTCATGCCCGAAATAAGGATTTAAGGATTTCGCTTGCTATTGGCGGTGCTTCAGAAGGTGTTGATGATTTTTCTGCAATGGCAGCAAGTTCAACTCTTCGAGGAAAGTTTGTCGCAAATGTAAAAGATTTCTTAAAGAAAAATAAATCTGTCAGTGGAATTGATATTGACTGGGAATATCCGGGAAAGTCTGGTAATTCATCACAAAAACAGAAAGATATCGATAATTATATTTTGCTTCTTAAAGAACTAAAGCAGATGATGAATACTTTGAGCGCAGAAAATGGAATTAATTACAGACTTACAACTGCGCTTCCTGCTGACAGAAGAAATCTGATTGAAAATATAAGCGAAATCCAAAAGTATCTGGATGGAATCAATCTGATGATGTATGACTATCACGGTTCCTGGAGCAATGAAACTGGCCATAATGCACCACTTGATGAAACCGAAGCTGCTTTGCAAAAATATCTGGCTGCCGGTGCCTCACCAGAAAAAATTGTTTTTGGAGTTCCTTTTTACGGACAGAGATGGGAAAAGCTAAAGGCTGATTCCGATCATCCTGATGGGCTTGGCGTATCTGTTGAACCTAATTATAGTGGTGATTATGGTATTGCATATCCTGAAGTCCTTGAGCTTTTGGAGAATAAAAATTACACAAAATATTGGGATGACGATGCAAAAGCTCCGTATCTGTATAGCTCCAGAGATAAGGTTTTTGTTTCTTATAATGATGAAAGGTCTATAGAGCATATTATCAAGGTCGTACAGGATAATCATCTTGGTGGATTGATGACCTGGGAGTATGGTCAGGATATGACGCTTACTTTACTAAAAGTGATGTACAAAGGCTGCACCGAGTAATGCGGAGAGAAGAAAGGAAAATCGCCATGATTAAGGAAAACCCCCGATTTTTCTGTGAAACTTCCCGGTGTAGAATTAAGTATAAATAAAAAAAGTTATGTGAAAAGTTGATTTATTCCATGGAAAAAGTTTTTTTCAATTTCTTCCTAAAACATTCCTAAATTATTTTATTACAGATTTTCTGAATCTAGGTTCAGAAAATCTTTTTTTTATACAAAAATGTTTTTGAAGCTTGCCGCAAAAAGCTTAATCTAGTTTTAAGCGATAACTTCAGCAGCTAATTGTTTTACTTCATCAACAGTTAGTCCAGTTCCCTGTGCAATTTGTTCTGGAGTCAAAATATTCATTTTTAGAAAGTTTTTTGCACTTTCAATGGCAGCTTCTTGTCTTCCGCGTTGTTCACCAATGGCAATGCCTTTTTCTTGACCAGCATTAAAGTCATAGGTTCTCTGTCGTTCCCAAGTCATATACTGAACCCTCCATTGCATATTGTGTTTGGCATCGGTTACGTATTTGTTCAAATCTGATGTATAATCGCTTGTTGCCTTGTTCGAGATAAGGAATTCAAAAAAACTCTTGATTTCTTTGTCTTTAATCATTTTAGCACATGTTTTTGCAATGAAAAAGTGTTTTAACGCCCCATCGTCTAATTTTGTTTTTCTGGTAAGTCAGTCGTATTTGCTGCCTGTATTTCTATGTCATACATTTTGTTGATATCTTTTACGAATACGTCCAGCCTGATGCCCTTTGAGTCATGGTCCAAATCGATTACTTCCTCATTATGCATCTCCATATGTTCAATCTCAATATTTAGCAGCATTTCAATTAAATGTTTACAGGCATCCGGATGATGTCGCATTACTTTGTAAAAAATAAAATTGTTTGCCAGTGTGGCTCTTTCCCATTTTTCTTCTGGTGTGAGCGGACGGTCTTGTTCTTGCATTTTGCTTGTTTGAATCATGTTTCTTTCTCCTACACCTTTTATTAGTCGAAAAATGAAAAAAAAGTGCAGTCGATAACAAAAATTTCTAAAAAAATGAAGTTGTTTACCAAATCATTAAAACTAACCGAACTTTCCGGTATTTGCATCATGTTGAAAGTGAATTATGAAAGTTGCAAACTAACTCTCCAGGTATCAAAAGACGCTCCATTTTTAACTTTATTTATTAAATTTTGTTATAAATTTACTTTAACATTTTACGTGAAAACAAAAATGTCAAAAAACGCATAAAAAAAGCGTTAAAAACTGCAAAATTTTTAAAAAAAACGCAAAATTTGAAAAAAAAACTTGACAAATCAAAAAGTCAGGGCATATTATTATATTGAAAAAGGTTTCACGTGAAAGTTAAAAATAGGAGGTATATTTATGAAACTTACAAAGAAAATATTGATTGGTTCGCTTGCAGCTTTTGCAATTGCGATGTTAACAGGATGTCCGGGAAATCCAGGGCCAGAACCAGGACCATACACTGGAGAAAACAAATTAGGTACTCCAAGTGAGAATTTGGTTAATGATGGTGATGCTGATGGGTATAGGGGTGAAATATATTCATTCGGCCTTAATGATGTTGAAAAGACAGTAGTTGCAGATGGTGTTACTGGAAACGCATATAAAATGAAGCAGACTGGCGAAAACTGGTGCGAGTTTACCTTTGATTTGACAGACTATTATGGTCCAGGAAAATCATTCCTTATTTCTGCAAAAATTAAGGGCGATCCAGAAGTAGAAGATGAAGCTATTAGACATGGTTCTTTCACAGCTTGTTATTGTGTGTATTCAGGTGATGTTCAAGACTGGGCTGTGGCAAATGGTACAAAATACTATAATTTTAAAGATGGTTCTACAAACAAAAAGGGACAAGAAATAGTGAGTCCTTGGGGTGGAGAGAAAGATGTTGAAGGTGAAGATTTCGATTTCGAAGAAGAAATGGAATTCAATGTACCTAAGGTTCTTACTGACGATTGGCAGGAAATCAAATACATCATTACATCTACAGAAATTGAAAGAATGATTAATGGTTCAGGTCTTTACAAAATGGAAGTTGAATTCTATGCCGGACCAGATGCTGCTGGAGGTTATTCATACCTTATCGATGACATCAGCATTATAGACTTGAATTCTGAGATCAAACGTGCTGGACAGACTTGGGTAGACCCTACTGAAACTGAAGAAGATGAAGGGGAAGAAGAGTAATTAAAAAAGAAGCGTTGCTTCTTAAAAATATCACGACCTGCTTTTAAGGGGCAGGCGTGGAAGTTTTAGGAGAAATTTATGAAAAAATTAACAAAAATTGCATCAGTATTATTGTTTGCTGCACTTTCAATGGCAGCATTTGGTTGTAAAAAAGGAACAGATGAGCCAGATTCAACACCAGTTCCACCTGTAGACGAAACTGTTAGCCCAGTAGCATTCAGTGTTGCAGCTGGTGAAGTTGAAAAAGACACACCAGTTGCTCTTTCAACATCTACAGAAGGTGCTGAAATCTATTATTTAGTTGTAAAAGGTGATGATACAGCAACACTTACTGCAGAAAATTATAAAACAGCAGGAAAATATGCTGACCCAATTGCAATTACTGAAGCTGTAAAAATTTATGCTATCGCAGCAAAAGGTGAAAAGGTTTCTGAAGTAACTTCTGCAGCATACACAATCAAAGTTGTAGCCCCAGTTGTTCCAGAAGATGCAATGCGCTTGTGGACAGCAGAATCAACAGCTACTGCTTGGTCGGTATACAATTATGAAGACCTTGAAAAACTTGCAGAAGTTGTAAATGGCGGAACAGATCTTGCTGGTATTGTAGTTACACAGAAAGAAGACATCGCAATCAATGCAGCTGTTCTTGGTGAAGCTTTCGCAGAACCGGAAGAAGCAGCAAATGGTGAACCAAATGCTAATCTTAAGAACTTTGCAGGAATTGGTAGCAAGAAAAAACCTTTTGCCGGAACTTATGATGGAAACGGTAAGAAAATCACTGGTCTTTATATCTATGGTGGACAGCAGGGACTTGGTTTCTTTGGTGCTTTGAATGCAGCTACAATTAAGAATGTTGTAATTCTTGATGGTTGTGTTATAAACAAGAATGCTTGGGAAGGCGTTGATGACAAAGGAAATCCTTCTCATGATGGTTCTGATGATGACCGCTTTGGTGGACTCGTTGGTATTGTAATAGAGAATGGTGGTGAAGTTACTATTGAGAATTGTATATTTGTTGGAACAGTTGGTTCACAGGTTGCAAAAGAACGTGGATCATCATACGAAAAAAATCCTTATGAATATATTGGTGGAATCATCGGACGTGTTGAAAAGAATTCAATTACTAATCTTACAAACTGTTTCAGCCTTGTAAAACTTTATGGTTCATCAGCTGCTTTGGTAAAGACTGTCAAAGGTACAGCAAACTTTACTACTTGCTATGGTGTAAGCTTAGACAAAACTGTTTACACAGATGCTTCTGCAACTATTGATTTTGATGACACAACAAAAGCAACAATTATCGAAGCAGTTAAAACAGCAAGTGGAATCGACCTTACAGATTACTTCACAAAAGCAGGACTCTAATAATAATTAAACCTAAAGATGTCTGGGATTCTGTGCTAAATCTGGAATAACAGACATCTTTTCGAAAAAAATAAGAGGAGAAAATTATGAAAAAGATATCTAAACTTGTAGGACTTACATTGGCAGCATTGGCAATTATGTTAACTGGATGTAGAAAAAGTACAGGTAGTTCAACACCAATCGAAAAAGAAGAAATTCCTGCAGACGCAGTTCGTTTATATGGAGATGGTTCTACATTATCAGATTTGTCAATTTACGGTGTAGAAGACCTTGAAAAACTTTCAGAACTTGTTAATGCAGGTGATGATTTCGAAGGAATGACAATTACTGTACAGAAAGACTTCGTAATTAATAAGAATCTTTTGACAGAAAACTTTATAGAGCCAGAAGAAGGCGAAGATGCAACTCCTAATCCAAAATTAAAGAATCTTGATTCGATTGGAACAGGAAAGGCTTTAAAATCACAAAAAGATGAAGATATTAAACCTTTTAAGGGAACATTTGATGGAAATGGAAAAGTAATTTCTGGTCTTTATATGTATCAGGGACATCAGGGTTTAGGTTTAATTGGTGTTGCAGATGGTGCAACTATTAAGAATGTTATCCTTGTAGATGCATGTATTATTAATAGAAATGTACAGCGTGATGATGAAGCTTCATATCCACCACACGATGGATGTGATGATGACCGTTTTGGTGGAATTGTTGGATTAACACAGGGAAAGGGTACAACAACAATTGAAAACTGTCTTTTTGCTGGTATTTTAGGTTCACAGGCTGCAAAAGACCGTGGAGCAGATTGTGATCCAAATCCTTACGAGTATATTGGTGGTCTTATTGGACGTTGTGATACAAAAGCTACAGCTAATGATTGTTATATTTTTGCACGTATTTATGGAAGTCATGAAAATGTAGTTTGTACTAAAAATGCTACAAATCTCTCTGCTGAAAACGTTGAAGGTGTAGAAGTTGTTGATTACAACGAAGATATAGCAGCTCAGATTTTGGAAGCTGTAGCAGCAGTTAAAGCAAACGTACAGTAATCGGAAATCAACCTTAATAACCCAACCTTAAACAAGGAGACTATTATGAAGAAAATTAAATTATTACTTGCAGCATTGGCAGTATTTGCTTGCACAAGTTTTGTTTTTGCACAGGAAAACATGATTGCTAAAGGCGATTTTGAAGGTGCAGATATAAAAGAATGGATTGCAGAAGGAAGTACAATTACTCTTCCAGCTGGAAAAGGTGTAAACGGCTCTACAGCTCTTTTGGTTCGTGGAAAATACAACTGGAGTGGTGTAGGTAAAGACCTTACAAAAATGAACGTTTGTGATGGTTCAGATTATTATGTTGAAGTTTGGTTCAAGCTTGATCCTGCAGATAAAGGAAAACGTAAGTCAGATGTAGCTTTGGCAATTCAGCCAAATGATATTTCTGAAGAAGATTATGACAACTTCATCTACATGGGACTTGATCCGGAAGGCGATACCTATACAGGTTCTTCTGTAGATATTAACAACAAAGAATACGTAAAGGTAAACGGTGTTCTTAAAGGTGATGTAATTCTTGAAGAACTTCATGGAAGAAAGAGTGTAAGTTCAATTATCTACTTCAAAACAGATAATCCTGCACGTCCTTACTACATCGACAACGTAATCATCAAGAAAATTAAATAATTTAAAAATACAAGGAGAAATTAAATGAAAAAAAATCTTACAAAAATTGCTGGAATAGCATTGGCATCTTTGTCTTTGTTATTAGTTGGATGTCCAGATCCAAATAATGGAACGAATAATAAAGAGCCAACCCCAGGTCCAACACCAACAGTAAAACCAGATGCAGATGCCGATACCATCCATGCTATGATTCTTCCACATGGTACAGAAGCAGTTATTCCGGCATGGGAAAAAAAGGATCCTTTAGCTGATGATTTACCAGACTTTGTAACAAACTTTTCTGACTATAAAGAAATAAAAATTATAAATAATAAAGGAAGAGAAGTTAAATATAAGACTCAAGAGCTCAATGATAAAACAAACAGAACTGCAAAGCTTAAAGAAGAAATACAGAAAGCTATAGATAATAATAGTTTTGAGGGTAAAAAACCAAAAAATGTAATTATTATTTTTGGTGATGGTATGGGTGAAAGTCATATTGTTGCTTCTAGAAAATACTACGGTCCATTAATTATGGATATGCTCCCTTATCATGCTCCTATTAATCATAATTCATATCCAAAGCCAGGTAAAGGTGATACACCTAACAAGACAACAGACTCTTCTGCTGGTGGTACTGCAATTGTAACCGGTTTTAAAACCCGCTATGGCTATATTGGTCTTGATATTGATGGTACACCTGTAAAAAATCTTGCTGAACTTGCACGTGAGAAAGGAATGATTGTTGGTAACGTAACAAACGACCATATGGGTGATGCAACTCCAGCAGATGTAAGTATCCATGCTATTAACAGAGATTACCAGAATCAAATTTATGGAAAACTCTTCTTCTCTTCTCCTGATATTGCTATGGGTTCTGATTATGGTTATAAGGATTATATTCAGGAAGGAAAAACCGGTGATAAACGAAAAACAATTGAAAAAATCTTTGAAGCAAAAGATGCTGATACAGTATCAGATTTAAAGAATGATGAAGATTATAAAGATTGTTGGGAAGTTTGTAGTCAGGAAGCTTCTCTTAAGTTCTGGTATGAAGATAATGCAACAGAACTTCAGAAGTGGGCTATCAATATGCTTAATAAATATGATGGCAAAGCAATAACAGATTCTACTTACGACTTTAATAATTGGGCAGCAGATAGAAACATGCATTCTTATGACAGTTTTACAGCTCTCATAAATGCTGTTAAATTAGATTATTCTATTAGACCAATTTCTGCATATGAATACGATGCAAGTTATTCTTATAATCCTAAGTCTGCTACAGCTCCACACTTTGGATATAAACTTGGATATGGCACATTAGATACAGTGCTTCCATCATACCCGGAAATGGTAGCGGCTACACTTTCTGTTCTTGATCATAAAGCAAAAGCCAACAATGATTCTGGTTTCTTCTGTCTTATTGAAAACACAGTTTCTGACGGTTGGGGACATGCTTGTAAACCATATGACTGTATGAATGAAATCCAGTGTTTTGATGAAGGTCTTGCAATTGCTCTTAAATATGTTCTTGAAAATCCAGATACACTTTTAGTTGTAACTGCTGACCATGAAACAGGTGGACTTGTTTATCAGAAAAACTGGGATACTGATTATACAATGATTAAATCTACTACAGAAGGACATTCTTCTGAGCCAGTTCCTTTATTGGCATTCGGTGCAGGTGCTGAAATATTCCCTAAGAGAATTGCTAAATCAGAAACTGATAAATGGACAGCAAATGACTGGGCTGATTATGTTAATGGTAAAAAAGGCGAACTTGTTCAGAATAGACAAACTGGTATCTTAATTGCTAAAGCAATGGGATACGATAAGTTTGGTGATTTAGATGCAGATGGAATACTTGATACTGATACAGAATCAGATTCTGTTGCAGCTGATAAAATGAGAAAATTAAGATAATAATTTAATTCGGTGGTTGTAAAACCACCGCATATTTGTTGGAGGAATATATGAAAAAAATATTTAATAATAAAAAACTTTTAGGATTTTGCCTTTTTGCGGCACTTTTTATTTCCTGCAACGAACCGGAAGTTGAAATGAATATTTTTAAAACCCCTGATTGGACAAAAAATCCAAAAGGATATCAAGATTTGCCAGCAGTAATTGAAGATGGTTCTGGCTCAAATGTAAACGAGAAAATTATGACAGGAATTAAAAATCTTCCTGCAAAAGATATGCCAATTAAAAATGTTATTTTTATGTTTTATGATAATCTTACAGATGATTTAATTGCTTCTGCAGAAGCAAAATGTGGTGAGTTAATAACAAATGATTTGCCACAAAAATTGACCTTTACTTCTCAAAAATTAGATGAAAATATAAATGAAGATAACGTAGTAGGATTATATC
>JAEEGH010026271.1_pt1 | contig 11611 bp, 7 predicted proteins | sample 9134181 | NCBI WGS metagenome assembly JAEEGH01 (sample SAMN16246544, study PRJNA631951) | gut metagenome | biome: gut microbiome; feature: rumen; material: DP-attached | host: Bos | place: Iran: Karaj | collected 2018-10 | reverse complement strand
CAGATATTAAAATCAAGAGTGAAGCCGGTAACAGAGCTATTCAAAGACCTCTGTCAGTGCGTATTCGATAAGTAAAAAAAATTTAAAAAAGTAATATTATGAAAAGGTTGAGTTTTGTAATGATGTTTGTTTGCTCAATGCTCTGGTCTTACGGCCAAGTGATTGACAGCGAAACAGAGACCACAAAAGAGGGTCAAACTACAGTCATGGAACCAATAAGAGCTCCTATTGATGGCACTTACAAAAAGATTGAACTGCCGCAACGCAAACCGATGAATTTGATCGATCCTCGCGAAGCAGACGTTCTTTATGCCAAATTGATATGGAGAGTTATTGATTTACGTGAAAAAATGAATCATCCGTTATACTATCCAAAAGAGAAAAAAGGCAATTGGAAAAGTTTGATGGCTACGATTTTGGACGCTATAGACACATCAGAAGCAAATGTTAGACCTTTGATTATCTATGACGATGAGTATGTAACCACTCCGCAATCCGCAGCAGATTTGATGAGCAATATGGGAGAAAAAAAGGTGCAACCTCTTTATAACGAATGGGGTGAAGATACCGGTCAAATAGAATTGTTCATTGCTTGGGGACCTGCAGAAATTTTCCGTTACAAACTAAAAGAACAATGGCGTATTGACAAACAACGTTCTGTTATGGACCAAAGAATTATGACTTTATGCCCGATGTTCTGGTTTGAATCACTTGCAGAAAGTTATGCTAATGAAGATAGTTACGCTTCATCTGATGACGAAGATGAAGAAGAATTAGCACCGGTTACCAACAGAAGATGGAGAAATTTCGGTTATATTTACTACAACGAAATTCGTGATGTATTTGCTGTAACAGAAGTCTTCAATGAGAAAAACAATGCACAAAGAAGAACTTATGACGACATATTTCTACAAAGACACTTCTCAAGTTTTATTGAAGGTGAAGAAAATGTTCAAGACAACAGAAAAATCAACGAATATATTGTCAATGGTTTAGACCAAGCCTTAGAAGCCGAAAGAATTAAAGAAGAACTTCGTGTAAAAGAAGAAGATTTATGGGAGTTCTAACAACGTAATATTACTAAAAAATAAAGGAGAGTACAACAAGTACTCTCTTTTTTTTGTTAATATTTTTCTCAAAGAAATTCATTTTTTAAACTTTTTTGCATTATCTTTGCAAAATAATGAATGATATTACCATACATAGTTCCGTTACCTATCTGAAAGGGGTTGGAGAAAAAAAATCAGAAATTCTGCGGGAAGAATTAAATATTGCTACCATAGAAGATTTGCTGAACTATTTCCCCTATCGCTATATTGACAAATCGAAATACTACAAGATTAAAGACCTTCCTTATAATATCAATACCTATGTACAAGTGAAAGGAAGAATTTCGGAAAAGAGTATTTTGGGAGAAAATAGAGGGAAAAGATTAGTGGCAAAATTTTATGATGAAACCGGCAGCATTATGTTGGTATGGTTTAACAATATAAAATACTTCAGCGATATGCTGAAAACGAACGAAACCTACATCATTTTCGGCAAACCCACTCAATTTAACCAAACTATCAATATCACCCACCCCGAAATCAGCACAGAAGAAAAAAATACTTTTAACAATGTGCCCTTCCTGCCAATGTACAATTCCACCGATAAATGCAAAAAATATGGTCTGGATAGCAGAGGAATATATAAACTCTGCCATACTGCAATAGAAACCTACTACAAACAAATAGAAGAAACCATTCCACAATATATTCGGGAAAAATTGCATTTGATAGACAAACAGAGTGCAATGCGTAAAATACATCTTCCGCAAACTGCCAGCGACATAGAGCAATCTATTCGCCGATTGAAATACGAGGAAGTGTTTTTGATGCAATTATTACTCCTACAGTCACATCAATCGGTAAAAGTGAGCCACCACGGGCATATTTTGCCCAAAGTGGGTACCCTCTTCAACACTTTCTACAAGCAATATTTGCCATTTCCGCTTACCAATGCACAAAAACGAGTCATTAAAGAAATTAGAGCCGACTTTTTGTCCGGCAAGCAAATGAACAGACTCCTGCAAGGAGATGTAGGAAGCGGAAAAACCATCACTGCCCTACTCCTCATGCTATTGGTGATTGACAACGGCTATCAATGCTGTTTGATGGCACCTACTGAAATATTGGCACAACAACATTACCAAAATATTTGCAAATTATTGAAAAACATGCCGATAGAAATCGGCCTTTTGACCGGCTCCACCAAACAAAAAGAAAGAACTGCATTGTTGAAAAAAGCCGAAGAAGGGAGTATAAAAATCTTTATCGGAACGCATGCTTTGTATGAAGATCAGGTATTGTTTAAAAATTTGGCATTTGTAGTCATAGACGAACAACACCGTTTTGGTGTAGAACAAAGAGCCAAACTTTGGCGGAAAAATTTAACGCCTCCTCATGTGCTGGTAATGACGGCGACACCTATACCCAGAACATTGGCAATGACCGTTTATGGCGATTTGGATATTTCTGTAATAGATGAACTGCCGGTAGGCAGAAAACCGATTAAAACCCTGCATTTTTACAAACAAGACAGCGAAAAAATCAACCATTTTCTAAAGCAAGAAATCCAACAAGGACGACAAGTATATGTTGTTTTTCCATTGATACAAGAATCGGAAACACTGACATTGAGTAATTTGATGGACGGCTACGAAATGTTTAAAAAATATTATCCTGACCCCACCTACAAAGTCGGCTGTGTGCATGGCAAAATGAGTGGTGAAGAAAAAGAAGCCGAAATGAATAAATTTAAGCAAGGAGAAACACATATTTTGCTGGCGACAACGGTGATAGAAGTCGGCATAGACGTCCCCAATGCCACCGTGATGGTGATAGAAAATGCAGAACGCTTCGGTTTATCACAATTGCACCAATTACGTGGTCGTGTAGGACGTGGCAGCGACCAATCTTATTGTGTACTCATATCCGATTTTTCATTAAGCAAAGAGGCCAGAATTAGAATTCAAGCCATGCTCAATACCAATGACGGCTTTGAATTGGCAAATGTAGATTTAAAGCTAAGAGGTCCCGGCGACATTACCGGCACTCGACAAAGCGGCATGTTGAACTTTAAATTACTCAACATTGCCGAAGATGAATTATTGATAAGTTCTGCCAGAAATATGGCACAATGTATTATCAACGATGACCCTGAATTGCAAAAAGAACAAAACAAAGAACTACAAACTGCCATTGAAAAAATAAAATTAACAAACAAATATTACCAAATTGGATAAATTTCACATCGGGAAAATAGAGATTGACCAGCCTGCTTTTTTGCTATCTCCTATGGAGGAAGTAAGCGATAGAGCATTTAGAATGCTATGCAAAGAAAATGGTGCAGACATTACCATTAGCGAATTTGCCGCCTCTGATGCTTTGATACGCGATGTGGAAATGACCAAGAAAAAATTACAATTTGACGAAAGAGAACGACCTTTTGGCATACAAATTTTCGGCAATCAAGAAACCGTGATGGTAGAAGCGGCACAAATTGCAGCTTCGTATCAACCTGATTTCATTGACATCAACTGGGGATGTCCGGTAAAAAAAATAGTCGGGAAAGGCGGTGGATCGGGCATGTTGCAAAATCCGGATTTATTGGTGAAAATTACTGCCGCCATTGTCAAAGCGGTGCCATTGCCGGTTACCGTCAAAACTCGTTTAGGTTGGGACGACAACAACAAAATTATCGTCAACCTTGCACAAAAATTGCAAGATGCCGGCATTGCCGCCCTTAGCATTCATGGTCGCACGCGTGCACAAATGTACAGAGGAAATGCCGATTGGACTTTGATAGGAGCTGTCAAGCAAAACCCGCTCATCCACATACCGATTTTCGGCAACGGAGATATTGTAAGTGCCAAAGGTGCCCGACAAGCCATTGACAACTACCACGTTGACGGAGTAATGATTGGCAGAGGAAGCATTGGCAATCCATGGATTTTTGCACAAGCAAAATCGCTTATTTTTCATGGAAAAGAACTTCCTTTGCCGACTATAAAAGAAAGATTGGACATGTGTAAACATCATTTGCAATTGGCATTGCAATATAAAGAAGAACACTATGCCATTATCAACATGCAAAAACACTACAAAACCTATTTTAAAGATATAGACCATTTTAAAGAATATAGAATCAAATTGATGACAGCCAGCCATTTAGATGAAATTTATCATCTTTTTGACGAAATAGAAGAGAAATTTTGTACAACAAAAACTGAGAAAGATGCAAATTAAGGAAGCTATTTTTACCAAAAGCAGTTCCACATGGAAAGAATGTCCGGCAGAGAGAATGCCGGAATATGCCTTTATTGGTCGCTCCAATGTCGGCAAATCTTCATTTATCAATATGCTTACCAACAACAGCAAGTTGGCAAAAACCTCTTCCAAACCCGGTAAAACCCAACTTATCAATCATTTTTTAATCAACAAAGAATGGTTTTTGGTAGATTTGCCCGGCTATGGCTACGCCAAAATCAACAAAAGCATTAGAGAGGGTTTTAACGAAATGATTGCCGGCTATTTTCTACATAGCAAAAATTTAGTTTACATGTGTGTCTTGATAGACAGTCGTTTAGAACCGCAAAAGATAGACCTTGAATTTTTACGCACCTTGGGAGAAAACAATATTCCTTTTGTGCTCATCTTTACCAAAGCCGACAAACTTAGCGGTACAAAAGTAAGAACCAATGTACAGACATTCTTAGACACTTTGAGTGCTGAATGGGAAGAACTCCCCTATTACTTTATCACTTCTGCAGAAACAGGACTCGGAAAGGATGAATTTTTAGATTTTATTGAACAAAGCAACAAAGAAGTGGCAGAAATCTTTCAACAATAAAATCATCATACAAGACCGGTATTAAACAAAATCAGCCTCTTGATTTTTAACATGCCAAAATTATTTTATTTTTAATCTTTGACCAATTTGTAAGATGGTATTTTCTGTGATATGGTTTAAACTGCAAAGTTTGCTGACCGTGGTTCCATTTCGTTTTGCAATGGCATACAAAGTATCTCCTTTTCTGACGGTATAATATTGATTGGAATTGTTTTTCAATGTATTATCATTGGTTTGTTCTACTTTGGACTTGATATCTTCTGTTGCTACAATAGTATTACTCTCATCTTTTGTAATTACATTAAGACTGTCTGTATTGGCAGTTGACGGAGAAGCACCATGAAGAATAAGTTCATATTTACTATTTGTTTTATCCAAATCTTTATAAACACCATCCAGCATGGCATTGGTAAGAGACAAAGAACGATTTACCTGTCGAATAGTATCACTCAAAGAATGCGAAAACAACCATTGATATGTTTCATTCAAATAAAACATTCTTGCCAAACGTCCATGGGATGCTCCGGCAAATTCCTGATAAACCAACAAGTTTGTATCACAACATTTCACCAATGCATCTCTCACTTTTCGAGATTGTGAAACGGGAACCGCCTTGTCACCGGTGCCATGAATAATATACAAAGGCAATTGGGATAATTTTTCGTACGACCGCAATGTACACCCGCCGCAAAATGCCATAGCAGCGGCAATTTTTTCAGGATAAGTGCCCACAAAATCCATAGTACCATAGCCACCCAAACTCATGCCTATTACATAGACTCTATTGGTGTCTATTCGACTATAATTATTTAATACCCAAGTTAGAATATTTTGAATTTTATCCGGATTCCATGCACCTCCCGGATTCTGCGGAGCAAGAATAAAAGCATCTATCTTTTTACCCATGTCTATGGCATTCAAACAACCATATCTTCTCACTCGATTTAAATCGTTCCCACAAAGACTGGCACCATGCAAAAACAACACTAAAGGCTTGTTTTCAACGGACAAAGTATCTATACAAGGTTCGTACAACCAAAAATGATATCCATTGGCAACTTTGTTTTTAAAAGCTGTTAATTTGGCTGTTTGTGCCAATGACAACACAACAAAGAACAAAAACACGTATGTAAACAATAATTTTTTCATATTATTCAAATACTAATGTATCGTAGCGGGCATGATAACCTGACCAAATGCCAATCACGTTGTCACCGGTGATATTGGTAGGATATGTACCCGATATTCTAAAAGGCATCATCATCATATTGATATCCACCTGCATAGGAAACCAATAATTTAAAGTAGCTGTATCTGTGATAGTTGATTTAACATAAACGGTATCCCCTTTTTTGAAATACATTCTTCCGTATTCTTCTGCATCAATTCCTAACATAGCAGATACATCTAAATTACTCATCGGCATTCGTATCATTTCATAATTCATTTGCTTGCCATTGAAAGTTAAATCATCGTAGCAACCGTATAGAATTTGCGTATAGATGACATCCAGATTTTTCACTTTGGTAAAAAATCGATAACAATCATAGGTAGAACTATTATCGGTGAAATAAATTCTACCTAATGCTGTAGTATCTTCCGGATGTTCTATATTGATTTTCACAGAATCGACTTGTACCGTATTTTGCGGAATGGTAGTGGTTGAAGTATAGATATTGCCGGCAGTATCTTCAATATATAAATAATAGGTTTTTCCCGGCTGTCCTACCAAAGACTTGCCGACATAGGCTGCATTCAACAAGCCGAAAATATGGTCGTAGGTGAATCCTAACTGCAACTGTTCCTCATTGCCGTCACTATCGGTCACTTTTACAATGCAATTTTTTTCCACACTTGCCAATATGGCATCCATTCCTACCGAAGAATAATAGTCCATTGAATGAGAAACTATAACAACCGGATGCTGTCCGTTTTCAATCCATCCCTCAACTACCATTGTTGTGGAATGTTCGGGCAAAGTGATAGAAATGGGTGTTTCACACGAAACCAACAAGCCAACAATTATCCATATAAAAAATACTATTTTTTTCATCGCTACTTAAATTTAAAATTCCATGAAATTGACGGCAAAATGGGAAACAATGACATTTGATAGGCAGTACTTTTGAGTTCTAATGTAGAAGCATTCAATTGGGAAGAAATGGAAATATAAAATGGATTTTTTCGATTGTAAACATTATAAACTGAAAAATTCAATGCATGTTCAAAACGTTCTGTCCGTTTAATCACCCAGTCCACTGAAATATCCAAACGATGATAGGGATCGACTCTAAATGCGTTTTTTTTGCTGTATTCCGTTATCAAATTATAGCCCATAAAATAAAATCCGACCGGCACTGTCATGGTATTGCCTGTAGCATATACCCATACTACAGAAGCTGTAAGATTTGGCAAAATTTCGTACGACAAGGAAATAGACACATCATGGCGGCGATCGTTTTGGGCAAAAAATTCCTCCCCACCATTAATCTCAGGGAAAGTTCTTTTCGACCATGACAACGTATAAGCTACCCAACCTGTAAAGCGACCAATAGTCTTATTGAGATAAAATTCAACTCCATAACTATAGCCTGTTCCTTGAGTATATTGCTGATCCAAACTACTTGATGCTTCTGTCAATGGAGAATACCCTTCCCGATATTCTGTCAGATTTTTCATATTTTTGTAGTAGAATTCAATCGATGTTTCAAACATGTTTTGTTTGAAATTTTTATACACGCCTATTGAATATTGATCTCCAATGATAGGTTTTATATTGTATGAACTTGGCATCCAAACGTCTGTCGGCAAAGATATTGACGACAATGCCACTTGATGCAAATATTGATAATTGTGCATATATGATGCTTTGATAGACAAAGTTTTATCTATTAAAAAACGCAGCGAAACACGCGGTTCCAAGCCCCAGTAATCTTTCACTTTTTCACCGCTTTTATACATCACCGAATCTACTGCATTGCCGAATTCATCTGCAATATAACGAGTATATTTGCCGATATGCTCAAAATAAGATCCCCGCAAGCCGATATCTAAACGAATAAAATCGGACAAATCCACCAATTCATCTACATACAAGGCAGCCTCATGAGCATAGTAGTTGCTCGGAGAGGCAATATCCAAATACGAACCGGCATAAGCACTATAAGTATTCGGTCTCAACTGATGAAAAATATAATTCATACCGAATTTCAACGTATTGCCTGCCACCGGCAAATAGGTTAAATCAGATTTTACACTATAGTCTCTTATGCCGGACTTAATGTTCAATTCATACACATCTGCCGACATATCGGTAGAAAAATCATAATCACTAAACAACAAGGAAGTACACAAAAACAATTTGCTGCTGATGTCATAACTCCAACGCAAAGAAGTGGAACCGTTTTTCCACATAAATTTTGCATTCAAAGTTCCTTCTGTACTTTTAAATCCATAGTTGTCTGCACCATAGTAGCCACTGAGATAAATTCTATGCTTATCGTTGATCCGCCAATTGACTTTTGCATTCAAGTCATAGAAATTGAATTTCATTCCTTTTGCCGGAGATTCTTTTCGCAAAAACGGTTGTATGAGAGCATCGATATAAGTTCTGCGAGCGGACACTAAAAACGATGCTTTATCCTTTTTGATGGGACCCTGCACGCACAATCGGGCAAATATCAAACCTACGCCTCCGTCAATTTCATAGCGTTTCATATTGCCTTCTTTCATGCCTACATTCAAAACTGACGACAAACGACCGCCATAATTAGCCGGCATTCCGGATTTTATCATCTCCACAGACCGCAAAGCATCAATATTGAAGATGGAAAAAAAACCGAATAAATGCCCTGTATTATAAATAGTTGCCTCATCCAAAAGGACTAAATTCTGGTCGATGCCGCCTCCCCGCACATAATAGCCGGAACTGCCTTCACCGGAACTTTGTACGCCGGGCATCAATTGTATGGTTTTTAGCACATCCGCCTCCCCGAAAAAGGACGGCATTTTTTTCACCGATTCTATATTCACAACTTGCACTCCCATGGCAGATGAACTCACATTGTCGTCGTATCGATGCGATTGCACCACCACTTCCTTTCCCATAATGGAACGGGCGGACATTTCTATATCCAACTTGATATTGGCATGCAGAGAAATTTCTTTTTCGTAAGTGGCATAGCCCATAAAAAATGCTTGCAACTGATAATCTCCCTGTTCTACGGTGATAGAATAAAATCCATATTGATTGCTGGTAGTACCTTTTGTAGTACCGGCAAACGAAATGCTTACATCTGTCATGGCCTCTCCATTAGCGGCATCTCTTACATATCCGCTGATAGTGTATTTCCGCTGTCCGAAGCCAAGAAGGACAGATGCTGTTATCAATATGAAAATTATAACTTTCTTCCTCATAAAAAACCAATAAAAGATATAACGCAAGAAAAAACAATTTTATTGTTTTTGCAGCTTGCAAATTCCCCTTGACACAAGATTTTTTACGATAGAAAAATTTATTTATCAAAAACAACGTTTTGTATTGTGATTTTTTGTACTTTTGCTTTCTTAAATTTTGAGAAATTAACTGAAGTAAGTGGCAGCCATTTTGATGAATATCTGCCGACAAAACGTAAAATAATAATAGTAAATATATGAAAGTTTATCAAACAAGTGAAATTAGAAATATTGCCCTTTTGGGTAATTCTCGTTCCGGAAAAACATCGTTAGCAGAGTCGATGTTGTTTCATGGTGGTGTTATCAGTCGTAGAGGCAGCATAGAAGATAAAAATACTGTTTCTGACTATCGTGACATAGAATTGGAAAGAGGTAATTCTATCTATTCCACCGTCATGTATGCAGAGCATAATGGTGTAAAAATCAACATTATTGACTGTCCCGGCTTTGACGATTTTGTCGGAGAAGTTGTGGGAGCATTAAGAGTTACAGACGCTGCTTTGATGGTTGTTAATGCTCAAAATGGTGTTGAAGTCGGCACAGAAATCCAATGGCGTTGGACAAAGAAAACCAACATGCCTGTTATTTTTGCCGTTAATCAATTAGACCATGAAAAAGCTAATTTTGACGAAACCATTCACGATTTGAAAGAAGAATTCGGCGGTAGCGTTACCGTTATCCAATATCCTGTCAATGCCGGCACCGGATTTGACTCCGTGATAGATTTGCTCCAAATGAAATTGTTAAAATTCCCTGTTAACGGAGGAAAAATGATTGTGGAAGACATTCCGGCAAGTGAAATGGGAAAAGCAGAGGAATTGCAATCTGCATTGATAGAAAATGCTGCTGAAAACGAAGAATCATTAATGGAAAAATTCTTCGAAGAAGGCACATTGACAGAAGAAGAAATTATAAAAGGTTTGAAGATAGGTTTGAAAAACAGAGGTATTTTCCCTGTTCTTTGCTGTGCCGCCAAAACCGACCAAGGTATAGAACGCGTAATGGAATTTATCAAAAACAACTGCCCTGCTCCTAATGAATCTCTCCGTATAGTAAAATCCAACAACGGAGAATTACATTGCAATGCAGCAGATCCATTTTCTGCTTTCGTTTTCAAAACTTCTATCGAACAACACGTCGGTGAAGTTTCATTTATGAAAATTTTTGCCGGAGAAGTAACCGAAGCCATGGATGTGGTAAATGGTGTAAATGGTTCCAAAGAACGTTTATCTCAATTGTTGTGCGTAGCAGGTAAAAACCGCGAAAGAGTTGAAAAAGCTGTTGCCGGAGATATTGTAGCTACTATCAAACTAAAGAGCGTTTACAATCAACACACCCTCAATTCTATTAAAAATCCTTCAATGGTGATAGAACCTACCGAATATCCTGAACCAAAATTCCGTACTGCAGTAAAAGCAAAAGACAATACTGAAGACGAAAAATTAGGTGCAGTTTTGAATGATATTCGTAAAACGGACCCGACATTCTTGATGGAACAATCCAAAGAATTGAAACAAACCATCATTTCCGGTCAAGGAGAACAACACTTAAACATTGTAAAATGGATTATTGAAAATATCAACAAGATTGCTATTGAATACTATGCTCCGAAGATTCCGTATCGTGAAACCATCACCAAATCGGCAGAAGCTATGTATCGTCACAAGAAACAATCCGGTGGTGCCGGACAATTTGGAGAAGTTCACATGTTGATAGAACCTTACTACGAAGGCATGCCTAACCAAACCAAATATCCTATCCGTGGCACAGAAAGTTACGATCTTCCTTGGGGCGGAAAATTGATATTCAACAACTGTATTGTCGGTGGTGCTATTGACGCACGTTTTATGCCTGCCATCTTAAAAGGTATTATGGAAAAGATGGAAGAAGGTCCTTTGACAGGTTCTTATGCCCGCGATATTGTTGTTAATATCTACGATGGCAAAATGCACCCTGTAGATTCTAACGAAATGGCATTCAAATTGGCAGGACGTAACGCCTTTAAAGAAGCATTTAAAAATGCCGGTCCTCGTATTTTGGAACCTATCTACGATGTTGAAGTATATGTACCATCAGAAAGCATGGGTGGCGTTATGACCGATTTGCAAGGTCGTAGAGGTATTGTGATGGGAATGGACAGCGACGGCAAATTCCAAACTTTGCGTGCTAAAGTTCCATTGGCAGAAATGAACAAATATTCTACCACTTTGAGTTCTATCACTTCAGGTCGTGCATCATACAGCATGAAGTTCGCTGAATACCA
>JAEEGH010026270.1_pt1 | contig 11611 bp, 7 predicted proteins | sample 9134181 | NCBI WGS metagenome assembly JAEEGH01 (sample SAMN16246544, study PRJNA631951) | gut metagenome | biome: gut microbiome; feature: rumen; material: DP-attached | host: Bos | place: Iran: Karaj | collected 2018-10 | reverse complement strand
AGGAAGGCGTTAAAAAGGTTGAGCAGTTCTTCCATATCGATAACTTTGCCGATGTCGAGAACCTCGAGATACAGCATCACATCATCCTGGCGCTGCGCGCGCATTACCTGATGTTCAGGGACAAGGATTACGTTGTTAAGGATAACGAGGTCCTGATCGTAGATGACTTTACCGGACGTATCCTGCCCGGCAGGCGTTATTCCGACGGACTCCATCAGGCGATCGAGGCGAAGGAGCATGTTAAGGTCAACCGCGAGTCAAAGACTCTCGTTACGATCACGCTCCAGAACTATTTCAACAAATACGAGAAGAAGTGCGGTATGACAGGTACCGCTATCACAGAGGATAAGGAATTCCGTGAGATCTACGGAATGGACGTTGTTACGATCCCGCCCAACAAGCCCGTTATCCGTAAGGACTACGAGGACGCCGTTTACACGACTCACCGCGAGAAGATCAACGCGATCGTCGAGGCCATCAAAGAGGCTTATCACAGAGGACAGCCCGTGCTGGTCGGCACGATCACGATCGACGCATCCGAGGAACTGCATGAGAAGCTGGTCAAGGCACGCATCCCTCATAATGTACTGAACGCGAAGTTCCACGAGATGGAGGCCGAGATCGTAGCTCAGGCGGGCCAGAAAGGCGCGGTTACCATCGCGACCAACATGGCGGGCCGTGGTACCGATATCAAGCTCGGCGAGGGCGTTGTCGAACTCGGCGGCTTAAGGATCATCGGTACAGAGCGTCACGAGGCGAGACGTATCGACAATCAGCTGCGCGGACGTTCCGGTCGTCAGGGCGATCCCGGTGAATCGAGATTCTTCATTTCCCTCGAGGACGATCTGATGAGACTCTTCGGTTCGGAAAAGATGATGGCGGTATTCAAGAACCTCGGTATTCAGGAAGGCCAGGAGATCCACCACAGGATGCTTTCGAGCGCGATCGAGCGTGCCCAGAAGAAGATAGAGAACAACAACTTCGGTATCCGTAAGAATCTTACCGAGTACGATGAAGTAAATAACGAGCAGCGTGAGATCATTTACGCAGAGCGTGCCCGCGTTCTGAACGGCGAGAGCATGCGCGACTCGATCATAAAGATGGTACAGGAGGTTGTTGAGAGAAGCGTCAATTCCTGCATTTCCGACGACCAGAATCCTGAAGAGTGGGATATCAGGGAACTGAACGAAGTGCTGCTTCCGATCGTTCCCCTGCAGCCGATCGAGCTTACTCCCGAAGAACTCGAGAGAGGCAAGAAGAACAAGCTTGTACAGAGACTTAAGGAAGAGGCGGTTCATCTTTACGAGTCCAAGGAAGCCGAATTCCCGATCAAGGACGAGTTCCGTGAGGTTGAGCGTATCGTCCTCTTAAAGGCCATCGATACAAAGTGGATGAACCACATCGACGATATGGACCAGCTGCGCCAGAGCATCGGACTTCAGGCTTTCGCGCAGCGTAACCCCGTTGACGAGTATAAGCTCCAGGGCTACGACATGTTCCAGGAGATGACCGAAGGCATCGAGGAAGATACCGTCCGCATGCTGCTCCGTGTTCAGGTTGAGCGCAAGATCGAGCGTGAGCAGGTAGCGAAGGAGACCGGTACGAACAAGGACGACACAGCGGTCAACGCACCGAAGCGCCGTGCGAATTCAAAGGTTTATCCGAACGATCCCTGCCCTTGCGGATCGGGCAAAAAGTTTAAGTACTGCTGCATGGGCAACGGCAAGTTCGACTAATAGTTTTAGGAAGGAAAATCAATAATGGTAGCACTGGATCAGATAAAATATGAGCTTAATCAATATACTGACCCGCTGAAGGAACTCGGGGCCTCGCTGAGCCTTGACAATAAAAAGCTCCGCGTCGAGGAGATCGAAGGCATCATGGAGGAAGAAGGCTTCTGGAACGATGCCGACAAGGCCCAGAATTACATGAAGGAGCTCAAGAACCTCAAGGACACGATCGAGGAGTACAGGGAGCTCGAGTCGAAGAACGCTGACCTCTACGCGCTGATCGAGATGGTGGAGGAAGAGAACGACGAGGGCATGGTCCCCGAGGTCGAAGAGGAGTTCGAGAGCTTTAAGGAGAATTTTGAAAAGATGCGTCTGGAGACACTCCTGGACGGTGAATTCGACAGCTGCAACGCTATCCTTACTCTGCATGCGGGAGCCGGCGGAACAGAGGCGTGCGACTGGGCGAGCATGATGTACCGCATGTACAGCATGTGGGCGCAGGCAAAGGGTTTTTCGATCGACGTACTCGATATGCTCGAGGGCGATGAAGCCGGATATAAGTCGGTCACCATGCAGATCAACGGAACGAACGCTTACGGATACTTAAAGTCAGAGCACGGCGTGCACAGACTTGTCCGCATTTCCCCGTTCAACGCGCAGGGCAAGAGACAGACATCCTTTGTATCGTGCGACGTAATGCCCGATATTGAGCAGGACCTCGACATCGACATCCCGGACGACGATATCCGTATCGATATTTTCCGTTCATCGGGCGCCGGCGGACAGAAGGTAAACAAGACCTCATCGGCGATCCGCATCACGCACTTCCCGACAGGTATCGTTGTTTCCTGTCAGAATGAGCGTTCGCAGTACCAGAACAAGGACAAGGCCATGCAGATCCTGAAGTCCAAGCTCCTTCTCTTAAAGCAGCAGGAGAACCTCAACAAGACCGCAGACATCCGCGGTGAGGTCAAGGACAATAACTTCGGCAGCCAGATCCGTTCGTATTTCCTCCAGCCCTACAAGATGATCAAGGATCTTCGTACGGGCGTGAGCACCGCGAACGCGGATGCGGTACTGAACGGAGATATTGACATTTACATAAACGGTTACCTTAAGTGGCTCAAGCAGGGCTGTCCGCCTTACAAGGGAGGAGATCTTTCCGAGTAAGCCGGCTGCGGGAACGCAGGGAAACAGGAGGTCATATATGGGTAAAATTCAGGTTATCTTTTCGGTGGGACGCGGCAATTATTCCTTTGACAGCTTATACGTGCGCGCTGTCGAGAAAAAGCCCGACATTAAGCTCCTTCCCGGAGCACCCGGGTGCATTTCGGGTCTGGTTGACTTAAGAGGCGAGCTGGTCCCGATACTTGACCTGCACAAAAAGTTCAATACCGGCCTTACCGCGTCTTCGGAGTCGGACGTGATCTTCGTGAACACGGAAGAAGGATGCCTCGGATGCACCGTGGACAGGGTTGTAGAGATCGGTGCGGTAACGGAGGATCTCGAGATAGAGCTTCCTTATCTGATCCGTTCGGCCGCGACCGAATATGTCGACGAGATCGTCAGCTACAAGGACGGTCTGGTCACCGCGATCAATCAGGACAAGCTGCTGAGCGACGATGAGAAGGCTTCGCTTAAGAAAGTTTTCGACAAGGCAAAGAAAAAGGCCGAAAAGGACGCTGAGAAAAAGGCGGCAAAAGAAGCTGAGAAGGCGGCCGCAGAGGCTGCAAAAGAGGAATGACAATGAATAACGGTCTCAAAAAGGTATCTGCCGTTAAGATCGTAATAGGAAGCATGATCGCGTTCGTTCTGGCTGCGCTCATGCTTACTTCAAATTTGCGCGTGGAGCGCATGAGAAGAAAGACTTCCGATTTCGGGCAGGGCTGGAAGCTGGAGTCCGGCAAGGAAGTGTATCTCGACCGTGTCGGTTCGGGCACATACGGCAGAAGGATCGTATTGTCAAAAAATCTGCCCAAACAGCTTGAACTCGGCGAGGATCTGTGCTTTGCAAGCTACAATTCTAATTTCGACGCCTATATCGACGGCGAGCTCGTTTACTCGTATCATACCGGTGAGAACCTTACGGGTAAGGGCTACGGAGTCGCATATCACTATATCAGCATGAACCCCCTGTACGCCGGGAAAGAGATCACTTTTATCATGTCTCCCGTGCTTGACAGCGGCAAAGGCGGCAGGCTGGGCCTCATGTGCCTTGAGAGCTTCAGGAGATACCAGAAGCGCTTTTCGCGCGCCAGCAGAATGGCGTTCCAGCTTTCAAACGCCATGATAATCATAGGCTTCCTGTTGCTGCTCATCTGCGGATTTGCTCCGCTCGGACAGAACAGGAAGGCTGCGGTCACGCTGGGCATTTCCACGATGATCAACGGCTTCTGGCTGTCGAACGATACCGGAATGTGGCGTCTCTTCTTCGGAGAGGTGCTCTTCTGCCGTCTGATCGACCACATATTCATGCATATCTGGATCGTGCCGATGCTGCTGCTCGCGTATTACATCACAAAGGAGCGCAACAGGCTCTATCCGAAGCTTATTATCGCCGCTGCTGCGGTTGATATCGCTGCTTTCCTGATCCTCAGATACGCGTTCGGCTGCGACATGGCAAACCTTACGCCGATCATGATGGTCTACTACGCGGTTGAAGCTGCGATAGGCTGCGCGATGCTCGTGAACAACAGGCGCTTCTGCGACAATCTTAAGATCCCGACAGGGACCAAGCTGTTAGTGGCGGGCTTTATCACGATAGCGGGATGTCTTATCGTGGATTCTGCGATCTATATAGGCGGAGTCAGGAACGGCGCGGGCCGCGGAAGATTTTCACGTATCGGTCTGATAACGTTCTTCGTGCTGACGGTCATTACGCTGATCCGCAACTGGACACAGGAGAAAAAGGAGATGAGGCGCGACCGCTTCATCAACAAGATGCTTCAGTATTCGATCATTACCAGCGATCCCGAATTGAGCGTTCACACAATGATGGAATATGTCGGAACCGAGTTTGGAGCCGACCATGTATATATCTACGAGAACAGACATGACGGAACCTTCCACAATACCTACGAATGGTTCCGCGATGGGCATGCGACGAGTCCGGATATTCCGGATTACAGCGATCTGTCAGACCGGAGTGTTCTCGATGAAGCCTCGAAGATCCTCGCGAAGGAACACAGGCTGGTATTCCCCGATGTAGAAGAGCTTAAGGACAGCGATCCCGTACTCTATGAGCTGTTAAAGAGCCTGAACGTCAGGAGAATGGTCGTAGGACCTCTCGAATACGGCGGAGAGCTGATCGGACTGTTCGGAGTCGACGACATGCCCGCCGACAGATGCGCGGAGCTCGGCGACACCATCTGGCTGATCTCATATTTCGTTACACAGCTGCTCGTACAGCGCAATGAGAAGCGCAATCTCGTGCGCTACAGTTTCTTCGATACGCTTACCGGGATACGCAACAGGCGCGGTCTCGAAGAATTCGAGAAAAACAGCGGACGCGTATATCCTTACGGCTTCCTGATGTGCGACATCAACGGTCTGAAGAGCGAGAACGACACGTACGGTCATGAAGCGGGCGACAGACTGATCATAGACATCGCGTCGAGCCTGACCGCTGTTTTCGGAGACACGAACGTATTCCGTATCGGCGGAGACGAGTTCGTTGCATATTCGTTCGTACCCATGGAAGAAGAATTTGACGCACAGATAAAGAAGGTGCGCGAACTGTTCGAGGCGAAGAACCGCAGCGCTTCGATAGGCTATGTATTCACGAAGGATCCTTCCGTATCGCGCGAGGAGGTAAAGGAACAGGCCGACTCGCTGATGTACGGCGAAAAAGAGAGATACTATTCGGGACGCAGGGACAGAAGAAGATAGTTTCGTATTGCAAATATTTAAAGAGGAGGTATGGGCATGAAAAGAGCGCTGATAGTTGCTATCGACCTCGTTATCATGGGTCTTATACTCTTCTTTATTGTTCAGTACGCAAATACAAAAATGCGCGAGAGCAACGAGAGCGTTATTGAAGCTTTCGGCAAAATGACCGTAACGGCGGAGCAGATCATCACCAACTATCTGGAGGATGAGCAGCATCTCTGCGACATTTGGACAAACTTCATCAACAGGTCTGCGGAGGCCGGAGAGCCCATGACCGCAGAGGACGCGATCTCGTATATCAGGAAGGCCAAGGTCGCACCGAGCATTTACGGTCATCTGATATTCCCGGAGAGAGCTGACATGAGCGGAATCTCCACCCATCCGAAGGCGACGGGATCCGATGATTACAGAGTTTCGTACCGCAATATCAATCTTTTTGACAATCTTTCCGAGGTGAGCAGCGTCGACGGCGTTATCAATCTCACGAGGGCGTATACAAATCCGCAGAGCGGAGTTCAGTCCATAGCGTTCATGAATTTCGTCACGATCCTCGACGAAGACTCAGGGGAGCTCAAAGAGGCACTCCTGATGCGCGTTGAGCCTGTGAGCATGCTCGAGGACAAGCTCGTGTTCCTTAACGGTGATTACGAGAGCGTCGAAATATCGATCATCAACAGGGAAGGCGACTATGTCGTTCACGGAAAGTCGCTGAAGAACAGCAATTTCTTTGAATTTTTCAAGTCCTACAACGAGGCTTCGGCTGAGGAATACAATAAAACGATCGAGCAGGTCACGTCCGGTACCGGTACCATGAGCATGCTCAATTCGAAGGGCGAAGAGTGCGTGATCTCATATACGCCCCTGTCGGTCATGAAGAGCTGGTTCCTTCTGGCTTACATCCCTGCGGGAGAGCTGGCGGTGAACACGGTCGTTGACTGGCTGCTGCTGGGCATAGTGGTCCTGGGACTGCTCGTACTGCTCGCATTTAACCTGCTCATGCTGATGTTCTACAACAGGAAGCTGGCGGAAGCCGCCGCGGATGCCAATCAGGCCAACGCGGCGAAGTCGCACTTTCTTTCCACGATGTCCCACGATATCCGTACTCCGATGAACGCGATCCTGGGACTCAACGAGATGGTTCTGCGCGACAGCCGCGACGAAGAGATCACGGCGTATTCCGAGAGCATCAGGACCGCCGGCAAAACGCTGCTCGGCCTGATCAACGATATCCTCGATTTCTCGAAGATCGAAGCGGGAAAGATGGATATAATCAATGTCGATTACAGCTTTGTTTCGATGCTGAACGACCTCGTGAACATGGTCCAGGGAAAGGCCGAGGAAAAAGGACTCGTGTTTAATCTTGACGTGGACAGGGATATCCCGATGATCCTGAACGGAGACGAGATACGCATTAAGCAGATCATCACGAATATCCTTTCGAATGCGGTAAAATATACGAAGGAAGGATCGATCACATTCAAGGCGGGTTTTGAAAAGATCGAAGACAAGCCCGATTCCGTAAAGCTGAAGATCAGAATCAGCGATACGGGAATAGGCATTAAGCCCGAGGATCTCAAGCGCCTGTTTGTGGCCTTCGAGCGTATCGAGGAAAAGAGGAACAGGAATATCGAGGGAACCGGACTCGGCATGACGATTGCCCAGAGTTTCCTCATGATGATGGGCAGTCATCTCGAAGTGGAGAGCGAATACGGAAAAGGTTCCGTATTCTCATTTGAACTCGAGCAGGGCGTAAAGAGCTGGGAGCCCGTGGGCAGTTACGAGGACGCCTTCAGGCGTTCTGTTTCCGAAAGACAGAAGTACCGCGAGAGATTTATTGCGCCTTACGCGAAGGTTCTGGTGGTGGACGACACCCCGGTCAATCTGACCGTTTTCCAGAGCCTGCTCAAACGTACGAAGATACAGATAGATACCGCGACGAGCGGCGACGAGTGCATTTGCCTGTACCGCCGCAAGCACTACGACATCATTTTCCTTGATCATATGATGCCGGACAAGGATGGCATCGAGACGCTGAAGGAGATGAAGGAGATCACGGATACCCCGAACGGTGAGACACCTGTAGTATGCCTTACCGCGAACGCGATATCGGGTATGCGTGAGATGTATATAAAGGCCGGCTTTGACGATTACATCACGAAGCCCATCGATCCCGACAGGCTCGAGCCGATGCTTATGCAGTATCTGCCGAAGGGCAAGATCGCGCCCGCGCCCGATGAGGACGAAGAGGACGATTACTTCATTCCCGATTTCATCTTTAAGCTCGACGAGCTCGATGTGAACTCGGGTCTGATCCACTGCGGAAACCGTGAGTCCTACATGATCACGCTGAAGATGTATCTTGACGCGGCTTCGAAGAACGCAGAGGATATCGAGAAATACTGGGCGGTCAGGGATATAAAGAACACGACGGTCAAGGTGCATGCCCTGAAGAGCACCTCGCGCGTGATCGGCGCCCTGAAGCTCGGAGATTTCGCGGCGCGGCTTGAAAAGGCCGGGGATTCGGGAGATACCGCGACGCTGGACAATGAGCTCGGAGAGCTCCTTGCGCGTTACAGGAAGCTGGCGGAGGAACTTGCGCCTCTTAATGAAGCGGGCGGAGAAGATGAGGACGACGGCCGTCCCGTTATTTCCAAGAAGGATATGAACGAGGCGTATACCGCGCTTTCGGAATTCTGCGAGTCGTTTGATTACGACAGCGTGGTACACATCGTGGAGTCGCTCGGCGCATACAGATTCCCCGAAGAGGAAGCCACGCGCTTTGACGCTATCAAAAAAGCCGTCGACAATTTTGATTATGACCTGATACCGGGAATACTGTCAGGGGGAGAAGATAATGGCCACTAGGATACTATTGATCAGCAGCGGAAGCGGGTTTATGGTGGACGCGCTTAAGTCGAACCTGAAGAAAACAGGTTTTTTGATCGTACAGTCCGAACCCGAAGTCCAGAGCATTGAGGCTGCCAAAGACGAGACGGACCTTATCCTGGTCTTTGCGGGTGAGTACGTGTACAATTCGGCGGATGCGCTTGTTTACCTGATGGACATCAGCAGGGACGAGGAGCGCCCCGTTTGCCTGATAGGCTACGACGACGAGCTCGGCGAGATCAAGAAATACATTCCGGAAACCTACATCAAGAAGGAGATCAGACGCCCCTTCGACGCGAAATACGTTGCCGAGGGCTTAAAAGCCATTGCCGCGGTAGTTGAGGAAAAGCGTGCGGGCAAGCATATCCTGCTCGTGGATGACGATACGACTTTCCTGAAGATGATCCAGGGATGGCTTTCGGAGAAATACAGGATAACCGCTGTAAAGTCCGGTATCCAGGCGATCACTTACATGGCGAACCACAAGCCCGACCTGATCCTTCTCGACTACGATATGCCGATCACCCCGGGACCGCAGGTTATGGAGATGATCAGGAGTGAGTACCATTACAGCGATATTCCGATCATTTTCCTCACGGGCAAGTCAGACCGCGAGAGCATAATGAACGTTATGCGCCTCAAGCCTCAGGGCTACTTCTTAAAAACAATGCCGCGCGATGCGATCGTCGAGGCTATAGATAAATATTTTTCAGAGCACAGATGGGACGGCATGTAAGGCTTTAGTCCCGGACAGGAGGCTGAATGAAGAACAGAATAAGAAGGATCGCGGCGCTGCTGCTTGCCGCGGTTATGATCCTCGGACTGACGGCGTGTGCCGGCAAGAAAAAGAGCGCCGAATTCAAACCGGCTCTTTCAAAAGACACACAGTGCTCGCTGAAGGTTGCGGGGTCATATTCGAACTTTGAGGCTCTGGAGAGCGAGTTTGAGCGCTTCTATGAGTATTACCCCAATGTGAGCATCAGTTACGTATATCTGGACGATTACTATAATACGATCGGGAGCGCGATCGCGAGCGAAGAGGCGCCCGATATCTTTACCACGACGTCCTCGATGCTTTCCGACGAAAAAATGAACACGCTCTTTGAAAATGCGGAGAATCTTGCGGATCCGGCCCTGAAGATCGATCTGGATTGCATTCGTGAAGGCTCGATGCGGACCACCGCGAACGGAGAAGTGCTCATGCTTCCCATTTTCACAAGAACATACGGAATGCTTGTGAACATGGATATCTTCGAGAAGAACGGGCTGAAGGTTCCCGGAAATTACGCAGAGCTGGTCGAAACCTGTAAGAAGCTCATCGCGGCAGGCTATAAATATCCCATCATGGGAGCGAACGGCACCACGGTGGCCGGAATGTATTACGCATTCGCATTTCCGATGTTCAGCAGCACCGTAATGAAGAATAAGGATTCGCTCGATGCTCTCAATGCGCTTGACAGCAGTGCCGGAGAGCTGATGAGGCCCGCACTTGAGAGGCTGAAGGCCTTTCTGGATGCCGGTTATATCGATCCGGCTGTCTGCGCGGAGCAGATATCCGATGATTACAATGCGGTCATCATGCGCTTTTTCGAGGGAGATGTACCCATGATGCTCGGCGGCGGCGACATGGTTTCGGGTACCGCGAAGAGAGAGAGCAAGTCGGAAGCATTTACGGCAAATCCTTTTAAATACAAGTTCTATGTAGTGCCGTCAGGTGACGAAGGCGGATATTTCCTCGATACGGTCAACATGTTCTTCACCGTTAACAAGAACAGTGCGAATCTGGACATGACCAATGAATTCATCAGATTCCTCACAAGCGAGAAAGAACTTGGAAATATGGCTGCGATCAAGCGACTTACCCCTCCGACCGATGACTTTTCACTTGATGAAGTATATTCATCCCTTGAGGGATTTCCGAAGGAGCGTACCTTCACTTCCCGGGATACCGGAATAAACGACGCCGTTAACAAGGAGTTCCGCATTGCAGCCTACAAGATCGCCAACGGTGAGATGACGGTGGACGAGGCGGTTGCCGCATTCGGGACCCTGGGTAAATGAACTGACAGACGAGGACGGTCGATATGGAAGAACGCGTAGTTGTTGTTGACGATGATGCGATCATACTGAGAAATGCGAACACGGTGCTCTCGGAAGCCGGTTTCAGGGTAACCTGCCTGAAGAGCGGCAGGCTGCTGCTGGATTACGCCCAAAAGAACGCGATCGACATGCTGCTGCTCGATATCAGGATGCCCGAAATGGACGGCTTTGAGACCATGAGGCTCCTGCGCGAACAGGAAAAGGAGAACGGCAGGACGGAAACTCCGGTTATATTCTTTACGGCCAATGACGATTGTGATTCCGAGACACTGGGTCTGTCGCTGGGCGCGATGGATTTTATCAGGAAGCCGTTCGTTCCCGAGGTCCTTACGATCCGTGTAAGACACCTGCTAGACCTGATCAGGCTGCAGCGCGACCTTCATGCGGAAGTGGTGCGCAAGACAGTTGAGGTCGAGGGGCTTTCACTGCATGTCGTTCATACTCTCGCGGACGCGATCGACGCAAAGGACGCTTATACAAAGGGCCATTCCGGACGTGTGGCCGACTACTCGAAGGAAATCGCGAAGAGATTCGGTTATTCCGCAGACAGGCAGGAAGAGATCTACATGATGGCTCTCCTGCACGATGTCGGCAAGATCGGCGTTCCCGACGCCGTGATCAACAAGCCCGGAAGGCTTACCGACGAAGAATTTGAGAAGATAAAGGTTCATCCCGAAAGAGGAGCGAGGATACTCTCGAACATCGAGGAGATGCCGAAGCTTGCGACGGGCGCCAGATGGCACCACGAGCGATTTGACGGCAGGGGCTATCCCGACGGACTGGCGGGAGAGGATATTCCCGAGGAGGCCAGGATCATCGCGGTAGCGGACGCGTACGACGCGATGACGAGCCACAGGAGCTACAGGGACATCATCCCTCAAGAGGTCGTAAAGGGCGAGCTCGTTAAGGGCTCGGGAACCCAGTTTGATCCCAGGTTTGCGGCGATCATGCTGGAGATCATAAACGAGGATGTGGATTACAAACTGCACGAGCAGTAAGATATGTAA
>JAEEGH010026266.1_pt1 | contig 11612 bp, 6 predicted proteins | sample 9134181 | NCBI WGS metagenome assembly JAEEGH01 (sample SAMN16246544, study PRJNA631951) | gut metagenome | biome: gut microbiome; feature: rumen; material: DP-attached | host: Bos | place: Iran: Karaj | collected 2018-10 | reverse complement strand
TCCACTTCACACGCACTTTGGGACCTTAGCTGTAGGTCTGGGCTGTTTCCCTTTTGACTACCCAACTTATCTCGTGCAGTCTGACTCCCATACATCATCTATACGGCATTCGGAGTTTGATAATCTTCGGTAAGCTTTGACGCCCCCTAGGATATTCAGTGCTCTACCTCCGTTAGACTAATATGAGGCTAGCCCTAAAGCTATTTCGAGGAGAACCAGCTATCTCCGGGTTCGATTGGAATTTCTCCCCTACCCACACCTCATCGCCACCCTTTTCAACGGATGTGCGTTCGGTCCTCCATTGCCTTTTACGGCAACTTCAACCTGGACATGGGTAGATCACCCGGTTTCGGGTCTACGTTCACTGACTTAACGCCCTATTCAGACTTGGTATCCCTTCGGCTCCACTGCTTAACAGCTTAACCTTGCCAGTACACGTAACTCGCCGGACCGTTCTACAAAAAGTACGCGGTTGCACATATAAAGTGCTTCCACAGTTTGTAAACACAGGGTTTCAGGTTCTCTTTCACTCCCCTCCCGGGGTTCTTTTCACCTTTCCTTCACAGTACTATTCTCTATCGGTCACTAAGGAGTATTTAGCCTTACGGGGTGGTCCCCGCATGTTCCCACAAGGTTTCTCGTGTCTCGTGGTACTCTGGATACTGCTGTCTTCTTCATGTTTTCGTATACAGGACTTTCACCTTCTGTGGTTGGTCTTCCCAAACCATTCTACTAACATTCAAAATGACGTATGCAGTCCGAACCCTAAAGTGCACGCACTTTAGTTTGGGCTCTTTCGCTTTCGCTCGCCGCTACTAACAAAATCGATTTTTCTTTCTCTTCCTCCGGCTACTTAGATGTTTCAGTTCACCGGGTTCCCGACCTAACACTATGGATTCATGTTAGGACACTTAACTAGTAAGTAGGTTTCCCCATTCAGATATCTACGGATCACTAGATATTTGCTCCTCCCCGTAGCTTTTCGCAGCTTATCACGTCTTTCATCGGCTCTTAGTGCCAAGGCATCCACCCTGCGCTCTTATTCGCTTAACCAGCGCTTCGTTAGCATAGCGTTGCTAACTTTTGGTGTTTACTTTAATTGTTTCCATCAATCTCTCGATTGACGGCCTCGGATGTCTTCTCTTGATTATCAAGAAAAATTTGAATATATTCGGTTTTCAAGGTTCCAAAATGTCACTTCTGACAATCACGAAGGAAATCTGGGATTCCCTCCATGAGCTTTTCGTAAGAAAAGCGAATGGAGATGGAGAGATTCGAACTCTTGACCCCCTGCTTGCAAGGCAGGTGCTCTCCCAACTGAGCTACACCCCCATAAAATCCGGCAGCCACCTACTCTCCCATATCGTCTCCAACATAGTACCATCGGCCGCTTAAGTCTTAACCATCGTGTTCGGGATGAGAACGGGTGTTACCCCTAAGCGCATCACCACCGGAAATGAGTGTTATCATTTAAGATAACTGTTATTTAATTGGCTGCCTCTTGATTAGCGACAGCTTAATAATAATAGCACTCTAAAAATACATTGTCAATAACTTTTCTTAAAACTTTCAATGTTTTTTTAGAGTGCCTTTTTTTATACAAAGTTATGTAAGCTATATATTAGCTATTAGAAGATATTTCTCTTCTGCATCATGCCAATAAACTCTCTGTTATTCCTTGTTTTCTCAAAGAGATCAAGTACCGCATCAATTGCTTCTTCAGGTTTAAGTACGTTGAAGGAGCGGCGCATTTTGGACATGGTCTCTGTTTCTTCTTCTGATAAAAGAAGATTCTCGTTTCTTGTACTTGACTTGGCAATATCAATTGCAGGGAAAATCCTCCTCTCAGAAAGTTTTCTGTCAAGAACCATTTCCATATTACCGGTTCCCTTGAATTCCTCGTATACAACGTCGTCCATACGGCTTCCTGTATCAACAAGTGCTGTTGCAAGGATGGTAAGGCTTCCGCCCTCTCTCATATTACGTGCTGCACCAAAGAACTTCTTAGGCATATGAAGAGCCGCCGGATCAAGACCACCTGACAAAGTTCTGCCGCTTGATGGTACAATCTGGTTATATGCTCTTGTAAGTCTTGTAATACTGTCAAGAAGAATAACAACATCCTGCTTATATTCAACTAATCTCTTGGCTCTTTCAATAACCATTTCGGCCACTCTCTTGTGATGCTCAGGTGTTTCATCAAATGTGGAATAAACAACCTCAACATTAGGTCCCTCAATGGCTTCACGAATATCTGTTACTTCCTCAGGTCTTTCATCAATAAGAAGAATCATCAGATGCATCTTAGGATCATAAGCCTTAACTGACTTGGCAACAGCCTTAAGAAGTGTAGTCTTACCTGCCTTAGGAGGTGATACAATCATACCTCTTTGTCCCTTACCAAGAGGGCTGATAAGATTCATGACTCTCATGGATATAGGGCAGCCCGGCTGCTCAAGATTAATTCTTTCATTTGGAAAAATCGGCGTCATCTTCTCAAATACATATCTCTTAAGTCCCTCTTCCAAAGACTTACCATTAAGTCCAGTCAATGTATCAAGAGCGCCAAACTTATCTGTTGGAGCACCGGGTTTTGACATACCTTTAAGAATATCGCCTGTCTTAAGACCATATTTCTTAATAAGTGCAGGTGATACATAAATATCATTATTACCAGGAAGGAAATTGTCAGAACGGATGAAGCCAAAGCCGTCAGACATAACCTCAAGTACGCCTCCAACTTCCTTTACACCGCTTTCACGAAGTGCTTCTGCACTCTCTGTCTCGGCACTCTTTTCATTATTCCTTTCAGCACTCTTCTCTGCGCCCTTATCAGAAGCCTTCTCGCCTGCAGCGTCTCTCTCTGACTGTCCCTGCGCCTTACCTCTTGGCGCATCTTTTTTAGGTGCTTCCTTCTTAGGCGCTTCACTCTTTACAGCTGCTTCCTTAGCTGCACTGTCTTCTTTTTCTTTCTCAACCAAAATATCTATAAGCTGCTCTTTGCCCATAGAACTGTAGCCCTTAACACCAAGGCCTTTAACAATGGCTCTTAAGTCGGTGATTTTGAGCATTTCATATTTTTCGCGCATATTACTCTCCTTTATTAATACAATGCCCGATTATACAACAAACACGCCAAAAGCATGTTATAAATACTTCTTAATTTTTAAATATACAATTCGCTTAAGGTAAATAAAAGAACAGATATCATATCTGTCTAGATAAATGAAAAAAATTAGAGAGGCCACTTAAAAAATAAGTGGCCTTGCATCTTAATTAAACAAAAATATCATAGAGCTTTGATGTCTCTATCTGAGCGGCTTTGCCACCCTTCTCATCATATACAGCGCTAGTGTCATTCTTGCCATTATCTTCTTCTTCGCTTACCTTGCTAACCTTGGTTTCATCCTTGGCTGACGCATAATAAGCTTTGAGAAGTTTACCATAGCTTCCACTCTTTACCAGTGCATAATCTGTAAGCACGCTTGTTCCTTTGGAACCACCGAGCACGCTGTTAGTAAGGCTTGCCATATTATTGGTTCCGCTAAGGAATGATGTTCCGCCTAAAACTGCACTTGTAACGTTGGCAGAAGAAGATTTGGACATGGATGAAAACAAAGCACTGTTGTTCATATAATTATTATAGCTGTTATATAACTTATAATTAGATGAAATATTCATACCAAACCTCCTTTACCTATTATTACTGAAATTATAACCCAGGGGTTAATATATTTCAACAAATATTTATTAGTGAATGCTCTTATGTAATTCCTGAAGTGAGTGAACTGCAATAGAGCCACCGGACTTGATTGCTGCAATACCGTCAATACTTGCTCTGGCTGCTGCCATTGTTGTGATATAAGGTACTTTATGCTTGATAGCATTCTTACGAATATAGCTGTCGTCGAAGATCTTATCCTTGCCTGCAGGTGTATTAACAATGAGCTGAATCTCTTTGTTCATGATGGCATCCACAATATTAGGTCTGCCTTCCTGCATCTTGTTAATCTTCTTAGCCGGAATATTATTTGCTACGATTAAATCATAACTTGTTCCTGTAGCAAGAATGTTAAATCCATTGTCATGGAACTTCTTTGCTATCTCTACAAGCTGTGGCTTATCGTTGGCATTTACACTAAAGAGAACTGTTCCCTCTAATGGAAGTGGATTCTGTGTAGCTTCCTGAGCCTTGTAATATGCTTCGCCGTAATGCTTGGCAAGACCTAATACCTCACCTGTTGATCTCATTTCAGGTCCAAGGAGAGGGTCTACTTCCTGGAACATATTGAATGGGAATACAGCTTCCTTAACTCCGTAGTAATCATATTTGCTTTCTTTAAGATCTGCTACAGGATACTTCTTGCCTGTAAGTTCTTCTGTAATAATCTGTGTAGCAAGTCTTACCATATTGATACCGCAAACCTTTGATACCAAAGGTACTGTTCTTGATGCTCTTGGGTTAGCCTCAAGTACGTATACCACATCATCTTCAATGGCATACTGCATATTCATAAGACCTCTTACATTCATTTCAGTAGCAATCTTCATTGTATAATTCTTGATAGTCTCAAGATTCTTCTCTGAAATATGTACTGAAGGAAGGATACATGCTGAGTCACCTGAGTGAACACCTGCTAGTTCGATATGTTCCATAACCGCAGGAACGAATGCATGCTCACCATCAGAGATTGCATCGGCTTCACATTCCATAGCATTCTTTAAGAATCTGTCAATAAGGATAGGTCTGTCAGGTGTAACACCAACAGCTGCTCTCATATATTCTTTCAGACTGTCCTGATCATATACAACTTCCATTCCTCTACCACCAAGTACGAAGGATGGACGAACCATTACAGGATATCCGATTCTCTCAGCGATTTCTATAGCATCATCTACTGTTACAGCCATTCCTGATTCAGGCATAGGAATCTCTAATTTCTCCATCATTGCTCTGAATAAGTCTCTGTCTTCAGCCATATCGATTACTGAAGGAGCTGTACCTAATATCTTAACACCATTCTTCTCAAGAGAATCTGCTAAGTTAAGAGGAGTCTGTCCACCGAACTGTGCGATAACACCAACCGGTTTCTCCTTCTCATAGATACTGAGAACATCTTCAAGTGTAAGTGGCTCGAAGTATAACTTATCTGATGTATCATAGTCTGTTGAAACAGTTTCAGGGTTACAGTTAACGATGATTGTTTCGAATCCTAAATCTCTAAGGGCAAAAGCAGCGTGTACGCAGCAGTAGTCAAATTCAATACCCTGTCCGATTCTGTTAGGACCACCACCAAGGATCATTACCTTTGGCTTATCTTCCTTAACTTCATTCTTATCTGTTCCATTATATGTTGAATAATAATATGCGCTGTCCTGTGTTCCGCTTACGTGAACGCCTTCCCACTCTTCTACAACGCCAATTGCCTTACGTGCATTTCTGATATCATCTTCAGAAACACCAAGAAGAATTGAAAGATACTTATCTGAGAAACCATCTTTCTTAGCCTTGGTAAGAGCTTCATTTGAAGGAACTGCACCTTTGTTCTTAAGAAGTTCTTCCTCTTCCTCAACTAATTCCTTCATCTGCTCGATGAAATAATGCTTAATCTTTGTAAGGTCATAAAGCTGTTCAACTGTAGCGCCCTTACGAAGAGCTTCATACATAATGAACTGTCTCTCGCTGGTTGCTGTATGAAGCATACCAAGAAGCTCATCAAGTGATTTCTCGTTGAAATTCTTGGCAAATCCTAAACCGTATCTGCCTATTTCAAGAGATCTGATAGCCTTCTGGAAAGCTTCCTTATATGTCTTACCGATACTCATGACTTCACCAACGGCTCTCATCTGAGTACCTAACTTATCCTGCGCACCTTTGAATTTCTCGAATGCCCATCTTGCAAACTTAATAACAATGTAGTCTCCGCCAGGAACATACTTATCAAGTGTTCCATACTTACCACAAGGAATCTCATCAAGTGTAAGACCTGAAGCAAGCATTGCTGATACTAAAGCGATAGGGAAACCTGTTGCCTTGGAAGCAAGTGCTGAAGAACGTGATGTTCTTGGGTTAATCTCAATAACAACAATTCTGTCTGATACAGGATCATGAGCGAACTGTACGTTGGTACCACCGATAACCTGTACGGACTCGACGATTTTGTAAGCCTGTTCCTGTAATCTCTTCTGAAGATCTTCAGAAATTGTAAGCATAGGAGCTGAACAGAATGAATCACCTGTATGAACACCAAGTGGATCGATGTTCTCAATGAAACATACTGTAATCATATTGTTCTTGGCATCTCTTACTACTTCAAGTTCTAATTCTTCCCAGCCAAGGATTGACTCTTCTACAAGAACCTGGCCAACTAAAGAAGCCTGAAGACCTCTTGCCATAACTACTTTAAGTTCTTCTACATTATATACAAGACCGCCGCCTGCGCCGCCCATTGTATATGCAGGTCTTAAACATACAGGATAACCTAATTCCTCAGCGATTCTAAGACCATCTTCTACTGAATAAGCAACTTCGGAACGAGCCATCTCAATTCCAAGTTCCTTCATGGCATTCTTAAATTCGATTCTGTCTTCACCCTTTTCGATAGCATCAACCTGAACACCAATTACTTTAACATCATACTTATCAAGGATTCCTTCCTTGGCAAGTTCTGAACAAAGGTTAAGACCTGACTGACCACCTAAGTTAGGAAGCAGTGCATCAGGACGCTCCTTTGCAATAATCTGCTCTAATCTTTCTACGTTAAGTGGCTCGATGTATGTTACATCAGCTGTATCAGGGTCCGTCATAATGGTAGCTGGGTTAGAGTTAACCAATACGATTTCGTATCCTAACTTTCTTAATGCTTTACAAGCCTGTGTTCCTGAATAGTCAAATTCACATGCCTGTCCAATGATAATAGGTCCTGAACCAATTATCAGTACTTTATGAATGTCTTCTCTTTTACCCATGTCTTCCTCCTGAGATATATCTTTATATTAATTCATTTTTTACACATAAATCTTCTTAGAATTTACAAAGAAGTTATTCTTTACCGTTGAAGCAATATGTACATAACTTGCAAGGATTAAGTCCTACTGCGTTAACCATATCGTCAAGTCTGTTATATTTAAGGGATGTGAAATTCATCTGCTTGCAGATGCAGCCTTCCATCTCCTTGTAATTCTTGCTGTCCGGATTTGAATAATCTTCAAGTACTTCCGGAGTTACTTCCTTTTCTCTTTCAGCAATAACTCTTCTTGTAATAAGGTCCATATCTGATGTGCTTCTTGAGAAGTTCAGATATTTACAGCCATAAAGAAGTGGTGGACATGCAGGTCTTACATGTACTTCCTTCGCACCTGAGTTAAATAAGAACTCAGTTGTCTCTCTAAGCTGTGTACCTCTTACGATAGAGTCATCAATAAGCACCATTTTCTTGCCATCGATTAAAGGCTCAACAGGAAGGAGTTTCATCTTTGCAATAAGATTTCTCTTAACCTGTGTTGTAGGCATAAATGATCTTGGCCAGGTTGGTGTATATTTAATAAACGGTCTTGCAAAAGGAATGCCTGAAGCCTTCGCATAACCTACTGCATGCGCTGTACCTGAATCCGGCACACCTGCAACATAATCTATTCCCGTAACATCATCTCTTGCAGACATATTTGCACCACATCTGTAGCGCATCTCTTCTACGTTGATATTTTCATATATTGATGTAGGATATCCGAAATAAACCCAGAGGAATGAACAGATCTTCATCTCATCTCTTGGCTTAAGCAGAGTTTCATCATGCTCTGTATCAAAGAATACAACTTCGCCCGGTCCTAATTCTCTCTTTGTCTTATATCCTAAATGGTGGAAGGCAAAATTCTCGAACGATGCACACTGTGCTCCTTCTTTTGTACCCAGAATAACCGGAGTTCTTCCGTATCTGTCTCTCATGGCATAAATGCCTTTTGAAGTCATAAGAAGCACGCTCATTGAACCATTAACTGATTCCTGAACGAAATTAAGTCCTTCTACTATTGATTCTTTCTGATTAATTAGTGCTGCGACCAACTCAGTCTGGTTAATATCTCCACCGCTCATTTCAAGGAAGTGTGAATAACCATTATTAAACAGCATTGATGTGAGTTCACTCACATTGTTGATTCTTCCGACTGTGGTAATAGAATAATTACCAAGATGTGAACGTACGATAAGAGGTTGCGGCTCCATATCGGAGATACAGCCTATACCGATCTGTCCTTTCATTTCTTCGAAATCTCTCTCGAACTTGGTTCTGAATGGGGAATTCTCAATATTATGAATTGCCCTGTCAAATCCTTTTTCCTTATCATATAAGCACAGACCGCCACGTCTGGTACCTAAGTGAGAATGATAATCTACTCCGAAAAACAAATCAAACATACAATTTTCTTCGGAAACTACACCAAAAAATCCGCCCATTGGTTTCTCCTTCTTATCATCAGTTTTCCCACCTAACACACCACATAAAAGTATAAATTTCTTACCCTTGGTATGTCAAGAATTCTTTTCTATTTTTTCTTCCAGTTTACAAGCGTATTATAGGCTAAAACAAGGGCTATACTTAACATAACTCCACCTACAATATCCGTGGTCCAATGTACACCTGCAAGTAATCTCAGCACAGGCATAAGTAAACATAAAATTCCAATTACCACGCTCAAAATTTTTGCCAGATTTTTATTAATTTTCATAACAAAAAGATTAACAATGGAATATCCGAAAAATGCCAGAGTCAGAAGGCAGTGAGTCGAAGGATATGAACCCTCCAGGCCTTCATCAAGAATAATAGGACGATAGTTAATAATAAGCACATGGTCAAACAGAACATATACAACCACTGTAATTACAGCAAATATAGCCAGTACATATAATCTGTAATCTACTTTTTTAAGGCTTTTTCTCTTTATTAACTGAACAAGTCCAACAACTGCCCAGGCTAGTATGCTCAAAAATGCCAGATACATAATAATATCTGTTACAAAATCAAGCGTTCCATTATATCCAAAAGTATTATGCACAAGTCCGTTAATTGCAGCAAACCCCACCTTGCTGCCCTCAGGTCCTATAGCCTGAACATCAATAAACATAATCATAATTGTATATACAACAAAAGCCGCGAACACTCCCAGCGTTGTATATAAATTAATCTTATCCCTTTTCTCCATTTTTATCTCCCTGTAATCTTCCAATTAAACACAATAAACATAGCAAAGGCTATGGAACCTTAAGTTCCATAGCCGCATGCATAATTATTTTTCATTATTTGATTCAACTTTAATCTCTTTGATTTCCTTTGTTGCAATCTCTTTAACAATTGCATCAACAAATTCTGAAAGAGGCTTCTGTCCTTCATCACCAAGATAACGGCTTCTTACAGATACCTTGCCATCAGCCTGTTCCTGCTCACCAACAATAAGCATATATGGAACTCTGTCGAGACGCGCTTCACGAATCTTGTAACCAATCTTCTCTGATCTGGTATCAACAGTAACATCAACGTTAGCCTTTCTAAGTTCCTTACGAACACTTTCAGCATAATCCAGGAACTTGTCTGAAATAGGAAGGATACGAACCTGCTCTGGGCAAAGCCATGTAGGAAGGTTACCTGCATAATGCTCAATAAGCCATGCAAGTGTTCTTTCATAACATCCCATTGATGTTCTGTGAATGATGTAAGGTCTTTGTTTGTCACCATTCTCATCTATATAGTACATATCCATCTTCTCTGCTATCGCATTATCAAGTTGGATAGTTACCATTGTATCTTCTTTTCCATATACATTGTCTGCCTGGATATCGATCTTAGGACCGTAGAATGCTGCCTCTCCGTCTTCCTCTGTGAACTCAACATTGTTGTCGATTAGTAACTGACGAAGAACGCTCTGTGACTCATCCCAGTAATCCTCATCACCCAAATACTTCTCTTTGTTGTTTGGATCCCACTTTGACAATCTGTATCTCACTTCGTCTTCCACGCCTAGTACTCTGAAGATGTACTTAGCAAGGTTGAAACAGTTTGTTAACTCCTGCTTAACCTGATCAGGTCTAATCATTAAGTGAGCCTCAGTAATTGTAAACTGACGAACACGTGTTAGACCATGCATCTCACCAGACTCTTCATTTCTGAAAAGTGTAGATGTCTCTGAATATCTAATAGGAAGATCTCTGTAAGATCTTTGTTCATTCTTATAAATATAGTATTGGAATGGACATGTCATTGGACGGAGTGTTAATACTTCGTCGTCCCTCTCTTCATCGCCCAAAACAAACATTGACTCTTTGTAGTGATCCCAGTGACCTGAAATCTTAAACAAGTCATTCTTGGCCATTAGAGGTGTACGTGTGCGCTGATAGCCCCACTCATTATCCTCCAAATCTTCAATCCATCTTTGAAGTTTCATAATCATCTTTGTGCCCTTAGGAGTAAACAAAGGAAGACCCTGACCGATTACATCAACTGTTGTAAATAGACCCATCTCACGACCAAGTCTATTATGGTCTCTTTTCTTTGCTTCTTCTAGTGACTCAAGATAAGCTGCCAATTCTTTTTTATCATCAAAAGCTGTACCATAAATTCTTTGTAGTCTAGCTTTGTTCTCGTCGCCTCTCCAGTAAGCCATAGATGATGAGATTAGTTTAAATGCTTTAACTTGCTTTGTGCTCATAAGATGAGGTCCAGCACAAAGGTCCACAAACTTCTCTCCCTGACTATAGAATGAGATTGTTGAATCCTCAGGCAAGTCTTGGATTAATTCTACTTTGTAATCCTCTTTTCTGTCTGCCATATATTTGATGGCATCTTCGCGAGGCAAAGTAAATCTCTTAATCTCTGCGCCCTCTTTGATAATCTTCTTCATTTCTGCTTCTATAGCATCTAAATCATCACGAGTAAATGGCTCGTGCTCAAAATCATAATAAAAGCCTGTATCAGTGGCTGGTCCTATAGCCAACTTAGTCTCAGGATAAAGACGCTTAACAGCCTCCGCCAAAATATGACTAGCGGTATGTCTGTAAGCTTTTTTACCTTCGTCATCGTTGAAGGTCAAAATATTTAATTTACAGTCTTTGTCGATGGTGGTTCTTAAGTCTACTACTTCACCATCTACCTCTCCTGCGCAAGCCGCTCTTCCCAAGCCTGGCGCTATATCAAAAGCTATGTCTTTAACAGACATAGCCTCTGAGTATTCTTTTGCCGATCCATCTTTTAATGTGATTTTCATATTGTCTCCTTAATATTTAGAGTAAAATAGTTGATCCCAGAAAACTGCAATACATGGATGAGTATGGTAGTTGATGAAATGAATACTATCATCGTGACCAATTCCAATGTAGTTGTAGTCGTTGTTCAACATATTCTCTTTATGTTCTTTTGAATCGAGGAAAGCTTTGAAACATGTGTTCATAAACTCTTCTCTCTGTGTAACAGTATCTGTTACGAAACTGATATTCTCACCAACTCGACTAGCCGCTGGCAAATTGAATTCCGGAATTACCGTACTGAACGATCTGCCATCTGGTCTCATATGCGAGAAGTTCTTGTCAAGTTTGATTCCTAGTCCATCCACTTCTATCTTGGCCG
>JAEEGH010026264.1_pt1 | contig 11612 bp, 8 predicted proteins | sample 9134181 | NCBI WGS metagenome assembly JAEEGH01 (sample SAMN16246544, study PRJNA631951) | gut metagenome | biome: gut microbiome; feature: rumen; material: DP-attached | host: Bos | place: Iran: Karaj | collected 2018-10 | reverse complement strand
AAGCTCAGTAAGCTATAAAATGTGTCATTACACCATGTATTTCCTAAAAAACAATAAATAATTGCTGTTTATTCTCCAATGGCTTGGATATTTGTCGATTATTTCATATCTTTGCGTCAAACATCAATATATTTATCCAATGACTGAAGATATTAACAGAATCAAAGTTGTCCTTGTGGAGAAGAAGAGAACTGGCAAATGGCTAGCAGAGCAAATAGGTAAAGACCCTGCAACAGTCTCAAAATGGTGTACTAACACATCACAGCCAGACTTACCCACTCTCACAAAGATTGCCGACATCCTCGATGTTGACATCAAAGAATTGTTGAACTCGACCAAAAATTAAGAAAATGGACAAAGAACCTGGCTACGTTTACATACTGACTAATCCCAGTTTCCGCGAGGACTGGGTGAAGATAGGCAAAAGTTCACGTCCTGTGGATGTGAGAAGCAAGGAACTGGATAATACGGCCGTTCCCTTGCCCTTCGAGATATTCGCCACGATGAAGACCACGAAATACAACGAGGTGGAGAAGTTGGTGCATAAGACCATTGATCGCCTCACCGATTTGCGCATTCGCCAAAACCGCGAGTTCTTCAATGTGGCTCCACAGATGGCCCTCGACATTTTCCGCGATATTGCCAGCGCAATAGACGATGCCGAAGTGACACTCTACGAAGATAACAAGCCCGTCGTGGAAAGCGAACACAAGGAGCCACAGAAGCGAGAAGTAAAACGTCCCCGTTTCAAGTTCTCCATGTGTGGCATCAAGATTGGCGAACAAGTCACTTTCGACCCAACGGGTCTTGTTGTGAAAGTCGCTTCCGATGACAGCATCGAATACGAAGGCCGCATCTATAAACTCTCCCCCTTCGTTGGCACATTCATGCCCGAAGAGCATCGAAACGCCTCTGGTGCCTATCAAGGTGCTAAATATTTCTCATATAATGGGAAGGTATTGGATGAGATAAGAAAAGAAAAAGAAAACCTGTAAAAGAGATACCTATATGTTAGAAAAGAACAAACAAGAGGCATCAAACATCAGTGGATCACTTGTTCAGCAGGCAAATGGTGATATACATAACCATGGCTTAGGATACAATGATGTGAAAGATATCTGTCGTGATGTTATCAGACAGGAACTAGCAATTGTAACAAGAGAGGCATCAGATACTCTTAACAAAGAAATATCAACTTTTGAGAATCAATTTGTTGAAAGATTGGAGAAGTTGGAGAATCCTCAGGTCATTGATAAGTTGAAAACGCCAAAGTTGCAGTTCTCTTTACATGATACAATGAAAGAGTATGCAAAAGCAGATGATTTGGATACAAAAGAAGAATTAGTAGACTTGCTTATTGAAAGACTAAAAGTAGATGAACATTCGACAGAACAATATCTCATTGATGAATCTATCACAATTCTTCCAAATCTTTCTAAACATCAAGCTTATTTCCTTGGTGCGCTAACTTTGAGAAAAGTAATAAACCAAGGCTATTCCTTTATGGTTGATGGGAATTTGGCTAGACGTGCTATGCTATATGAATTCCTAAATGAAATTTCGAATCTTGATATTCATTATTTAAGACTAACAAATTGTTGTTATGATATGCCTGGAACTAAACAATATGTTCCTTTCATAGATTTTATGAAGCCTAATTATGATTTATTGTTTCGACATCATATAACAGAACAAATATACAATACCTTTCTGCGTGATAATCCGAATACACCTTTAGTAGATGGGAAACAAATTGTCTATAAAAAAGGAGGGACAGATGAACTATATTTATTGTATAGCTCAAAGGACTATTTAATAGAAAAACTCAAGAAGGAAGGTAAACTTGATAAATTGTCAGAAATAGAGCCATTAATTAATTTGTTCCCTCCTTACACAGATGGTGATATAAAAGAACATCTGATATCCTTGAATACAAATTGGCAGAAAGCTTTTGATAATCTAAATAATGAAGAGATTACTCAAATTGATTTAACTCCAATTGGGACATATATAGGTCGAAGAATTGTTAGGAAAGTAACAAAACAAGAAACTCTTCCATTAGAAGATTTTTATAAAATTGCAACATGATTTATATGGAAAAATATATCGGTGAAATAATAGGAGCAGTAGCCGTTATTATCGCGGCGGTGATTGGGCTATACGCCAAAAGTAAAGACCGTAACAAACAAATAGTAAAAAAGTCAGAGAATAGTACAATATACCAAGCTAATGGTTCTATTACTCTTGACAACAAAGACAAGAAAGAATAGAATATGCCTACACTGAATTGGATAGGAAAAGATAAGGTGATGAATCACCATTTGGATGTGCCGTTTTATACGCTGGAACACAAATATGGATTTCGAGCGGAGAATGAAACGGATACATCTGAGACGCATAGCGGTAACATGATTATTCATGGGGATAATCTTGTTGCGCTGAAAGCGCTGTTGCCAGAATATGAAGGACGGGTGAATTGCATCTATATTGATCCTCCTTATAATACGGGTGAAGAAAAGTGGGTGTATAATGATAACGTGAACGATCCACATATCAAAAAATGGTTAGGTGAAGTTGTTGGCAAAGAGGGTGAGGATTTGAGTCGTCATGATAAATGGCTGTGCATGATGTATCCCCGTTTGGCTTTGCTCCAAAAGTTGCTTCATCCACAAGGGGCGATTTTCATTTCCATTGACGATAACGAATATACGAACCTGAAAGCAATCTGCGATGAGATATTCGGAAAGAATTGCTTTGTAGCAAATGTTTCATGGCAAAGGACTTATTCTCCACGAAATGATAAGGATGGAATAGCGGTAAGTGTTGAACATATGCTTGTTTATGGAAAAGAGTCTAATTGGATTCCTCGGAAATTAGACAGAACAGAAAGTATGGATACAAAATACAGTAATCCAGATAACGATAAGTTCTCATGGACAAGTAGCGATGCCTTTGCCCCTGGAGGTGCAGATCATCAAGGAATGGTATATGCTGTCCAGCATCCGTTTACTGGCGAATTTATATATCCAACTAAAAACAGGCATTGGGCATCCCAACAATCAGATATCTTAGAGATTATGAATTGTTGGTGCAAATATGAACTCAAAGATATACATGACGAGAAAAATAGAGCAGATGTCTGTGGTATTGAAGTTGAAGATGTTCGTAAAGATGTAATGGCAATAGTCTTATCAGAAGATTTGGAAACATCAAGAAAGAAAGCACTTTCTGTTTTTAATAGGGGTCAATGGCCAAGATTCTATTTTACGAGTGGAGGCAAGGGGGGCATTCGAAAGAAAACCTATATTAACGAAGTTGAAGGCCGTTTGGTCACAAACCTATGGCCATACGCAGAAGTTGGTCACACAGACGAAGCCAAAAAAGAATTAAAAGAAATCTTTGGAGGCAAAAGTCCCTTTGATACGCCAAAGCCTACTCGGTTGATAGAACGAATATTAGATATTGCCACAGACGAGAATAGTATCATTCTTGATAGTTTTGCTGGTAGTGGTACTACTGCCCATGCTGTTTTGCTCGCAAATTTGAAAAAGCATTGCAACAAGAAGTTTATCTTAGTAGAACTGATGGATTATGCAAACACAACGACTGCCTATCGAGTGAAGAAAGCCATCACTGGCTATCCAGCAACAATGAAGCATGAGGAAGAAATCTACAACAAAAAACTGACTATCAAGAATCTGCCCAAAGTAGATACTTTCCTCAAAGAAGCAGAAACCGTTATAGAACGGGAAAAAGATCACTATGCAGAAATCAGCAAGCCCAAATTGGTGGATAATTGTATTAAGGTAATTGCCACAAGAGTTGCTGATGGTTTCGTAGAAGGTTTGCCAGGAAGTTTCGATTATTACGAATTAGGCTCGCCACTTTTCAAAGAAGACGGGAATGTAAATGAAGAAGTGGACGAAGAGAAAATCCGCCACTACATCTATTATACAGAAACCAAGCAACCTTTAACAAGAAAGCGTGAAAACAATTCGTATTTGCTCGACACGCTCAATGGAACTGGCTACTATTTCTATTATGACAAGAACTACTTGACAAATTTGGGATTAGATAATCTGCAAATAGTCACAGAGAAGGCTGAGCAATATATCATCTATGCCGATACTTGTACGATAGATGAAGAGACACGTGCAAGGCTGAATATTGTTTTTAAAAAGATACCAAGAGATATAAAGAGATTCTAAAGATATGGAATTAAAGGATTATCAGAAAGAAGTGCTGAAAGAGCTGGATGCCTATTTTGGCTATCTGGATGAACACGAAGACCTCGGAAAAGCCTATCGGATATTCTGGGAGGATAGAGGTATTTCGTTGTCATCGTTGGAGAATAAGATTATACGTCCGTATGACAACAGCATAAAGAATGTGCCAAATGTTACTATTAAAGTGCCAACAGCTGGAGGTAAGACGTTTATTGCCTGTAACGCACTGAAGACCATCTTTGACCATTTGCCAGAGGAACTGACAAAGGTAGTAACGTGGTTTGTCCCGTCAGATACCATCTTGAGACAGACCTATCAGAATCTTTCTAATCCGAATCATCCTTATCGCCAAAAGATAGACAGTCTTTTTAATAGTCGTGTAAATATCATCAATAAGGAATCTGCTTTAATGGGCAAAGGACTTTCAATGAATGATATACGCGAAAATCTAACTATATTGGTGTTGAGCGTTGATTCTTTTGCAACTAATACAGGTAATGACCGCAAATCATATCGTGAAAACGAGAATCTGTCGGAAACGATTAAGCAATATGAGCAATCTGCCAGTAAAGTAAAAGGGGCTGATGAGTATTCATTGATGAATCTGATTTATCATCTTCGCCCTGTTGCCATTATTGATGAAAGCCACAACTTTGAGAGTAATCTTCGAATGGATATGCTGAATAGTTTGCATCCAAGATTTATTCTCGACTTGACTGCCACGCCAAGAGACAAAAGCAATATTATAAGTTTTGTAAATGCTGCAAGGCTGAAAAAGGCAAACATGGTAAAACTACCAGTAATTGTCTATAATCTGAACTCTGCATCAGAAGTATTGCTTTCTGCCATCAAATTGCAAGAGAATCTAGAAAAGAAGGCTATAAAAGTTGAGCAAAATGGAGGGAAGTACATTCGTCCTATTGTTTTATTGCAGGCTCAACCAAAATCCAAAGACGATAGTATCACCTTTGAACTCATCAAAAAGAAGTTGTTAAGTTGGGATATTCCAGAAAATCAAATAAAGATAAAGACGGCCAATGTCGATGAGATTAAGAATATTGACTTGATGAGTCGTGATTGTCCCGTACGTTTCATTATTACAGTAAATGCCTTGAAAGAAGGATGGGACTGTCCGTTTGCATACGTCTTGGCATCATTGGCAAATAAAACATCAAGAATAGATGTTGAGCAAATACTTGGGCGTATTCTACGACAACCTTATACAAAGAAGCACGAGGCAAGTTTACTCAATCTTTCTTATGTGTTGACTTCATCTTCTTATTTCCTTGAGACCGTTGATAATATCGTCGATGGTTTGAACAAGGCGGGATTTGGAAAACGTGATTATCGTGTGGCATCAGAGAAGCAATTCGCAACGGCTATTAATCGGCCCAAAACGCCATCGTTGTTTGATGACCCAGCTGATGATTTGATGTTGGAAAATGAAACTGTTTCATTTGATGAGCCTGTAAATCAAACATCTGTAACAGATGCTGTTAAGGAAATAGAAGAAGATGCGGAAAAGCAAAGTGAGGAATACGAGGCTACCATTTCCGATAATAATAACTTTTCAGATATTCCAGATATGAATACATCAGCAATTAGCGAATGTTTTGTTTCTGCTAAAGAAATAAAATTACCACAATTTGTGATGCATGTTAAGTATGATAATACTTTCTTTACAGATGACAAAGAAGCTTTGGTAACAAAAGAATCTTTGAGTGATGGCTTTAAGATTAGCAAACAAAATAAAGATATAAATTTCGTTTGGACTGATATAAAAGGTGTTCTGATTGATGTTGATGATAGCGACTCTGCTCCCAAGCATAAGGAACTGAGTGCAGATGAAATTGACTATTTCAACCAGCAAATTTCAAGCCTTGCACCAGAGCACCAGAAATCGCAGATTGCAAAATATATAGCGCGTCATTTGAAATATGATTGTATTGCTGATCCTGCAATGGAAAGTTATCTATTGTCGATATTTAACGAGTATTCTGATGTGCAGATTTCTGACATTATAGCCCATAAGGAAATGGCAACAAATATTATTAAGGACAAAATAGACGAATTCTTATATGACTATTGCAAAGATCAGTTTAACCAAAAGAGGAATATGGGAAAGATTCGTTGCACGCCCAATTATGAATTTCCCTCAATGATGCCTGTGGTCGAAGAATCCCATTTAGCAAAAGGACTATATGAGCGAGAAAGTGGAGATATGAATCCTTTTGAGTATTCTGTTATTAATAAAGTTGCCAATCTTCCAAATGTGGAATGGTGGCACAGGAATCCAAGTAATAAAAACGGGTTCTGTATCAATGGATATATTAACCATTATCCAGACTTTATTGTAAAGTTGGCAAATGGTATGATTGTAGTTATTGAGACGAAAGGTGATGACAGAGATAATTCTGATAGTAAGAGGAAAGTAGATGTTGGCCTGAAATGGGCTGCAGATGCAGGACCTACCTATCGGTATTTTATGGTATTTGAGCATAACAGGATAGAGAATGCCATAGATGTACAAGAGTTATTGGAGATAATAAAAGGAATGAGATAATCTTTAATCTTAGTGTTTATGAACTATCTTTTATTACTAACTATCGTATCTTCTATCTGTAGCATTATAAGTTTATTTGCCTCAAAATATATTAGATCGAAAATATGGATATGGATTGTTGTTGTTTTTATCCTCACTTTTGCAAGTGGTTATGCTGTACACTATTATAGTGAATTGGAAAGAATAAAAAATATCCACAGACAAGCAAAGGAAATTTATGAGCATTACGACCCATACAGTATTCAAAACAATGCATTTGTTCATGAATCTTTGATTTTTTTAGAAGAGAACAGAGACCGTTACCCTGATGCATATAAAAGAGCTCAACAGATATGCACGGATATTGACAAATCGGAATTCCAATATGATCCAGAGCCTGCAAGAAAAATATGTGGAATAATAAAAGGTATTGCTATATTAAATAGAGAATAAAGCTGCATATTTGATTGTGACTTGGAGATTGCGAATAATTCAAAAGAATCATAGAGGCGGATTAGGCGATTATCAGTTTATAACTATAAATAGGTGGTTTACAAAAGGAAATTCTGATGAAAAAATATATCATACCACAAATACTAAAGTATCAGAACATTGACGATTTATTTGTGAATAATAACAAAGCGCGTTCATTGTCTTATGCTGAAAGAAATTTGTCCATAGATGAATTGCTTAAAGACGCCTTCATTTGTGTTGTCGGCGAACCTGGAATTGGCAAGAGTAGACTTATTGATGAAATAAAGAATCGTTCTTCCAAAAAGAATATACATTCTTGCAAAGCATCTGAATTTAAAAACGAGCCTATCTCTAAGGATATTGAGTACAACATAATAGACGCTTTAGATGAAGTTGAAGGAGATACATTCTATAGTACGCTACAACAAATAAAGGATTATAAAGAAAAGAATTCAAATTCCAAAGTGTTGTTCACCTGTAGGAAACATTATGTGGCGTCTTATAAAAACCATTTTGCCTCTTGTAAAGACTTAATCTATGTAGAATTGTGTCGACTGAGAGATAAAGATGTGATGGAAGTTGTAAATAAGTGTTCTGAGATAACAAAAGTTAGTGTTGCTAATAATTCAAAATTAAAAGAACTCCTAACAATTCCTAGATATTTGACTTATTTTGAGGAATTTGAAGAACAAAAAGGTGAGATTTCGAATATCGGTGAGCTATTTGAGTATATGACAAGTCAGTCAATACTAAAAGCTATAGAAGCTCGTTATAATGACAGCAAGAACGAAAACTTCAAGATCCTTATACAAAGAGTATTGGAGAAAGTTTCATTCATCATGGAGATAAGCCGTAAAGACCAAATCTCAAAAGATGAACTTTACACGATTCTTGATGGAATAAAGGGTAATATGGCTCAGATGCTCGTAGCCAATTTTGACCTGTTTTTCTTCGAAAGTCGCATATTAAAAGATACAAATGGAATTCTACAATTTGAAAACACTGAACTACAGGAATATCTTGCTGCAAAAGAGTTATGTAGACACGACAACATAGAAAGCGTTCTCTACGATATCGCTGTCCAGAAAGACTTAAAGCATATTCATCTCAATTGGTATGATGTTATTCCTCACATGTCATATACAAAAGATAGAGTTCACTCCTTCATTAACATAATTAAGCTCATTGTATCATACGAGTCTTGCCTTGAGAATGAATCATTTGAATCACTTTTGAGATACATTGTTTCATCTATCCTTTCTCCCCAACAGAAAAAAGAACTATTTTCAATTATACTTGATCATTATCTGCGTGTACCTGCATATATGTATTGGAGAGCGCCAATTCTCAAATTAATGCAAGAATGCTACACGCCCAATTGTAATAGCGAATTAAAACCATTTGTTGAATATGTCAAGCAGTTCAACAAAATACAATTGGCAAATATCTGTGCCATACTTGAGGTGATTGTTGAAGAGGACAAGCTCGATAAAGATATATATGACTATTGGACGTATGCTGCAGATATTCTCATACAAGAGGATGATGAAGAGAAAAAGTTGGCTGCTTTAAATCTATACAAGGCACTTAAAGCCTGGGATAATCTTACTCGCCTTTCAAAAGAGTATAGTGTTTTTTCACAAAAGCTTAAAGAAAGGTATTGTGAAGTTACTGGCTATGGAAAGATTACGGATAATGCTGTTGTAGATTGCTGGTTAAATGGATGCTTTGAGAGTAATCCTCATGCGATTAATGCTGTATTATGCATTGAGGCTCCTGCAACGATAGCTTATGCATATAACAATATTATTGAAGCCAATAAACTCAACGCATTTTTCGACCCCAAAGGAGAAAGGGCAGTTTTTTATGAACCTTATCTTAATAAACAATTTGCTATTCTTTGGAATGAAGATTCTGGAAAGAAAAAACTTATAACAAAAATCATTGCAAATTATGTCAAAAAAGAGTCCTATTCTATTCTTCATGAGATTGATGGTACTGTTAAACAAATAATACTCGATGATGAAACAGGAAGAGTATTTATAGAGTGCTTTAATAAAGGATGGTATTTAGAAGATGTTTTTAGACACTTTGATGAGAAATTAGTTGATGCAGAATTTGTTTCAGCTTTAGACAAGTTACTAAATGTGGCAAAAGTGGATAAATTGTATATAGATTTTATTCTTACTACTCTTATTAATAAAATTAGGAATGATGAAGCCAAGAGTGTTTCTGTGTCCAAATATATATCACGTTATGCTGAAACATTTGCCCAATGGGACAAAAATTCAGAAGAAGATGCAAAAAGGAAAGATAATAATTCATCATCCATTTTGGATTATCAGAGCCTTACAGAATCTGACGTGTCCAAGTATGTAAAATATAATGCAGCATATAGATTATCCAAAAACATAAACTACTTACAGGAACAGAATTCACAGCCATTTGTGAATGTGATTGAAACATTTATAGATGAAATGAATCTAGACAAATTGAAGTTGGAAAAGAAAGAGAATAATTCTTTCAGTATTTCTACGATGCTGGTTATGCTCCCATCTTTTGTTAGAGCAATGTATCATCTAAACTTCATTGACTTACTAATAAAACACAGGATTGTCTTGGCAAAGACTCTGCCATTTATTCGCTGCATCCCATCTCATGATTACAACGAAATACGAAACATCTATAAGTCTATCATTGGGAATCTCAGCGATGATGAGAAAAAAGAGCTAATGGTTTGGTGGAAATCAAGAAAAGATGACCTCATGAATATCAGCCCTGACAGTGTACTTACATGTATAAACGATTACAATTTTGATGCATTATCCTATAAACTAGAGGAGTATATAGATGAATACACAAAGAACCAAGATATAGAACACCGTTATGCTGCATCGAAAGCTTTGGAGTTAATATCAACTGGATACGGGAACTGGAATATTGAGAAATATAGGAATCTTTTCAATCTATTAAAAGATGACGATATTGAAAGTGTAAAAATGCTATGTAATGCAATAATGATTGAAAAATATCAAGATGCAGAAGCAATTACTTGGAGGATAGACTATCTTAAAAATCATGTATTGCAATCTCTTCATAACAGCACAGGACATGTTCGTGCAATCTCTATAGAGGAATCAGAAATGACTAATCCCAATCCACAGATGTTCAGATGCTTTATGAACATAAAAGGGAATATAAAATTAGATGATCAAATGCTTAGTTTGTTTGATGTTGGACTATCGTTATGTAATAATCCTGACACACAGGAATACGCGAGTTATATTCTTAAACAGATATACAATTTCTTTTTAAATACTGATAATGGTTACATTCCAGAATTGAGGAAGAAAGTGGAGGCGTTCAATGCTAAAAATGTGAGTTTCCTCGCTAACGACATCATGAACAATGCTGAAATGATATTCTTAAAAAAGGAAAAGATTTCGATTGATAAAGCTATCAAGATGTATAATAAATGTATTGATGAATCTCATTTGGAAATACGTAACGATGGTGATTTGAGAAGATATTTCACATATATACATTCCGAAGTTCAGAAAGAGATACAGGATCAAGGTATATACTCTTTGATAAGCCGAGACGTATTAAGTGAAGATTTCATACAGAGGGAGTTAAAGAATACCATTGTAAACAAATGCTGTAAATTGGGTTTGAATGCGATTCAGATAGATAGAGAAGTCGCACTTCAAGATAACAAGCGTACAGATCTTCTCATTAGATATGGTTTTTGTAATCCTATCATGGTAGAGTTGAAGTTACTACATAATGACGAAATTCAAAACGAGAGGAAGCGTCATGAATACAAGAAGAAGTTTATTAAATACACAAACGCTACTAATGCCTGCCTGTCTGTTTTTTGGGTATTTAATGTTCATAATGACAGAAGTGACGCTACAAAATTCAAGAATCTAGAAGAAGAATATAAAGATCTCGACAACACTAGGGTATTACTAACTGATTGTAAATGTAGCAGTGGTATTGATACTGGTATATCTAAGAACAAACAAACTTCTGGATTAAAGAAGGAGAGTAATAAGAATAGAAGAAAAGGCAAATAATGAAGCTAAAGAACAATGAGATATCGCAAGAACACCTGTGCTCTTTTCGAAAATAATGATTAACTTTGCAAACGAAATATGAACATGGACGAGAAAACGATAAAAGAAGCACTGCTGAAAGGCGAGCGTGTAACGCTGGAGTGCAAGAAGGCAAAATCTGAGGTTCCCAAAGAACTTTGGAATACGTACTCTGCCTTTGCGAATACTATCGGCGGCTTAATACTGCTTGGCATAGAGGAACATCGGAAAGAGACTGATCCTGCCAAACGCTTTGAGTTAATAGGCGTTGAC
>JAEEGH010026263.1_pt1 | contig 11612 bp, 9 predicted proteins | sample 9134181 | NCBI WGS metagenome assembly JAEEGH01 (sample SAMN16246544, study PRJNA631951) | gut metagenome | biome: gut microbiome; feature: rumen; material: DP-attached | host: Bos | place: Iran: Karaj | collected 2018-10 | reverse complement strand
TCGAACTTGTCGGAGGGATGGATTCTTTTTCGGAAATAGTTACCGGTTTCCATCAAAAATACTGCCCTGATACAAGATTTGAACCTGAAATATCCTATATTTCATCGTGTGACATTGATGCGGAGACCGATAGGATTGAACAGTACATTTCAACCGGATTCTTCAGATCAATAGATGTTTGCGGCGGAGAAAACATAAGGCCGTTTGATGATTATATTCCGTTATACAAAAAAGCCGAAAAATATAATTTGATCAAGAAGATCCATGTCGGAGAAAGCGGTTCGGCGGAGGATGTTCGCTGCGCGGTTGAAGTGCTGGGATTAGATGAAATACATCACGGAATAAATGCCGCAGGTTCTAAAGAAGTGATGAGGTTTTTGGCTGAAAACAGTATTCAACTGAACGTTTGTCCAAGCAGTAATGTTATGCTTGGGTATGCGGACAGCTATAAAGATCATCCTATAAAAATACTGTATGAAAACGGTGTTAAAGTAACAATCAATACGGATGATCTGCTCATTTTTGACAGCTCTGCGGAAAATGAATACTTCCTCCTTTATGAAGCAGGAACACTGAATGCCAAGCAACTTGATGAAATCAGGATCAACGGATTAAAAGGCTGACAAACATATGAATATAATACTTGATGATAAAAAAGTGATATTTCTTGATGTCGGATATACTTTGGATTCTCCGGTTTCCGGTGATTGGATGCTGACAAACATGTTTTATGAAGTTGTCGGAGACAAAATTAAGGATATTGATCCCGGCGAGATCAAAAGAGCCAAATATGTCGGAATCGATTATCTCGAGAAGAATCATCTGATCACGACAATGGATGAAGAATATGAACAGTATATTGAGTTTTATTCTATCGTATCAAAGGAACTTGGCTTCGAATTGTCTTTGAAGCAATTGGAAGAAATTGCTCATGACAAAACGTTTAATATGAAAAACTATATTGCTTATCCCGGAACGGTTGAAGCGGTAGAGGAACTGTCGAAGAATTTTAAGCTTGGCATCATTTCGGATACATGGCCGAGCATAACTCCTCAGTTGGAACATATCGGAGTTCTTAAGTACATATCATTTTATACGTACAGTTGTTTTCTGGGGGTTTTCAAGCCGGACGAAAGAATGTATCTGGATGCGCTGAGTAAATGCGGAGTTCCTGCCGGAGAAACGGTTTTTGTGGATGACAGGATCATTAATCTGGAAGGAGCGTCAAAATTCGGAATCACACCGGTTTTGATAACGGTCAATCCGGATTCGGATGCAGAGACATCCTATGTGAAGATAAAAGAATTAAAAGATCTGCTATAAAAGAGTATTTGAGATGATAAATGGATTTCGATAATGAATAACTACCTTAATAAACTGATCGAAGACAATGGCAGACCGGTTGTATTTGATTACGACGGAGTCCTGTTTGAAGCAAGATGGTACGAAGAGCGCATCAACATGCGTGATGAGACGGAGGAATTGCTTTTAGCGGCTATGAAGAGAGGCGAGAACCTGCGCACCGCACCTATCGGGTTTATGGTTGACTGGGTTAAAACTCTCAAAAGCGATCTGTATGTATTGTCTTACATGCATAATGAGATTGAGTATTCCAATAAGAAAAAAGAGATTTCCGAATTCTACCCCATCATTCCCGAAGAGCATGTGTTGATGGCGACTTCTCCGGAAAACAAGATAATCCATCTGCAAAGGATATTGGATGAGTACGGTTCTTTTATATACATAGACGATAATCATCCCGCCCTTATGAAATATGAAAATCATTTCGGAGATGAATGCAAATTCTTCCATGTATCGTCTCTTTATGTCTGAAGATACGGAGGTAAAAGATGAAAAGAAGATCGGTAGAGCCCGTATATTCGATGTGTGTCCAGCCATCGTTCATCATCGGAACATACAATGAAGACGGAACTTCCAACTTTGCTCCGATCACGTGGGTGAGTGCAACCGGGGCAGGCAGTGACAAATATATGCTGGTGATAAGCATGTTCGGATCCAAGAGGACCAAGCTAAATGTCATCAGGGACAGAAAATTCAGTGCAAACCTCGTTAATACATCCATGCTTCCCCTTATGGATTATTTCGGCACAAAGCATAAAGCGGAAGATGACGTAACCGAGCCCGCGTACGGTGAGGGTGTCGGCGAAGTGCTTGATGTGCCCACGCTGGATGAAAGCCCGTGGGTATATGAGTGCGAGGTTGCGGAGGCTGTTCAGACCGGCGAATCTACAACATTCTTCTGCCCCATAAGAAATGTACAGATGGATGAGAATCTGATCTGTGAAGACACATTTGATGTGGATCTTACGGTGCTCGATCCGGTAATATATTCCGGAAGATATCACAGTCTCGGAAAAATGCTCGGAAAGATCGGCGATTTCAGGATGAGGTCATACGAAGAGACAAAGGACAGAAAGGAAATTCTTTCAAAGTTCCATCGAAACGTAGCCATAATGTACGGGATATTGATCCTCGGAATTATCCTGTCCTTTATCGGAGGATTCATGGTACTCTCAAATCCGGCTGTTCTGATAGCGGGGGTGGCTTTGGTGTTTGGCTCGATCCTGTTTGGATTCTTCAGCGGTGCGGTGTTCTGCCCGTTATGCGGTGAGATCATCAGCCGTCAGGGATTCGGCGAATATTGCAAGCATTGCGGTGGCAAGATTTTTTGATCTAAATGTATATGGCGGATGATATTCATCCGGACGTATCGGAAATACGGATGGCACGTTAAAGAGGATCGCGAAGGCGGTTCTCTTTTTGCGTGACGATATAAGGGGAAACTATAACCCATGATAAGAGATATATATTATACGAAACAGATACCCCTGTGAGATAATTTCGAATAATGATAAAAATCGGGGGAGTATGCTTATTGCTCTCCGGGCAATGGTAAACGGTCAATACATGAATGAAAGAAGAGGATAAATGTATGGGATATGATTTTGATAATGTTTACGACAGAAGAAATACAAATTCTCTGAAGTGGGATTTTGCGGAGGAAAGACATCATTCGGAGGATGAGCTTCCTCTCTGGGTTGCGGATATGGATTTCCCTTCCCCTCCTCAGGTGACGGATGCGATCGTCAGAGCAGCTTCCGCGGGATTCTTCGGATATACGGATCCGAAGCCTTCCGATAAACGGATCGTCTCCGAGTGGTATAAGAGAAGACACGGATTCTATCCCGATCCCGATGCGATAATCTTTACGCCCGGAACCGTGTTCGGGATCACGACCGCAATCCTGGCCTTCAGCGATCCCGGAGATTCCGTGATGATATCGCAGCCGGTATATTATCCCTTTTCCGAAGCGGTGAGCGATAACGGCAGAAAACTTATCAGGAATGAACTTATCAGGGATGATAACGGAAGATACACCGTTGACTTTGATGCATTCGAAAAACAGATCGCGGAAAATGATGTAAAGATATACATTCTCTGCTCGCCTCACAATCCCGTAGGAAGAGTTTGGAAAAAGGATGAACTTCAAAGGATCGCCGACATCACCCTTAAATATAATGTCCTTGTGATCGCCGATGAGATCCATGCGGATTTTGTTTATGAAGAAAATGAATTCGTGAGCTTTTCTTCTCTTTCCGATGAAGTGAGGAATAACACGGTGCTTGCAACCGCTCCCTCCAAGACATTCAATACGGCGGGACTTCAGATATCACCGATCTTTATCTTCGATCCGGAAAAAAGAAGACATTTCAGGCAGATGCTCGGAGCGGAAGGTTATTCCCAGATCGACTTCCTTGCGCTTGCCGCAATGAAGGCATCGTATACGGAGTGTGATGAGTGGGTAGATGAAGTTGTGGATTATATTCACGAAAACATTCTGTATATGGAAAGCTTTCTTAAAGAAAAACTTCCCGGACTTAAGATGACACATCCGGAAGGTACGTATCTTACATGGGTTGATTTTTCCGGACTGGGGCTCGGCGCTACGGAGCTTGAGAGGTTCATCCGGGATAAAGCAAAGCTCTGGCTGGATGCGGGATTCATATTCGGAAAATGCGGTGAGGGATTTGAAAGATTCAATCTTGCCGCACCGAGAAAGATCGTGGAAGAAAGCCTTACAAGACTTGAAAGGGCTGTTTCGGATCTGAAAAAATAACCAAAAACACATTGGATCCGGACAGGCATGCCGCCTGAAACACAGATGAATGCCGGAAGAGCGGGTTATAAGTTTTGCTTATAGCCCGCTCTTGATTTTACGAATTATACAGGAGCGAAAAGTTATTGTATCGTAACATCATCAAACAAAAACAAATTCTTCGCGGACGAAAACGAAGAACACAAAGGATAACAGGAGGAGATAAGATTATGAGCAACCACGAATTCAAATTTGAAACAAAGCAGCTTCATGTAGGACAGGAGCAGGCAGATCCCGCTACCGATTCCAGAGCGGTACCCATTTACCAGACCACTTCATACGTATTCCATTCAGCACAGCATGCGGCTGACAGATTCAATCTCAGAGACGCAGGCAATATCTACGGAAGACTTACAAACTCAACTCAGGGTGTTCTCGAAGAGAGAGTCGCAGCACTCGAGGGTGGTGTCGCAGCACTGGCACTTGCATCCGGTGCAGCAGCAGTAACTTATTCAATACTTGCAGTCGCAGGAGCAGGCGATAATATCGTAGCCCAGAACAGCATCTATGGCGGTAGCTACAACCTCCTTGATAATACGCTTCCCACCTACGGCATTGATACCAAGTTCGTAAACATTCACGATCACTCAGCAGTAGCCGCCGCTGTTGACGAGAAGACCAAGGCAATCTTCATCGAGACTCTCGGAAATCCCGGATCGGATATTCCCGACATCGAGAAGATTGCGGAGATCGCACACTCACATAAGATTCCTCTTATTATTGATAACACTTTCGGAACTCCCTACTTGATCCGTCCCCTTGAGCACGGCGCGGATATCGTAGTTCACTCCGCTACCAAGTTCATCGGCGGACACGGAACCACTCTCGGCGGACTCATCGTTGACGGAGGAAAGTTTGACTGGACGGCCAGCGGCAAGTTCCCTCAGTTCACAGAGCCCAACCCCAGCTATCACGGCGTATCATTCGTCGGAGCAGTAGGACCGGCAGCATACGTAACCTTCATCAGAGCGATCCTTCTCAGGGATACCGGTGCTGCAATTTCTCCTTTCAACGCATGGGCACTCATCCAGGGACTTGAAACACTTTCACTCAGACTCGAACGTCATGCAGAGAATACCAAGAAGGTAGTTGAATTCCTTGCAAATCACCCTCTTGTGGAAAAGGTAAGCCATCCTTCACTTAAGGATCACCCTCAGCACGATCTTTATGAGAAATACTTCCCCAACGGTGGCGGTTCTATCTTCACCTTTGATATAAAGGGCGGACAGAAAGAGGCATATGCATTCATCGACGGTCTCAAGATATTCTCACTTCTTGCAAACGTTGCTGATGTCAAGAGCCTTGTAATTCACCCTTACGACACCACACACGCCGAGATGACTCCCGAGCAGCTTGCTGAAGCCGGAATCAGCCAGGCAACGATCCGTCTTTCGATCGGAACCGAGCATATCGACGATATCATCTGGGATCTCGAGCAGGGATTCGAAGCAGTTAAGGCACTTTGAATTATTTAGAAATGATCGGAGCGTAAATGAGTTTAGCTATTGAAACAGCCTGTATACACGGGAATGGTCTGTTGGAGAAAGATCATCCATACCGTTCGATAACAACACCCATATTCCAGGTAGCCACATTTGCTCACCCCGGAATAGGAAAGTCGACCGGATATGACTATTCCCGCGTGGGAAATCCCACAAGAAACGATCTTGAGCAGGTTGTGAACACCCTTGAGCACGGCAGCGGATGCCTTGCCACAACAAACGGCATGGCGGCGATATGGCTCACGCTTGAACTATTTGCGCCGGGTGATCATATAGTGGCATCCGAAGATCTTTACGGAGGGTCCGTAAGACTCTTTGATACGGTGAGAGACAGTCACAAATTATCCGTTGATTACGTAAATACATCTCATCCCGATCTTGTCAGGGCCGCCGTAAATGAACACACAAAAGCTTTATATATCGAAACGCCGAGTAATCCGATGATGGAAGTGACCGATCTGTCGGAAATGAGAAAGATCGCCGATGAAAATGATCTTTTGCTCATAGTCGATAACACCTTCCTGTCACCCTACTACCAGAATCCGATAGATCTCGGAGCTGACATCGTGATACACAGCGGAACGAAATATCTTGAAGGGCATAACGACACGCTGGCCGGATTCGTGATCTCCAAAGATCCCGGCCTCCATGATAAGCTTTCATTCCTCTACAAAACTACCGGCCCGTGTCTGGCGCCCTTCGACAGCTTCCTCGTACTCAGGGGAATCAAGACACTTTCGGTGAGACTTGAGAAACAGCAGGAAAATGCACTGAAGATCGCAAGGTGGTTAAAAGAACACCCCAAGGTAAAGGATGTGTATTATGTCGGACTTGAGGATCATCCGGGATATGAAGTAAACAAAAAGCAGGCAAGAGGCTTCGGCGGAATGATATCCTTCAGAACCGATTCCAAAGAAACTGCGGAGAGGATACTTTCCAAGATAAAGATCATTACTTTTGCGGAAAGTCTCGGAGGCGTCGAATCTCTTATGACTTATCCCATGCTCCAGACACACGGATATCTGCCTGCAGATGTGAGAGAAAAGCTCGGAATAACGGATACTCTTCTGAGACTTTCGGTTGGAATAGAAAACGCGGATGATCTGATAGAGGATCTCGCACAGGCATTTGAAGAGGAAACAGAGTATTTCGAACGGGAGAAAAAAATGTTTACAAGCGGTTTTCGATGTAGTACATATTCTTAATATAGAAAAGGAAAAGCCTACGGCCTCGCATAACAGTAAAATGGATAAGATGGATCGAATGATCCGGTAAGGAGATTATTATGGCAAAGATTTATAAGAGCGCAGTTGAACTGATCGGAAACACCCCTCTTCTCGAGCTTACCCATATCGAGAAGAAATATGACCTTAAGGCAAAGCTTGTTGCAAAGGTTGAGTACTTCAATCCCGCAGGATCCGTTAAGGATCGTATCGCCAAGGAAATGATCGAAGCGGCTGAAAAGGACGGTTCCCTCAAGCCCGGATCGACCATTATCGAGCCCACTTCCGGAAATACCGGAATCGGTCTTGCTGCCATCGCTGCAGCAAAGGGATATAAGATCATCATCGTTCTTCCCGAGACCATGAGCGTAGAGCGCAGAAACATCATCAAGGCTTACGGTGCAGAGATAGTTCTCACCGAGGGAGCTAAGGGAATGAAGGGCGCCATCGCAAAGGCAAATGAGCTTCATGACCAGATTGAGAACAGCTTTATCCCGGCACAGTTCGACAATCCCGCAAATCCCGAAGCACATTATAAGACAACCGGACCCGAGATCTGGAACGATACCGACGGAGAAGTTGCTGCATTCGTTGCAGGCGTAGGAACCGGCGGAACCATTACCGGTGTAGGAAAGTATCTCAAGGAAAAGAATGCCGATGTCAAGGTATTCGCAGTCGAGCCCGCAACCTCACCTGTTCTTTCCGAAGGAAAAGCAGGAGCACACAAGATCCAGGGAATCGGTGCAGGATTCGTTCCCGCAACTCTCGATACCAAGATCTACGATGAGATCATCACCATTGAGAATGAAGTTGCTTTCGAAGGCGGCAGAGAGATAGCTGTAGAGGAAGGCTTCCAGGTAGGTATTTCATCCGGTGCGGCACTTAAGGCAGCGATCAAGGTAGCTCAGCGTCCCGAGTTCGCCGGAAAGACTGTCGTAGCACTTCTTCCCGACAGCGGTGACAGATATTATTCCACCGACCTCTTCAACAACTGATAAGCATTAAGAAAAACGACCTCGCAAAGTACGGAAGGTACATCATGTACCTTCCGTTTTTTTGCGTCTTTATCCTTTGTATCGATGCGGCATCTGCCTTTCCGGCGTTCCGGTTCGCATTGCTGCGCACATTTTTGCTATAAGCAAAACCTATAACGCTTAATAAAATATAACAATTATACAGACAGAAAAATGCGAAATATAATAAGCACATAAAGATAAAAGAACTGCTTGCAAAGCGGATTTAAGGAGGATGCATATGGCAAGAAATATATTGTTCAAACAGTATGAAGCACAGGATTACATTGATATAGCAGAGAGGACCGCAGACTGGATAAAGACCACCGAAAGAAAGACGGAAAACGGCGTAAGATGGGTCCAGAGCCCGGATTCGGCCGAGGACTTTTCGGATTATCCGATGCTCACCGAGAAGGCATTGTACGGAGGATCCGCCGGCATCGGACTCTTTTACCTGAGACTGTATCAGGTTACGAAAAAGGATGAATACCTTGAGGTGGCGAAGGCGGCTGCCGCGGACATAATCGCAACCGATGAGGGAAAGGCATTTTATGACAGGGCATATAACGCTATAGGAAATTCCGATAAGAGGGTTCACGTCAAGAACATGCCGGGATGGATCGCAGGATATTACAACGGCCCCACGGGAAGTGCATATCTCATACTTAAGCTGTATGAACTGACCGGTGATAAGGCGTATCTTGATTACCTCAGAAAGGTTGCAGACGACCTTCTTTCCGCGGGAACGGAGGATGAGGACGGACTTCATTTCAGCGAGCAGAACGATCTGTGCGGAGATGCCGGATTCGTAACATATCTTTCTTCCGTATATGAGATCACGAAGGATGAGAAATACAAACAGGCTGCATTAAAGATCGGAGATTACGTCCTTAAGAAAGGAAAGCCCGCTCCGAACGGAGGAAAGTTCTGGAATGTTGTAGACCTTACGATAATCGATTTCCCCGCAGATGTTTTCTGGGTCGGACTTGCGCACGGAACATCGGGCGTCGGCTGGATCTTTACGATTCTTTATAAGCTGACCGGAGAGGAGAGATTTTTGCAGGGAGCAAAGGATGCGGCCGATTACATAAGGGGCATCGAGGTAGGCGATGAGAGTGCGGCACTTGTTCCTTATCTCGACAGTCTCGAAAGAGGACCTTCCACAGAGTTCTATTATCTCAGCACTTGTCACGGACCCGCCGGAACCGCACTTCTTTTTGAGAAGCTTTATGAGATTACCAAAGGTAAGGATTATCTCGAAGAGGTAAAAAGATTGGCCAGGGGCATCATAAAGGCCGGAGCACCCGAACATTTCTCAAGAGGTTATTGGAAGAGCCAGGCGCTGTGCTGCGGAACACCCGGACTGCTGGAGCATTTCATCTCCGTATACCGTCTGACGGGTGAGGATGAATTCCTGCAGTATGCGATCCGCACCGCAAGGACCGTCATAGGCGAGGCACAGATAGACGACAGTGATGACATCTACAAGCTTCAGACCAAGGTCAGATGGGTAGGAAACTGGTGGAGAACGATACCGACCGATGTACATACATACTCGGGACTGTATATAGGAACCGCAGGAAATGCATGGAGCCTGCTTTCTCTGGCGGCGTTACTTAATGATGAACGTCTCATAGAGGTAGTTGAATATAATTACTGATTTTAGAAGAAAAGAGGTAGAAAATAATGGGAAGAATATATGATTCGATCACGGAGCTTGTAGGAAATACACCGCTGGTAAGGTTTCATCGTTATGAAGAGAGTGAAGGGCTTGAGGCAAATATCCTCGGAAAAATCGAATACTTTAATCCTTCGGGAAGCGTAAAGGACAGAGCAGCACTCAATATCATCGAGCAGGCTGAATATGAAGGCAAGATCAAACCCGGAATGACTCTGGTGGATTATACCAGCGGTAATACGGGAATCGGTGAAGCAACGTATGCCAATGCCAAGGGATATAAATTCGTTGCGGTGATCCAGCCCGGAGTTTCGATCGAAAGATCACTCATACTCAAGGCACTCGGTGCGGAGCTTCTTCAGGTCACTGATGTTCCGGGATTTGCCGAAATGCTGAAAACCGGTCTTTCGATGGAAGGACTCGGAAAAGTCATGGGTGATTTCGCCAAGTCCAAAGGCTGGTTCTATCTCGATCAGTGCGCTAATCCCGCCAATCCCAGGGCACATATACAGAAGACAGGTCCCGAGATCTGGGAGGATACGGACGGAAAAGTCGATTATGTGGTACAGCTTGTAGGAACCGGCGGAACCCTTGCAGGTCTTTCCGCATATCTCAGACAAAAAAATCCCGATGTCAAGATCATCGGAGCCCAGCCCCACAAGCAGTCGCTTAAAAATCCGGAATTCCCCGAACGCAATACCATTGACGGAGTGCTTCAGTTCAACGGAGTTCCCGACGATAAGGTTCCTTCGCTTTTTGCACAGTTTGATGCCCGTTATGACGAGTGCTTCGATGTCATCGCAGAGGACGCCTATGAAGCCGGCAGGAAGATCGTGGCTACGGAAGGATTTTTCCTCGGACAGTCGGCGGGTGCCGCGATATGGACAGCGACCCAGATCGCAAAGAGGCCCGAAGCAAAGGGCAAGAACATAGTTGTCATACTTGCCGATAATGCTTTCAAATACCTTTCAACCAATATGTATAAATAACACCGCTGCAAACAGCAAAAAACGGGCAATTATCCGGCGCGAAAGTGCCGGATAAACCTTTTTATCCTTGCATTCGATCCCTCCAGCAAATATACTTTAAAAAGTAACCGGTTTTGGAATGGAGGTACATAAAAATGAGAGAATTTAAGGGCTTTTCACACGGTGTGGATCTCGGTGGATGGTATTCACAGTGCAATCACACCAAAGAGCGTTATGATAACTTCATTAAAGAAGAAGATTTTGCCGTTATCGCCGGATGGGGACTCGATCACGTAAGACTTCCCATAGACTATGAGCTTGTCGAAGATGACAAGGGTAACTACAGGGAAGAAGGATTTGACCGTATCAGATTCGCTCTCGATACCGCTGTAAAGAACAATCTGAATGTTGTTCTCGATCTTCACAAGACCTACGGTTATTCCTTTGCACAGGAATACGGAGAGAGCGGTTTCTTCGATAACGAAGAGTATCAGGAGAGATTCTACAGACTCTGGGAAAAGCTTGCGAAGGAATTTGCCGGTTACGGAGATAAAATATCCTTCGAGCTTCTGAATGAGGTTACCAGCAAGGAATACAGTGATTCCTGGAACAGGATCTCCACCGAATGCATAAAGAGGATACGTGCGATCGCTCCCGATACCTATATCCTTCTCGGCGGTTATTACAACAACAGCATTGTCGCTCTTAAGGATCTGGCTATGCCGGTTGATGATCACGTCGTTTACAATTTCCATTGCTACGATCCCCTGATCTTCACACACCAGGGTGCGGGATGGGTTAACGGAATGGATGTAAACTTCAGACTTTCCATCGATGCAACCTTCGGTGAAATGGGTGAAGCAGCAAGAAAGATGTTCGGAGGCGCAGGCCCGGATGTGAGCACCGGAGAAGACGGCGAAAAGCTCAGCAGTGCATATTTTGACAGATGCTTTGCGGAAGCCGTTGCCGTTGCGGAAGAAAGAAACGTACCCCTTTACTGCGGAGAGTACGGTGTGATCGAAAATGCCACTCCCGAAGATACCGTAAAGTG
>JAEEGH010026257.1_pt1 | contig 11613 bp, 10 predicted proteins | sample 9134181 | NCBI WGS metagenome assembly JAEEGH01 (sample SAMN16246544, study PRJNA631951) | gut metagenome | biome: gut microbiome; feature: rumen; material: DP-attached | host: Bos | place: Iran: Karaj | collected 2018-10 | reverse complement strand
CCGAATGCCCAGTCACACCGGTTTCTGAATTTCATTTTGTCTTTCCAGATAAAAACGATCCATGCTGATGCAAGCAGGGGTGTTAGAAACGGCATCCTTGTAATGTAGTCAAGCATTAACGTCCATGACAATGGGATGACAAGATAATATACAATGATATTAACTTCATTATATGTTGCTCCCGTCATCCTTGCAATTAGATGTTCTATTCCCGCTACTATCGCAAAGATTGGTAGTGCTATTGCCATTACAATCTTTGCAAACAGAGACTGTGAATCCCAATATGCTCTCAATTTACTCATCTTTAGAATATTGCTCTATAATCCGCGTTGCATTATTCAAATATTTCTCTTCCACAGGATGATTTTCAAATCCTTCTTCCATAGACCTTTTTAGAACGCTGTCATTCTCCAAGGGATTCTCGACTTTTTTAAGCTTTATTGTGCTTATAATCATATCTCCCAATTCCTGTGCGTCTTCCCAGTTCTGTACATAGAAGTTCTCATTGAAGTATATGACGATGTGTGAATCTTGAAGGTAGGTGACGAATTGTTTTTGTATGATAGTGTCATTATCCACATAATTGGCAAAATATAGTATGCTTGTTGGATAGCCACCGACTTCCACACTGTCAACCTCATGGATTAATTCTGTATCATCACCGCTAATAGCCCTGGCACTCTTCGCCATTTCTTTTGCTTCGTCTATATCCTTCCATTTGAAAGGCCAGAACGTTTTGACAAAGTGAAACCATACGACGTTTCCGTTAGGGTCGAAAATCTCTACGGCGTTTTGTAAAGAATCCAATCCTTTCCAGCCTGAAGAATCACAAATCCATCCCTTTGGCATTTCAATGGAGAAAAGTTCATTCTCATATTTGACAGGGAAAGGGTCGTTATGTTCAGTACTTTTAAGTGTTGGCTTTGAACACGAGACAATTCCTCCTATCACCATTAGGATTAACAGTCTTCCTAACGTTCTCATGGCTGCTATTGTATTTTGAAAACCCTGCAATCGTTATTTTGCAATCTCTCTTGTATTAGTGATACGATACGTTTTAAGAACTCGTCTTCGACTTCTACAGATTCAAGGATGTCATGTGCGATTTCAAATTCACCAATCTCACGGTAGAATTCAGCTTTTAGCACACTATCAGTAATAAGGTTGTCTATTAGCCAAATGCCATTTTCACGGAAAAGTTTCTTGTCTTCAGCATTTACTTCCTTATTGTCGTCACTTCTGTAATAGTAATCATTGTATGCGTGATGAAGCATCATGCGAACATTGGTTTCTTCTTTCTCGTTCACAAAGCCTTCCTCTGACAACTGAACGAAAGCTTCTTTCATTTCAGGATAAGTCAGAAGACCTTGGTCAAAAGAGTATCCGTCTTTTGCATACTTTACTTCCTGTCTTCCAATAATGTAATACTTCCCGCAATGAGGACATTTCTGAACATACGAGATTTCAGGTAGCATCGGGGCTATTTGTTTGTTGTCAGACCAGATCTCAGCACCAAAAGTGTTTCCTGAGATGAGTGACATGATTTCTTTCTCCTTGCCGCAGAATGGGCAAACGAGGATTCGGGGATTACCTGGCATCATAATTGTACTTTTTTTAATTGTTTATAACTGAAATAACTATGCAACATTCTTATTGAGTTATCTTAATAACTTTTTTTGCGTTATCGATCTCAATTTTCCCAAGTCGTGCCAAAACACTTTGACCGAGTAGTAGGGGTGCCTTTGGGTTCCTTACGACATAAGCCTGAATATTATTAAGATCCAGACCGCCAAAATTGACATTCTTGATGTTGATAACTGTTCCGACATTAACATCATTCCTGTTTTTTCTGTCTCTCCTCCCCATTTCATCGTGCAAAGTTACAAAAAAATAGCATGCCTTCACAGAGGTTTGACAAACTTTAACAACATGACAGTCCATTTTACACATTCCATTCTTCCCCTTTTTTCCCGATTTCTACTGCAAATATACTAAATTCGTGCACGAGGTTGCAAGTGCTTGGCTGTTTTTTAACATTTCGGCATAGTACCAAGCTTGTGAATCGTACATGAAAAGCACAAGAATTAACATTTTGTACAAAAATTAACATTTAGTTTTCGGGACACGGATTTATATTCCTACCATGGATTTAACGGATGACACGGATATTTGGAACACACGCTCGGCTACGTAAGGAGACGCTTGCAACAGCAAGAATCACTCGAATGACACGAATGTTTGTTCGACACTAATTCTTTTGAACAACTAATTAAAACTAATTATACGGATTATTCTAATTTTTAATTTGTGCAATCCGTGCAATCCGTCTTAATCCGTTGTTTTGTCATATCTGTGTTATCTGTGAAATCTGTGGGAAGACATTCGTTTTATTTGTATAATTCTTGCTGTTGCAAGCGTCTCCTTACGTCGCCGAGCGCGTGTTCAAAATAATCTGTGAGACCTGTGGTTGAATTATAATCACGCTAACGACACGAATATTTGTTCAAATATCTGTCGGAGTTGCTGACGGTCGTTGATGATGCGGCGCAGCTCTCGCAGGTTCTGTTCATTGTCTGAGCCGGCAATCCAGAGTTTGATGTATCCGGCAGAGGAATACTTCTGTTGCAAGTGCTCAACGAAACGGTCCCAATGCTCCTCCTTGGTCTTCTCCGGGTAGTGAGCCAAGCCGAACTGTATAGTACGGCGTATCACAGACATAGGCTCAAGGTCGCGGTCTGCCTCTGCCACAATCTTTCCGTAGATGTTGCGAGGGGCACGCGAGGCACTGGCACGATGGTCTTCCACAGCCTGGCGCATTATCTCTATCTGCTGGGCAGAGAACCATTTATCCAAACGTCTGTCAGCCTTCAGTATCTTACCGCTCTCTATGTGGTGAGTGGCACGTTCCACCTCCAGCCCCAGGTCATGGTATGCCGCCACCACGTATGCCATGTTGATGTCTGCCCCCATCTTTCTTGCCAACTGCACAGAGGCCTTGATGACACGGTTTACGTGGGTCATATTATGAGCAGCGTCGAACGCATTATACCGTTTCAGTATATTGCGCTCGACGAACTCCATTATGTCAAGTGAAACATTGCTTTGCATTAATTATGCATTATGCATTATGAATTATGCATTCTTGCTTTGGCAAGCGTCACTGCGTGCCGAGCGATGAATCATGCATTAATTTACAGTTTCAGGTCCTTCAGCACCTGAGCTATCTTCTGGCGTGTGGTGACGCGGGTAGGAACGAGCGGCAGGCGCAGCACGTTCTTCAGCAGTCCCATCTCGCTCATCAGTGCCTTGACGCCTGCTGGGTTGCCGTCAACGAAGAGCAGGCTGTAGAGCTCTGTGAACTTATGGTGTATCTTCTGAGCCGCTGCATACTCACCGTTGAACTCAAGGCGTATCATGCGTGAGAACTCCTTTGGCAAGGCATTGCCGATGACAGAGATTACACCTACGGCACCTGTGGCTATCATGTGGAAGGTGATGGCATCGTCGCCAGAGAGTACCTCAAAGCCTTCAGGCTTATTCTTGATAATCTCGTCAACCTGCTCTATGCTGCCGCTGGCTTCCTTGATGGCTACGATATTCTCGCAGTCGTTAGCCAATCGGCATGTGGTCTCCGGCTTGAGGTTTATGCCTGTGCGACCAGGTACGTTATAGAGCACTACCGGCAGTTTCGTGGCATTTGCGATGGCCTTGAAATGCTGATAGAGGCCTTCCTGAGATGGCTTGTTATAGTATGGACATACGGAGAGCAGACCATCTATTCCGCTCATGTCGTAGGTCTTGCACATCTCAACGACGGCAGCGGTATTGTTGCCGCCACATCCCATGAGCAACGGCACACGGCCTGCCACCTGCTTGACGATAAACTGCTTAACCTTGTAGTGCTCGTCAGCAGAGAGACATGGAGTCTCGCCAGTGGTAGCGAGGATGCAAAGGAAGTCGGCACCGTTAGCCAACTGATAGTCGATGACAGAGGCGAGTGTGTCATAATCCACACTGCCATCCTCACAGAAAGGTGTCACAAGGGCTATTCCTAAGCCACGAAATATATTTTGCATAATCTTAACTATGAATTATGTACTATAAACTATAAACTAAAAACAGTAAACAGTAAACTATAAACAGTAAACTATGAACTATTAATATTCCTGCCAAGGCTTAATCATTATCTTGTCAAGCGGCATGGTGCAGAAGGCATTGATGAACGCGCTCGCCAGTCGGCTGTTAGTTATCAACGGTATGTTGAGGTCTATCGCCGCACGGCGTATCTTGTAGCCGTTGTCAAGCTCTCTTGCAGTAAGGTTCTTTGGTATGTTGACAACCATGTCAATCTCCTTGTTGTGGAGCATGTCGAGAGCCTGCGGTGTCTTGCCCTCGTCAGATGGCCAGAACACCTCGATGCTTGGGATGTCGTTGTCGCAAAGGAACTTGTATGTTCCGCCCGTAGCATAGAGCTGGTATCCGTGTTCTACAAGCATCTTGGCTGCATCGAGCATCTCTGCTTTCTGCTTGGTAGAACCTGTAGAGAGCAGTATGTTCTTCTTAGGTATGCGATGACCTACTGAGAGCATTGCCTTCAGCAATGCGCAAGAGGTGTCGTTACCTATACAGCCGACCTCACCGGTAGATGCCATATCGACACCGAGCACTGGGTCTGCCTTCTGCAGGCGGTTGAATGAGAACTGGCTTGCCTTGATACCTACGTAGTCGAGGTCGAAGAGGTTCTTGTCCGGCTTCTCGAAAGGCACGTCGAGCATTATCTTCGTGGCAAGGTCTATAAGGTTGAGCTTCAGAACCTTTGACACGAATGGGAATGAGCGTGATGCCCTGAGGTTGGTCTCGATGACAAGTATGTCGTTGTCCTTCGCCATATACTGGCAGTTGAACGGACCCGAGATATGCAGTTCCTTTGCTATCTGCTTGGAAATGCGCTTGATGCGTCTTACTGTCTCCACATACAGCTTCTGTGGTGGGAACTGCAGTGTGGCGTCGCCAGAGTGTACGCCGGCAAACTCTACGTGCTCGGAGATAGCGTATGCTATGACTTCACCGTCCTTTGCCACGCCGTCGAAGTCTATCTCCTTGGCATGCTCTATGAACTTGCTGACTACGACTGGGTGCTCAGAACTGATGTTGGCTGCAAGCTGCAGGAATTTCTCAAGCTCCTCGCGGTTAGAACATACGTTCATGGCAGCTCCAGACAGTACGTATGACGGACGCACGAGGACAGGGAATCCCACCTTCTCGATGAAGGCGTCGATGTCTGCCATTGAGGTCAGCGCAGCCCAGTCTGGCTGGTCAACGCCTATGCGGTTGAGCATAGAAGAGAAGAGCGCTCTGTCCTCACAGTTGTCGATATCCTTGGCTGATGTTCCGAGGATAGGCACATTCTGTGCGTCGAGCTTCATGGCGAGGTTGTTAGGAATCTGTCCGCCGGTAGATAATATCACGCCGTGAGGATTCTCAAGGTCGAGGATATCCATGACGCGCTCAAAGGTAAGCTCGTCGAAGTAAAGGCGGTCACACATATCGTAGTCGGTTGACACGGTCTCTGGGTTATAGTTTATCATAACCGAGCGATAGCCGTTCTTACGGATAGTGTTAAGTGCCTGAACACCACACCAGTCGAACTCTACGGATGAACCAATACGATAAGCACCTGAACCAAGCACGACGATAGACTTCTTGTCGTTCTCATACTTTATGTCGCTTGCCACTCCGGCATAGGTGACATACAGGTAGTTGGTCTGTGCAGGATACTCAGCAGCGAGGGTGTCTATCTGCTTCACTACTGGTACGATGCCGTGGCTCTTTCTTATCTCACGAACGAGGAGAATGGCCTTGTGCATGTTGCCCAGTTCCTTGTCAAGACCTACGGCACGTGCTATCTGGAAGTCGGTGAAGCCATATACCTTTGCCTTACGCATCAGTTCCTTGTCCATGGCGTTGATAGACTTGCACTTGTCCATCTCGTCGTCAATGTCGACGATGTGCTGCAGTTTCTCAAGGAACCACTTGTCTATCTTCGTCATCTCGTGAATCTGGTCCACGGTGTAAATCTTGCGCTTCAGTGCCTTGGCGATGACGAAGATACGCTTGTCGGTTGGTGCCTTCAATGCGCCTTCGATGTCGTCAATCTGCAATACCTTGTTCTCTACGAAGCCATGCATGCCCTGACCTATCATACGCAGGCCCTTCTGTATAGCTTCCTCGAAGTTACGACCTATTGCCATCACCTCACCCACAGACTTCATGGAAGAACCGAGTTCCTTGTCAACGCCACGGAACTTAGAGAGGTCCCAGCGTGGTATCTTACATACCACATAGTCGAGCGCTGGCTCGAAGAATGCACTGGTGGTCTTGGTTACTGAGTTCTTCAGTTCGAAGAGTCCGTAGCCCATGCCCAGCTTTGCCGCAACGAAGGCGAGAGGATAACCCGTAGCCTTTGATGCAAGGGCAGAAGAACGGCTCAGACGTGCGTTGACCTCGATGACACGGTAGTCTTCTGACTGTGGGTCGAAGGCATACTGCACGTTACACTCGCCGACGATGCCTATGTGGCGTATAATCTTGATGGCGAGGGCACGCAGCTTATGATACTCAGAGTTTGTGAGTGTCTGTGACGGTGCTATGACGATAGACTCACCGGTATGTATGCCCAACGGGTCGAAGTTCTCCATGTTGCAGACCGTGATACAGTTGTCGTAACGGTCGCGAACTACCTCATACTCTATTTCCTTCCATCCCTTCAGTGACTTCTCCACCAACACCTGTGGTGAGAATGAGAATGCCTTCTCGGCAAGTTTGTCGAGTTCTTCCTCGTTGTCGCAGAAGCCTGAACCGAGACCGCCAAGAGCATAAGCTGCACGGATGATGACAGGGTAACCCAGCTCTGCGGCAGCCTTGCGTGCTTCCTCTATATTCTCACAAGCATGTGACTTGATGGTCTTTACGTTTATCTCGTCGAGTTTCTGAACGAAGAGTTCTCTGTCCTCTGTGTCCATGATGGCCTGCACCGGAGTACCGAGAACCTTTACGTTGTACTTCTCAAGCACACCAGACTGATACAGTTCCACACCGCAGTTGAGGGCTGTCTGTCCACCGAACGCGAGCAGTATGCCGTCTGGCTTCTCCTGCTGTATTACGCGCTCTACGAAGTATGGCTGTACAGGCAGGAAGTATATCTTGTCTGCCACACCCTCCGACGTCTGCACGGTGGCAATGTTTGGATTTATGAGAACGGTCTCCACACCCTCCTCACGGAGTGCCTTCAGCGCCTGTGAACCAGAGTAGTCGAACTCGCCTGCCTCTCCGATTTTCAATGCGCCTGAACCGAGCAACAGGACTTTCTTTATGTTTTCGTCTTTCATCTTTACTGAAAGTTATGGTTTTATGAGTATTGAGTTTTCGTTATCTATAATATAATGTGGTTAAAGAGTCTCAACGAACTTGTCGAACATGAACTCTGTATCCACTGGTCCGGAACATGCCTCTGGATGGAACTGGCTTGAGAACCAAGGCTTTGTCTTGTGACGGATGCCCTCGTTGGAACCGTCGTTCATGTTTACGAACAACTCTTCCCAGTCTGCGCCCAGTGTTGAGGCATCTACTGCGTAGCCGTGGTTCTGAGATGTAACGAAGCACTTCTCGGTACCTACCATGCGTACTGGCTGGTTGTGTGAACGGTGACCGTACTTCAGCTTGTATATCTTGGCACCTGCTGCCTTAGAAAGCAACTGGTTACCCATGCAGATACCGCATATAGGCTTGTCGCTCTTTGCCATCTGCTTCTGGATTATCTTAACGGCATCCTCACACATATCCGGGTCACCAGGACCGTTGGCAAGGAACAGTCCGTCAAACTCCATGTCGGTATAGTCGTAGTTCCATGGCACACGTATCACCTCGCAGCCACGGTTGATAAGACAACGGATAATGTTAGCCTTAACGCCGCAATCCACGAGCACCACCTTCTTTGCTGCTCCTTCATTGTAGCGTATGATTTCCTTACATGACACCTTATCTACAAAGTTCACGCCTTCGTAGTCTGCCTCTGGTATGTTGTTTGGCTCGTCGTCAAAGAGTATCTTACCCATCATTACACCGTGTTCCCTAAGAACCTTGGTCAACTCTCGGGTATCGATACCTGTGATACCAGGCACCTGCTCACGCTTCAGCCAATCTGCCAGACTCTCCTTTGCATTCCAGTGGCTGTACTTCTCACTGTAGTCGGCTACAATTATGGCAGAGGCGTATATCTTGTCGCTCTCCATGAATGTAGGTATGCCGTTGGCTTCGATAGTGAATGGAGGCACACCATAGTTACCCACGAGTGGGTAGGTTAATACCATCAGCTGACCAGCATAAGAGGGGTCGGTAAGGCTCTCTGGATACCCCATCATGGCCGTATTGAAAACTACCTCGCCGGCAACAGGTTTGTCATAGCCGAAAGACTCTCCGTGGAACTTCGTTCCGTCTTGTAGTAATAATGTAACTTTTTTCATTATCTTTTGTCTGTCTATATCCTTCTAACTTTTTGTCTTGTGTCTGCATTTTACATGCCTACACCTTAATGTATTGCATTGAGTGTTTGTGTCATTATCTGCAGCATTATACCCTACTCTACCGTCACCGACTTGGCAAGGTTTCGTGGCTGGTCCACGTTAAGGCCCTTCACCACGGCTACATGGTATGAGAGCAACTGCAAAGGTATTACGCTGAGCAACGGTGCAAGGCATGCCAGGGTCTGAGGTATCTCGATGACGTCTGACACCATGTTCTTTACCTGCTCGTCACCTTCTGTCACGATGGCTATTATCCTGCCATGGCGTGAGATGACTTCCTGCATGTTTGATATTATCTTCTGATACAGCTTGTGGTGTGTAGCTATGAACACCACTGGCATCTCATTGTCAACCAATGCTATAGGACCGTGCTTCATCTCTGCTGCAGGATATCCTTCTGCATGGATGTAGCTTATCTCCTTCAGCTTCAGCGCTCCCTCAAGTGCCACAGGGTAGTTCCATCCTCTGCCGAGGTACAGGAAGTTATGGGCATAGGTGAAGGTAGTTGCAAGCTTCTGTATCTTGTCGTTCTGCTCCAAAATCTTCTTTATCTTGTCTGGAATAACCAGAAGTTCCTTTATCGTCTCTTCATATTCCTCCTGTCCTACGGTTCCCTTGGCCATACCCAGTGCGAGGGCAAGCATGGTAAGGACTACCACCTGACCTGTGAACGCCTTTGTTGATGCCACACCGATCTCCGGTCCTACGTGTATATATGTTCCGGTGTCAGACTCTCGTGCTATGGATGAACCTACACCGTTAACGATACCGAATATCAATGCGCCACGTTCCTTGGCAAGCTGTATGGCAGCGAGTGTGTCGGCGGTCTCGCCAGACTGTGATATTGCCATCACCACATCCTCAGGACCTATGACGGGGTCTGAATAGCGGAACTCACTTGCGTATGCCACCTCCACCGGTATTCTGCAGAAGTGCTCTATCAGTTGCTTGCCTATCAGTCCGGCATGCCATGACGTGCCACATGACACGATGACGATTCTCTTTGCATTGAGAAGCTGACGTCGGTTATTGGTCACTGCTGACAGTATCACCTGCGGACCAGAATATGGAGAATCTACTATACGACCTCTCATGCAGTCCTTCAACACGTTTGGCTGGTCAAAGATTTCCTTCAGCATGAAATGAGGATAGCCGTCATGGTCGAGCATTGAGAGATCTACGTTAACCTCCTTTACTTCTGCATCGGCAATCTCTCCGTTAAGGTTATACACCTGCAAAGACTTGCCACGCTCTATCACTGCCATCTCCTCGTCGTTCAGATATACTATCTGCTTGGTGTACTCAGCTATAGGAGAAGCATCAGAGGCAAGGAAAAACTCTGCATTGCCTTCTGTAACGCCAACTGCCAGAGGTGATGATTTCCTTGCTGCCACAAGGACTTCCGGATGACGGCTGTCTATCACTGCAATGGCGTATGCACCAAACACTTGGTTTAGCGCACCTCTTACTGCCGTGGCGAGATCCACATTATTGGTGTTCATGACATAGTCTATCAACTGCACCAACACCTCGGTGTCGGTCTCGCTCTTAAATTCATAACCGCGCTCACGCAACTGGTCACGCAGTGTGGCATAGTTCTCTATTATACCATTGTGTACCAACGTAAGGTTACCAGACTGGCTTACGTGAGGATGTGCATTAACCTCGCTCGGTACGCCGTGAGTAGCCCACCTTGTATGGGCAATGCCAATGGTTCCTGTTATATCCTGACCCTTTGCCACAGCCTCAAGGTCTGACACCTTTCCTTTTGCCTTATATACGTTAAGCTTATTCCCATCATCAGAAAGCAGAGCACAGCCAGCGGAGTCATATCCACGATACTCCAGTCGCTTCAATCCCTTGATAAGGATAGGATAAGCCTGCTTTGTTCCTATGTATCCAACTATACCACACATGTTTTTCGTATTATTTTTTTAATTAACGTTCAAGTATTTTTAGAAAAAAGAGTTAATACGAGGAGCATTTGCTCTTCATATCAACTCTTGTTTAGCTTATCAAATCATTTTGTCACACTGATGGTGAATGTTGCGAGTGATAGCAATACGCTCGCAATCGGAGTCCAGAATGTATAAGAACTGACATCCGCACTGCGCGCCCTTGCCTTATGAGGCTCTACGTAGATGATGTCGTTCTGTTGCAGATAGTAATAAGGTGAGTTAAAGATATTGGCATCATTAAGATTGAATCGTGCCGTAGTCTTCTCACCGTCACCGTTTTCCCTGACAAGAAGTATGTTTGGACGTTTGCCATATACAGACAAGTCACCACACTGAGCCAAAGCTTCTATAATGCTCATACGCTCATTTTCCACCGTCAGCATCTTAGAACCGCTGACCTCTCCTATCACGGTAACTTTGAAACTAGAATAGCGAACCTTTACTATAGGAGTTTCGCTCTCTGCAAAATAAGGCTTTATTGCTTGTGCAATGGCTTCCTCTGCCTCAGGACGAGTCATACCACCGATTTTCAATTTTCCAACAACAGGATAGTTTATGTTGCCTTCCTTATCTACTATATAGGAATAGAGGCTCTTGCCTGCAGTAGAGTTCGAGCTCATGGAGCTTGACGATGCGCCTCCCGAAAGAGACATATTAAACGGACGTGCAGCCTCTGGGTCCAGCGAAGAGACAATAATTGTCAGTTCATCATTTGGTTTGATACGAATCTCAGGCATTGCCTTGTACCCTTCAAGGCTTACAGAATCTATATTCTGAAAATATGCCACCTGTTTCGTCATGACACATCCACTGAACGACATAAGCACTCCGAACAATGCTATGGCAACAAGTATTTTTTTCATCTAGCGTTGGAATATTAAATTTCAAGGTGCAAAGTTACTACTTTTTTCTTAAATGACAAAAAAAAATCCTATTTTGTTTTATTTATGTAATATTTTCCTTACATTTTGATATTACATTCAGCTTCATTATACAGTAAATGAAACAATACTATCCTGTATCATGACACTCTGATATTGGACTCTCCACTTTTTAAAACAAAGCCAGCTAAA
>JAEEGH010026255.1_pt1 | contig 11614 bp, 8 predicted proteins | sample 9134181 | NCBI WGS metagenome assembly JAEEGH01 (sample SAMN16246544, study PRJNA631951) | gut metagenome | biome: gut microbiome; feature: rumen; material: DP-attached | host: Bos | place: Iran: Karaj | collected 2018-10 | reverse complement strand
TACGCGCTGTTCAAACATACCGTATTCGTAGCGTATACCATAACCGTGTCCAGGATAATCAAGGGTTGCAAGAGAATCGAGGAAGCAGGCAGCAAGTCGTCCAAGACCACCGTTTCCAAGACCTGCATCTGGCTCTTCGTCTTCAATCATATCAAAGTCAATGTTCATTTCATTAAGAACTTCTTTTACAGAGTCTTTGATTCCTGCATTGATAAGGTTATTGCTAAGAGCACGTCCCATAAGGAACTCTGCAGAAAGATAATAAAGCTGCTTTACCGGTTTCTTATCGTATTCTGCGCGGGTAGCCATCCAGTTTGGCATAATGATTTCTATTGCACTGGCAGAAACAGCATCAAAAAGGTCGTGCTTGTTTGCCTGCGAAATGTCCTTTCCATACTGACGACGCAAACGTGCAGAAAGGTTTTCCTTAAATTGTTCTTTGTTGAATTCCATTAAAAAGTCTCCTAAAAAATAAAGTCTACTTTTTACGATGATATTTTATGATTTAAATATTTTACAGCAAAAATGAGCTTCTTGCAATGTTATTCAAAAACTATCTTTTAATCCTTATATTTGTTATTGCGCACTGGTCGCCGGTAAGGGTTACGTAAACATTTTTTACACTCTGATCCAGGGTTGTAATGTTTTTAATGGAAATGCCGCCGTTTTCGGTAAAGACTGTAAGAACATTGCCCTTGCGCTTAAAGGTAACAGTGCAGTCAAAGCCAATGCGATTCATTACCTTCCAGACATCCCAGCCGGTAAAGGAAGCATTTTTACTTACAATCATTTTGTTTTCTACACTGTCATCTGTTTCCCAGTTTTCGCCATCAAAACGGATAAGGGCAAATTCCCTGTAGCCCGGGCCATTAACAGTCTTATCATCAGAAGTATAAAGAACAACAAAAGGACAGTGCCATACAAGTCTTGCAGTAGGCAGACTTTTTGAATGAAAACTAATTTCCATTTCATCGGTAAATGGAATTCCTATTGAAGAATCAGAACGATAGCCGTCTACCTGAACATTTGGAATATCGCCGGCAGGCACATCAATATAACTTATTTCTTCTGCAATCCGCGGAATGTAAGAAGGTTCAATCATTTTTTCTTCTTTAGTGATTTCTACACCGCTTATAAAGCAATACTCACCGGTAAGACTTACATAAGCATAGCGCGAGTTATCCGGAAAAGCGATTGTAAAGGTAATAGTCTCAAGCGTACTTTGAATTTTTAAAAGCATGTGGTCGTGGAATTTCACAAGCTCTATATCATATTCTACAGGCCCCAGAGCAGCAGAAGGAGCCGCTACCTTATCAGAAGCCCCCGCTGTTTTTTCAACCTGAATTTTTCTAAGCTCTGAATTTACATAAGCCCCGTCAAATCGGAACTGACCATATTCACAATAATTCAATTCATTCTTCAGTTTTTCATCCAGATGAATACGGCCGTCAAGAGAATCAAAAAGAATTAAAGAAGGCAGACAAACCTTTGGGTCCGATTTTGCATCGGCAAGCGGTGTACTCTTTAAATGAATGCGGGTAATAAAAGGAGTAACAACAATTCCTTCAGAAACGGTATCCCTGTATTTTTTGCATTCAAGCTCGTTCTTGCCGGCAAGCTCCCTTACATCGGCCTTTTCCTTCATTTCGTATTCAGAATCCAGGTCTATAAGGTGCAGCATGATTTTAGAAAATTCCGGATCAAACTGAGCTCCTGCCCCTTTTACAAATTCCTCTCTAACCTTCTGCTGGGGAATCGGGTCACGGTAGCTTCGTTTGGAGGTCATGGCATCGTAGGCATCGGCAACAGCAACAATGCGGGCAATTTCCGGAATATCTTCTCCCTTAAGCTTGTCGGGATAGCCCTTGCCGTCGTAGCGTTCATGATGATGATTTGCACCAATGCTCAGATACGGATACTCGCTGATGCTCGAAAGAATCTGCTTGCCCACAACCGGATGCTGCTTGATTACTTCGTATTCCTCTTTGGTGAGCTTTCCTTCCTTGTTGATAATTTCTTTTGGAATACCAATTTTTCCTACATCATGCAAAAGAGCAGCATAATAAATTTCCTGACATTCATCTTCTCTTTTTCCAAGTGCTTCTGCAATCTTGCGGGAATATTCTGCAACGCGGGAAGAATGACCGTGGGTATATTTATCCTTGGCATCTATTGCGTTTACAAGAGCAGTTGCAGTCTGTTCAAAAAGCCTTCTGGAACTCTGCTGGCTTTTCTTTAAATATTCAAGCTCAAGTCTGGTAGCTTTTTCTGCAGTATTGTTAATATCAATCAGGGCAAAAATATAAAGAAGAACAGCAGTACCTACAATAGAAATATTTGTAAGAGAAATTCCGTAAACAAAAATCTGGGCAATTGAAGCAATAATCGGGATAGTTGTAAAGCAGATAAGTGAAGTACGGATTACCCGGCTAAGGCTTGAATATAAATCAAAGATAGAAGAAAGCTGGATGAAAAGACTTAGCAGAGGAACAATATAACTTACAATAAAAAGAGGTCCTCGCTGATAGTGATTTGTCTGGTCAAAATAATAGTACCAGCCGGTAAACTGCGAAATGATGAGCATAAGGATTCCAAGGGCAACCAGAATAGTTACGGCATAAAGTCTTTTTGGAATGTTTTTTACCTTACCGTTAGTAACAAAAAGATCTTCCAGATAAATATTGAAGGAAACAAGTATAAAAAGTGTGAAAAAGAAAACTGTAAAATTTGAAAAGCGGACCATGAAGCCGCCAAAATCAGAAGTATTTCCACGGTAGATGTAGGCAAGACGATCTGCCCAAAGCATTATAGCGGCACTTAATTCTGTAAGTAAAAGACCGGCTCGCTTTTTTCTGGAAATTGATTTTGTAATACAGGAAAAAAAGGCCAGAAGCAGACAGATGCTGCTGAGTACCAGCATTATCTCTAATTGATGTTCCTGTAAATATTCCATCAAAGCTTCTTCCCCTCTATTTTCCTATTAAAACAACAGTAGCTCCGGAAAGCAGAACATAGCGTCTCTGCTCATGAAGCTCTTCTTCGCTGCCCGGTTCAAAAATATCTTCCGGTGACGCGAGAGAGGTGTCTGCTACCAGATGCCATTTTCGTCCGTCAGTAAGTGTCGGAAGATTTATTGTAAGGTCGTAAATATCTGTGTTGGTTGCAATGTAAAAATCATTTTCGTCAGATCTGGTTGCAGCGCCGTTTAGCTTAAAGGCCAGGAAGCGCTTTTGCTTGGTCCAGTCCGGATTTTTTGCATTTATATCATACCAGGCAATTTCTGGAACGGTGTCTTTGTCGTAGGTGTTGGTAAAAAACTTTGTGCGTGAAAAAACTGAATGAGCACGGCGGTATGCAATAAGATTTTTTGTAAAGCGAACAAGCCCGCTGTTGATTTGTGCGAGGTTCCAGTTTATCCAGCTTATTGCATTGTCCTGGCAGTAGGCGTTGTTGTTACCGTCCTGAGTGCGGCGCATTTCGTCTCCGCCTAGCAGCATAGGAACACCCTGCGAAACAAAAAGATATATAAGGTAGTTTTTGATTTTGCGGATTCGCTGTGCCTGGATTTTTGGGTTAGTACACTCACCTTCAAAACCATGATTGTAGCTCAAGTTATCGTCAGAACCGTCGCGGTTTTCTTCACCGTTTTCTTCATTGTGCTTGTGGTTGTAGGTAACAAGGTCGTTGAGAGTAAAGCCGTCATGTGCGGTAATAAAGTTTATGGAAGCAGTAGGGGCCCGACCAGAGTGATTATAACAGTCCGAGCTTCCTGCAATACGTGTAGCGGCAGCTGTTGCAGCATCTTCGTCTCCGCGGATAAAGCGGCGTATGTCATCACGGAAGCGTCCGTTCCATTCAGACCAGCGGTTGTCTCCAGGGAAGGTTCCGCCCGGGAAGCCACCCAGCTGGTAAAGTCCTGCACAATCCCAAGGCTCTGCAATAATTTTTGTATTTGCAAGAACAGGGTCCTGACTTATGATTGCAGTAAGTGACGGCATATCATAAGGAATAGGGGCTCCGTTTGGTGCGCGTGTAAGAATAGAAGCCAGGTCAAAACGGAAGCCGTCTACATGCATATTGAGTACCCAGTAGCGCAGACTGTCCAAAATAAACTGCCCCGTAACCGGATGATTACAGTTTACGCTGTTTCCGCAGCCGCTGAAGTTCATATAGTACTGCTTGTCGTTTTGCGGCAGCGAATAATAAACATCGTTTTGCAGGCCGCGGAATTCAAAGGTGTAGCCGCGTTCGTTTCCTTCGGCAGTGTGGTTATAAACTACATCGAGGATAACCTCCAGGCCTGCCTTGTGAAGCTCCTTTACCATCTGCTTAAATTCGCGTACCGGACCACCAGGCCCCTTGTCTGCAGCATAGCCTGTCTTTGGCGCAAAAAATCCTATTGTAGAATAGCCCCAGTAGTTTATAAGTGTCTCACCCGTGCGGGGATTTGTATTTGCAACTTCGTTTTCGTCAAATTCAAAAACCGGAAGAAGCTCTACGCTGGTTACGCCCAGGTCGCGAAGATAATCTGCCTTGCACGCAAAACCTTTGTAGGTGCCCGCAATTTCGGGAGCAACGCCACTGCTAGGAGAAGCAGTAAAGCCTTTAAGATGTGTTTCGTAAATTACAGTTTTTTCTAGCGGATAATTGAGCGGTCTGTCGCCTTCCCAGTCAAAGTTATCATCAACTACAACACATTTTGGAAAGTCCGAAAGGTCCTGAAGCTCGCCGCCTTCGTTTGCAGAAAAGCCCTGTTTATGCTGGCGGTTGTAAGAACGGAAAACCGAGCCGGTTGTAAAGGCTTTTGCATAAGGGTCAAAAAGATATTTGTTTGGATTAAACCGCAGTCCGCGCGTTGGTTCATAAGGTCCGTCTACCTTGTAAAGATAAAGCGTTCCTTCCCCTGCCCCGCAAAGCTTGATATGCCAGATGTCGCCGGTTCTGTTTTTTACCGGATCAAAAGGAACCACTGCATAAGGTTTTTGCGCCATGTCGTTTTCAAAAAGGCACAGGCTTACCGATGTGGCATCCTTACTATATATAGAAAAATTAACACCATCCGCTGCCAGACTAGCCCCAAAAGGCCCCGGCATTCCGTTTTGTGTAACAATCTCAGGCATAATATGATATTATCATATCTACGATAAATATGCTATAATTACATTTATGGAAACCACAGAAACCTTAAAAACTGCAGTTGTTGCAATTATTGGTCGACCGTCGGCCGGTAAATCTACTTTTTTGAATACTGCCTGCCAGGAACCGGTTAGCATTGTATCTCCAATTCCACAGACTACACGTAATGCAATCAAGGGAATTGTAAATACTTCTCTTGGACAACTTATTTTTATAGACACTCCGGGCTATCACGAATCAGAAAAAAAACTGAACCTGCGGCTTCGCAATGTTACAGAAAGTCAGCTGGATGGAATTGACGGTGTACTTTATGTAATTGATTCCACACGCCAGCCGGGAGATGAAGAAGCCCTGACAGCACGACTTTTGGAAAAGCTTCAGGATAAAACTGTGGTTGCCATTAATAAAACAGATCTTTCTGCCTCAAAACCGCTTGCAATCCGTGAATTTATTAAAAACACGCTGCCGCAAATACCTGGAGAACGTATTCTTGAAATGTCTGCACAGAAAGATGCTGGAATAAACGAAGTTCTGCGCGCCCTGTACGATATTTCTCCTGTCGGCAACCCTATTTACGACGAAGAAACCTACACAGACCAGGATCTTACCTTCCGTATCTGCGAAGTTATCCGTGGAGAAGCAATCAACCGGCTTGCAGATGAGATTCCTCATGCAGTTTATGTTCAGGTTGCAGATGTTGAACACCGTAACGAGGGCAAAAAGCTCTGGATACGTGCCTTTTTGTGCGTAGAACGCGAAAGTCAGAAAGGAATTGTAATTGGTAAAGGTGCCGCAAAAATCAAGGAAATACGTCTTGCAGCACTTAAAAAACTGAGCGAAATCTATATTCAAAAAATTGACCTTGACCTTCAGGTAAAAGTGGATAAAAACTGGAGACAGAAGGATCATACACTCACAAAGTTGATTCCATAACTTTTTTTACAATTTTGTATTACTGTGCTATAATTATTAGTTATGGCGGAATTTGACCATGAAGCTTCTAAACCGCGTGATACTCTTAATGCCGGCCAGATAATCCGGATTGCAAACCGTATGTTGTTTAACATAAACAACAATATTGTTCTGCATAACGAACGGACGGCATACCTTGCGCTGCAGATTGCACAGGCACACCCTATGAACAGCAGGTGTACGCTTTCAAATCTTGTAGTGCTTGCACTCTTTCATACCCTGGGCTTTTTCCGTCAGGATATTCTTTATAACGAAACCCCTTTTGGCAGCGACCTCCAGTTTTTTTCTGATGAAAAACGAATAGAAAGCAAATATATGTTTTCTTACTATTATCTGGAGTTTATGACGCCGCTCAAAAATGATGCACAGGCGCTGGAAGGTTTTAACCAGCCGTTTGATCCAACTCTAAAACAGTTTATTTATCAGACAGATTACAAATCAATAATTTATATGTGTGCCAGGGCCAGTGATTTTATTGCAAAAAATCCGGACAAGCCTTTTCCTGCCGATGTAAACGAACTTGCCCCGGGTTATTTTGATCCGGAATATACAGAAGTTTTTAACCGTCTGAATAAAGACAACGCACTTATAAATCAAATCCGCGAAAAAGATTATTTTACAGAGCTGGAGCATTTTCTTTACCGCATAAGACAGAGCCCGGAGGAAACACATCAGGTTTTAAAGCTGCTGGTTTACTTCCTTGATTTTAAGAGTACGGTTACCTTGACCCATAGTATTAATACTTCGTGCTACGCGCTTTCTCTTGGAAAAAGACTCCGCCTTTGCGACGAAGATTTGAACACACTTTTTATGGGAGCAATTGTTCACGACATTGGTAAGATTGCTACCCCCACCCGCATCCTTGAATTTCCAGGAAAGCTTTCGCCCGAAGATATGGGTATTATGCGCTACCATGTAAACCATACAAAAAGAATCTTGGGAAGCATTGTTTCCAGAGGTATTTTTGAAGCCGCCTGCCGTCATCACGAAAAACTAAACGGAAACGGATACCCTAACAAGCTCAACGCAGATGATTTAAATACAGTTCAGCGAGTCCTTACTGTTGCAGATATTACAAGTGCCCTTACCGACAACCGCAGCTACAAGGGAGAATTTTCAAGGGAACGCACGCTTGGAATTATAAACGACATGACTGTAAAAGGCGAGCTTGATTCAGACATTGTAGAAGTTTTGAATATACACTTTGACGACATCCGCGCAGAACAGAAGGTGTTCCAGAACTTCCTTACTGTTGATTTTAGTAACGTCCTTAAAGAATACAACGATTATCTGTTTAATGATGCAGACCTTATTACACAAAATATTGAAGACATAACTCAAGTTGAAGACACAGAAGCTCTTGAAGAAGTTGAAGCACTCGACGAAATTGAGGATATTGATGAAATTGAAGAGCTTGGTGATGCGGAAGAACTGGAAGAGCTGTAACTCTCCAGTTAATATCCAAGCTTTCTGTCTACAAGATAATGTAAAGGTTTTCCTTCTGCAAAATTATGTAAATCTTCTATGAACATCTGCACGTTTTTATTGCGCGTATGAGCAAGTGTCATGTTTCCTGCTACGTGTGGAGTAATTAAAAGATTTTTTGTTTTCCACAAACGGCTTGAAGAAGGAAGCGGTTCCGTCTGGAAAACATCAAGGGCAGCAGCTGCAATATGTCCGCTTTCAAGATTATCAGCAAGAGCATCCTCATCTATGGCAGAACCACGACCTACGTTTACGATGTATGCGCCCTCTGGTAAAAGAGCCATACGTTCGCGAGAAAGGATTCCTTTTGTTTCTGGAGTAGACGGCAGACTCATTGCAAGAAGATCAGTTTGTGGAAGAATTGAATCAAGCTCTGAAACAGGAAGGACTTTGTTGTACACAGCTTCACTACTTTTTCCACTTCGGCAAACTCCAACGATTGAAGCGGGTTCAAAAGCGGCGGCACGTTTTGCAAAGCTTGTTCCAATGTCACCTGTACCAAAAACAGTTATGCGGCAATCCTTAAGAGATTTTTGAGCACGAGGTTTGAGCCACTGACCATTGCGGGTTTCTTCCATGAACTCATTCAGGCGGCGCATCATCACAAGAGAAGTTGCAATCATATGTTCGGCAATAGAAACTCCATAGGCACCAGCAGAGTTTGTAAGAAGGCAATCCTCGTTTGCAAAATAATCAGGAGCCATAAGGGAATCTACCCCAGCCCAGGGAACACAAAGCCATTTTAGAGTTTTGCTTGTTTTTACAATTGAAGGAGCAAAGCCGTAAATAATATCGGCATCGTAATCGGACTGGGGGATATCTGCGTCTGAGGTGTAAAAGTGAACTGTTGCACCAAGAGAGTCGGCAGTTGTTTTTATATAAGCCAAATGTTTTTGTTCAAGCTGATTATTGATTACTAAAATTTTCATAATTTTATTTTATACCAAAGCACCTTTTTTTCTAGTATAAATGTAAAAAAATGTTGTAAGAAACTGTTATATTTATTATTATAACTATTATGCAAATAACCTATAAAACCAAAGGAACCTGTGCCCGATCAATTACATTTGATAAGGATGAAAACGGGAAAATCACAAACATCAGTTTTGAAGGCGGCTGTAACGGAAATCTCAAAGCAATTTCTAAATTGTGCGATGGGATGACTGCAGAAGAAATTTCGGCCAAACTCAAAGGAAATATCTGCGGTTTTAAGAACACAAGCTGTGCGGACCAACTGGCATTGGCTGTAATGGAGAAATAATATGGCACTTGAATGTGGAATTGTTGGACTTCCTAACGTTGGAAAGTCTACTATCTTTTCGGCTTTGACTGCGGCACCTGCAGCAGCAGAGAATTTTCCTTTTTGTACAATCGATCCTAACATTGGTATAGTTGATCTGCCAGATGAACGCCTGGACTTTTTGGCAAGCATCCATAACCCAAAAAAGAAGACTCCTGCAAGCGTAAAGTTTGTTGATATTGCAGGTCTTATTAAAGGTGCAAGCAATGGCGAAGGTCTTGGAAATAAGTTCCTTGCAAATATCCGCGAGTGTTCTGTAATTGCTCATGTTGTACGCTGCTTTGATAATCCTGATATTATGCACGTTCGCGAAAACGCAAATGAAGCAGCACCAATTGACCCTGAGAGCGATATCCTTACAATCAACTGGGAGCTTTGCCAGGCAGACTTGAATACAATTGAAGCACGCCAGGATAAAGTTACACGTGCCATCCGCTCACTTGGAAAAGAAGAAGAAAAGAAATATGCACCATGGATCAGCGCAGTTGCAAAAATCAAGCCGCTGCTCCAGGACGGAAAATGTGCCCGCACCGCAGACCTCACAGATGATGAGCGCACAGCCCTTTACGACATGTTCCTTCTTACAATGAAGCCTACAATTTATGTTGCAAATGTTGATGAAGATTCAATTGCAGAACAGACAAACAAATATGTAGAAGTTGTGAAAAAATACGCCGACGAAGAAAAATCAGAAGTTGTTGTAATCTGCGGAAAGTTCGAAGCAGACCTTGCCGAAATTGAAGATCCAAACGACCGCAAAGATTTTATGGAAAGCGTTGGCCTTACAGAAAGCGGCCTTGCAGTTCTTGCCCGCAAAACATATCACCTTATGGGCTTGCGCACCTTCTTCACAGGAGGCCCAGACGAATGCCGAGCCTGGACAATCCACGCAGGAGACAAGGCCCCACGCGCCGCCGGAGTAATCCATACTGACTTTGAAAAAGGTTTTATTAAAGCAGAAGCCTACACCATCGATGACCTGCGCCAGTACAAAGACGAAGCAGCCATCAAAGCCGCCGGCAAGTATAGACAGGAAGGTAAAGAGTACGTTGTTCAGGATGGCGATGTGCTGTTCTTTAAGTTTAATGTGTAAAACTTTTTAATATCATACAAAAAAAGGCCTGAATTTGCGTTCAGGTCTTTTTTTTTAATTTTTTTTTCTGAAAAACTTCCTAAAAAAGAAAAATAAATCTAATACTATGTGCAGGAAATTTTATTTACTGCCGGGGCGGTATGTCTTGAAATAAGTATTTTCATAAAGAGGAAACTATGGAAAGAACGGTTTTCGATAACATTGATCCAGATGTTCTGGAAAGGATTAAGACAATGAGGCTCTTTGATGACGAGCTTATGTCTTTGGTATTCAGTGGAGATATTGAGGCTACACAATTATTAATTCGCATTCTTTTGAACAGAAATGATCTGACTGTAACAAAGTCTATGTCTCAGATTCAAAAGACAAATCTGTTTGGAAAATCTGTCAAACTTGATGTAGTAGCAGAGGATATCTTCAAAACCGAGTACAACATTGAAATTCAACGGGCGGGTTCTGGTGCCGGGGCCCGAAGAATTCGCTACCATCAGGCTATGCTTGACAGTCACACTTTAAACAAAGGCGGCAAGTTTAAAGATTTACCAAATCTGTTTATCATTTTTATTCTGGAAGAAGATCTTTTTGGAAGAGGAAATCCAATTTACAGGGTAAAGAAAACACTGGACATTAAAGACGAGTATGGGAATTATTTGCCATTTGATGACGATTGTAATATAATGTACGTCAACGGCGAATACAGAGGTGATAACCCTTTAGGAAAACTATTACATGACTTTTCTACTTCTAATGCCGATGAAATGTATTACAAAGAATTTGCAGATAAGATGCGTTTCTATAAGCAAGATGAAGAAGGTGTAAAAATGGCAAGTAAGATTATTGAAGAATATGGTGATATAAGAGCAGCAGAAGCATTAAAACAAGGAATTCAGCAAGGCGCACATCAAAAAGCAATTGAAGACGCAAAAAAGTTGCTTGCAGACGGAAAATACACCGCTCAGGAAATTTCTGAACTTCTGAATATTCCGGTGGAAGATTTTGCAGAGGCAAAATAATATTTATTGCAATATTTAGCTATCAAAAAAGAATAAGCCACCATGCTTTGCATGGTGGCTTATTTTCTTTAATTTAGTAATTTACATTTCGACAGAGGCGGAAGCCAGTATAATCTTCTGTCTTATATGGATACGATTTATTTGAATTATAATCAATCTGTAATTTACTTGTATCTGAAGTATCATAAGAACCACCTTTCTTTAAAACCCCGTCTTTAGAATATTCCATAGCATTTGAGTTGTTTGAAGGTTTATATCTCTGGCAGAAAGGATCTGTGAATGTACCATCTGGAACATTATTATTCCAGTCTGTAAGCCATTCCCAAACATTACCAGTCATATCATACAAATATAATCTGTTTCGTGTTTTAGTTCCAACATCTTGATAAGTACCGTTGCTATTACTGCTATACCAGGCATAATTAGTCAATGTACTTGAACCAGCATATTTATAACTCCAGTCAGCGACAGATGTATTTCCTCCCCTGGCAGCAAATTCCCATTGAGCTTCTGTAGGCAGGTGATAACCATTATTAGATAGATTAAATGTTGCACTATTCCATGTAGTATTATCTGAAGTTGGAATTATAATATATGAACTTGTTGAATAAGTAG
>JAEEGH010026254.1_pt1 | contig 11614 bp, 3 predicted proteins | sample 9134181 | NCBI WGS metagenome assembly JAEEGH01 (sample SAMN16246544, study PRJNA631951) | gut metagenome | biome: gut microbiome; feature: rumen; material: DP-attached | host: Bos | place: Iran: Karaj | collected 2018-10 | reverse complement strand
GGCGCCCGGTATGCTTACCGTAGCAACCGGAATGGCCGAGGGCGCAACTGTTACAAGTGAAAGTGCAGCAGGCGAGGGCCGTCTTAATGATGAATACGCAAAGCATTATGTAAAACAGGCAAAAATTGAAGGAGCGTTTCCTTCGTATCATGATGTTTCGGGCTCTGCCGATAATGCTCCGAGTGGGGCACCTTATTTCTTTAACGGGGCTTTTCATCAGTGGCTTCAGGAAAAATATGGAATGGAGCCTTATGCGGAATTCTGGTATCGCATTGTAAATGGAAAAAATCTTACTGTTGCAAAGGCTTTCAAAAAATCTTTTGGTGTAAAGTTGCGGACTGCATGGACTCAGTTTGAAGAAGCTTATGAGGTTCCGGAAGTCGCAGCAAATCCTGTAAAGGCTGGTTTGGTTTATGATTTTTTTGAACCGGAGAGGTCAGGTTTTTCAAGATTAAATGATGCAGGTTCTCTTTATGGTTCTTTGAGTTCTGCGGCTGGGCGGCTTGTCTGGCTGGATAAATATGGTTCACGTGTATTCGAAGCTGATGGTTATAGTGATGGTCGGAGTTCTTCAAAATCACCGGCGCCAGCTGTTCATAAGCTTTTCTCTCAGCAGGGAATAAGCGGGGTGCGGCTTTCGAACGACGGCCGCTTTCTGGCTGTGAGTTATATGAGTGAAAATGCGCCGGGTCCTGTTGCTCGCATTAAGTTATATGATTTTGACAGAAAGTCTTTTTATTCTGTAAAAGAAAAAGGCCTTAAGGACGGCGTTGTCGTAAAGGACGGAGCCGGCGGCTTTTATCTTGTGGCGCAAAAGTATTTTGACCAGAATTATTCAATTGTAATTTACAAACTTTTACTTGAGGACTCTGGCCGCCGGGTAAAAGGAACTGAACTGCATAAAGAAATAAAACTTGATGCAGAAAAGAATCCGTTTGCGTTTACAGCTCTGAACAACGGAGCTTTTGCATGGATAAAGAAAAACCGTCTCACATACAGCCTTTGCGTGACTTCCCTGGACGGAGTTCCGCTAAGCGAGTTTGTTTTCCCTGAGGGAATGACGGTGAGATCGTTGTCGTATACGGAGCTCTCAGAAAACTCCGCCCTCTCTCCTGACACTGCAACTTTCTATTTTTCCTACGCTCAGAAAGGCACTTTGCCACGGCTCGGAAAACTGGAGGTGGACGGCGTTTTGGGAGATGTCGGTCACTACCAGTTGGAAAAGTCTGCACGGTTAATTCTGAGTTCTCAGGACATTTCCGGCGGAATATTTGAGCCGGTTTTTTGGAACGGGAAAATTGTTTATATAGGAAAGTTTTTGCGCCAGAACCGCGTTTTGTGTTTGAGGGACGGAACCGGCTCTGCGGAGATTATGGAAGTGGGCGGTGCAATAGCCGGGGAGGCCGCCGCCGCGGTTGAAGATATGACTAGTGCGGAAAATAGTGGCGATGTCGGGGAGGCTAGTATCGGTAGTTTAATTTCTGAGACAACACCGTACAAACCATTCCCATATTTACTTCATGGCATTTTTATGCCTCTGAGCACTTATCAATCAGAATACTTTGGTACAAAGGAAACTTATGCTTCAAATATATATGATTTTATGATTGGAGCTACCTATATAACTGCAAATCCGTGGACTAGCGGAACTGACGATTTATATACTCTCACCGCAGGTTTTAATCCTGTATCACTGGCTACTGGAGTTTCTCTTACAATCAACAAAGGAACTGAAACTTCGCTTTTTAAATCTCAGACAGCAATAAAATCTGAGTTCAATAAAAACGGCTGGCAGCATGGTGGTATTGTTTCCGACATTTCAAGTGTTATTGAAACCGGAAGGATTTCTTCTATTATAATCACTAATACTGCAACAGCTCTTTTTAACAGTCAGAGTAATTTTTCTGTATCAGATACCTTAAAGCTTCAGTATTCAAATATCAGAAAGACAGGACCAGGACGTTTTGAACGAGGAGGATTTGGTGCTGCGGTCGGGCTTGGAAAACGATATATTGCGCCACTGGCTTCACCGGATAAAAGTTTGCTTGACCTTTCTGTAGTTTCTGCGGGCTTAAAGATTTGTATACCTCATCTTCTTCCTTTTGAATCAAAATATGGTTCTACTTATAATCTTCCTCTTACTGCCGGTTTTACGCTGTTACCATCTTCTTCGAATTACGGCTATGTAGATATCGAACAGGACTCTATTCCGGTAGAGGGATTACCAGCAATTACTATAGGCCATCCCGTTTTTGATGCATCTGTAGAAGTCGTGGCTTTTTCTATGGATATTCAGAAGGCACTTCCAGGAATTACGGCTATTTATCTGAATGATTTTTATATAAATCTTGGATATTCTGCGACAGGAACGGCAGGTTCAGCTTCTAAAAACGGATTTCAGGCAGCTCATCTTCCAGAGTATTTTGGAGCAATTTCAGATGGCAGAGGTTATTATCTGGATTCTGCTTATATAAAAACCGGCCTTGAACTGACTCCAAACGTCGGACTTTTTGCGAGTCCAAATTATCAAATGGAATTGTATGTAATTTATAGTTATACAATTCATTCCTATAAAGAATTGAATCCGCAGGAGAGAATAAGACTTTTGCTTGGCTTCAGTATGAATGGTTTTTAATTTACCGAAATCTGAGAAAGTACTTCTCCAATTGGTTCGTGAATTACAAGATTTGCCATTCTGTCCTGAGGTGTGCTTGATTTATTCAGCAGAATCAGGTTATCTCCATGGAAATAATCAATCAGACCTGCTGCCGGATACACTGTAAGGGAAGTTCCGCCAATAATGAGTGTGTCGGCAGCCTTTATAGCTTTTACAGCACCTTCAATAACTCTCTGATCCAGACCTTCTTCATATAAAACTACATCAGGTTTTATAAGTCCTCCGCATTTTGGGCAGTGAGGCAGTTTATCAGGAGTATTTTCGCTTTCAATAATAATCTTTTCATCATAAAAAGCATGACAGTCCAGACAGTAATTTCTTAATGTGCTGCCGTGAAGTTCGTAAACAGTTTTACTTCCAGCCAGCTGATGCAGTCCATCAATATTCTGAGTAACTACAGCAAGCAGTTTTCCGGCTGCTTCGAGCTCAGCAAGTTTATAATGAGCTGCATTTGGTTTAATACCCTGCGGTAAAAGTTTTGCACGGTAAAATCTATAAAACTCAGGAGTGTTCTGGTAAAAGAAAGAGCGGCTTATAATCTGTTCCGGCGGGTATTTCCACTGCTGATTATACAGACCGTCCACACTTCGGAAATCCGGGATGCCGGATTCGGTTGAAACCCCGGCTCCACCAAAAAATACAATTTTTTTGCTTTTATCAATAATCTGTTGTAAAATGGAAATGTCTGTTGTACTCATAGTATGTTCTCCTGATTCAAAAATTCTTAAATATATTATAACTTAACTTTTTCTAATTAAATAGTATATTCCTACCGATAATAAAATGAGGGATTTTAAATTAAAAGGATTTTGCAAAAAATATATAGAGGTGCTACATGGATAAGATGAAAAAAGTATTCTTAATTACTGTTTTCTCAGTGTTCGTTGCAGGATTATCTTTTGCACACGGAAAAGGTGATGTTGAAGAAATTTCAGTTGAAAACATGAACAGCTGGCAGGAACAGTTTGATCTGGATAGCCGCAAGCCGGGCAAGTACAATATTATGATCACAGCCCGCGACCTTGGTGGTAATGTTCATATTGAAGGACCTCATAACCTTTATCTGGATCCAAAATCTGACCTTCCAATCTGTGGTATTACAAACCCGTATCCTCACATGCGTGTCGTTGGTAACCTTAATATTGTAGGTACATGTGTTGATGATGATGGTGTATCACGGGTTGAACTCATTCTTGATGAAGGAAAAGAGACTGAAAAACGAGTTACTGCAGATGGAAAGGAATTCTGGTCTTACTACCTCGATACAAATGACCTTGAAGAAGGTGACCATACAATCAAAGTAATTGGTTACGATATAAATGAAGAGCCAAGAGTAAGTAACCCTTATGTGCTTACCTGGCAGCTTGATCGTAAACAGCCTGTAACAGAAGTTCAGGACAAGACAATGGGTATTCTTGTTTCTGGAAATGTTAAATTTGACGGTATTGTTTCGGATGGAAACGGAATTAAAGAGCTTTATTATTCTGTAGATAACGGCGAAAACTTTACACCTCTTAAGTTCGGCGGAAACAAGAATAAGTCTCTTTGTGATTTCACAGTTTCAGTTGATACAAAGAAATTTAATGATGGACCTGCTGTTCTCTGGTTTAAGGCTGTAGATATGGCTGGTTCTGTGGGAATGTATTCATTCCTGTACTTTATAGATAATACTAAGCCTGATGTTGGAATTGTTTATCCGGCAGAAGGTCAGGTTATGGACGGTAAATTCTCAGTTGCCGGTTATGCAAAGGATACAATTGGTGTAACAGAACTTTCATGGACATTCGGTTCTCAGTCTGGCACCTTTGATCTTATTCCTGGTAACCCTTACTGGGCCGTTAATGTAGACACACTTGCAATCAAAGATAAAGCAACAAAATTCACAATTCATGCTAAAGACCGTGCAGGCAATATTGTAGACGTAAGCCGCAATATTCCGTTAAATCAGGAAAATGACAAGCCTGTAACATCGGTTTCTGAACCTTCTGAGGGACAGAACTTTGGTGATGCAGATCCGCTTTTTGTACGCGGTATTGCAACAGATCCTGATGGTGTAAAGGAAGTTCGAATTCAGCTTGATAATAATGAGCCGATTATTCAGGAAACAAAGGGTGTATTCTACTATCATCTTTGTGATGCAGAAGCACTTTCAACAGGAAATCATAAAGTAACTGTTACTGCAGTTGATGTAAATGATGTTGTTGGAAATCCTGTAGTAGTTAATATTGTTTCCCGCGGAATTGCTCCTCAGTTTGGAGAAGCGAAACTTAATGGTGGGAAAGACGGAAACGAATTTGTAAACGGTATGGAAATCCATCCGGAAAGTGGACGTACCTTCAGTTTGGGAATTACTTCTGGAGTAGGTCTTATAAGGGTTTCTTCATCTCTTAAATGGGGTAAAGAAGGTCTTGCAGAAAGTTCTACAGAACTTAAGAATGCAACTTCTTATACATATACACTTCCAATTCTTCCGGAAAGCGCTAAGGGTGTAATGAACCTTACAATTGAAGCTGAAGATATGATTGGTCGTGTTTCAACTTATAGAGCACTTTACTATGTAACTAATACTACAGTTGTTAAGAGTGAAGAGCCTGTTGTTGTGTTTGATGACAGCACTGTAGACGAAGACGGTTCAATCATCAGTAATCCAGACTTCCCTGTTACCGGTTATCTGATTGGAGCTAATGCTGCAAGTGCAGAACTGGTTCCTTCAACAAAGTTTGCAAAGGTTGAACTTGAAGGCAATTTAATCCGCCTTATTCCACAGAATGCAATTGGAAGTTCAGATCCTGTTGTTGTAAGAATCAAAACAGACAAGGGAAAGACTATTGAATCTCGTCCTTTGAGATTCCGTGCCGATACTGCTCTTCCTGAAATTACAATTAGTGATTACTCAGAATCAAATGCACTTAATGGACTTGAAGGTTCTTTTGCTGTAAGTGGTAAAGTTACCTGTGAAACTGGTGTTGGTGGCCTTAAATACAGAGTAATGTCTGCTAAGGTAGATATTCAGAAGGGAATTATTGCAACTATAACAGCTCCTTCTACAAATGATGATCTTAAGTCAATTGATGTTTCAAGAGACGGTTCATTCAAATTTACCTTTAATGCAGAAGACTATGGTTACGGTGTTCATATCGTAGAATTGATTGCTGAAAGTGCCGGCGGAAACAAAAAAGCCAAGGCATTTGCAGTTAAGAATATTCCAGATGTAGAAGAGCAGAACGGAAAGATGCCTGTTCCAAAAGCTCCTGCTGTATTCTGGGCAGATGGCTTTGATGTTTATGCTGTAGCAGTTTATCAGGGTGAACTTGAAGCAGATTATCAGACTTATTTCCGCGAAGAAATGGTAGAAGGAAATAATCCTGTAAGCTTTAATACTGCAACTACAGATGGTAAGCCTGTTGCTGGAAAGTATACAGCTGTTAAAAAGCCTTCTCTTTCTGCACACATTGTACAGATCAATGATGCTGATTATATGAGTGGTATGCCGATTGTTCTTGGCTACAACTCAAAAGATATTGCAACAATCCGTCTTTATATTGATACTGGCGCGGTTGTTAATTCTGTAAACTTCGAAATAACAGGTGAAGAAATTGCCGGTGGTTCTGTTACACAGAAGGGGGCTGCAAAGCTTATTAAGCCTACTCTAGAAGAACCAATGCGCTGGATTGCAGAAATTCCTGCAACAAATCTTCCTTCACGTGTTAATAAACTTAGTGCTGTAATTAAGGCTGGTGCGCTTGAGCAGACAGTAACAGGTTCTTTCACAGTTGTACGTGAGGCAGAGGCTGAACTTATCAATGATAAAGAAGGAATCTATCCAATGCCTGCTACTGGCACTGTATATGATGAAGTTGATAATAACTATGTTTTGAGCAATGGTTCAAAATTCCTCTATTATGTAAATTACAATGCTCCTCTTAGAGTAGAACTGGTTTCTTCAACTGCAGGTCTTGTTGCTGAGGCAGATGGAAATCTTATTACTCTCTATGCAGAAAAAGACGGAGTATATAAGAATGTGGTTGTAAGAGTTACAGACCGCTTTGGTGATGCACACAATTCTTCTCCGTTGAACTTCATCGCAAATACAAGCGCACCAGAAATCAACTTTGTAACTCCAGAGCTTTTCCAGTGGGTAGGAAATACCTTTAGGCTTTCGGGAACTGCAGCTCATCCTCTTGGAATCAGAGCCGTAGAATACTCTCTCGATAACGGAGAAAACTGGTCTAGCTTTGATCTTTCAAGAAACAATAACAGAGTTGGTGTAACCTTCTCTAAAGATGTAAATATTTCTGAATTGCCTGATGGCCTTATCAGAATCAATATGCGTGCCCGCGATACTTCGGGTCACGAAACCTATATTTACACATCAGCTTATAAGGATGTTACTCCTCCAGAAGTTCGAGTAGTTGAGCCTCAGGAAATTGATGTTGTAAACGGTGATAACCTCATTGTATTTGAAGTATCAGATAACGGACTTCTTGCTAAGGCAGAATATCTGGCTCCTCCAGAAAAGGGTAGGGCACAGGTTCGTCAGCCAATTGAATTGAATCCTCTTATCTATACTCATGTTGGTACACCAGAAGCACCTATCAGCGATGCAATGTCATTCGTCTTCACTGATGATGCAGGAAATGCAACTCCGGTAGAATCATGGCTGTTCAGTATTGATAATGAATCTGACCTTCCACGTGCAGAAATTCACGTGCCGGAAGATATGCAGGTAATTACCCGTGACTTTACAATTTCGGGTGTTGTTTACGATGATGATGGTGAATCTTCAATCTTCTATAAGATTGATAACGGTTCATACAAGCAGGTATCAACTAAAGAAGTATTCAAGCAGACTAATGCAGATGCAGAGTATAAGCTTAATACAAGTTTCTCAATTGATGTACCTCTTGATACAATGGTAGATAACGAGCATACAGTTACTGTTTATGCAGTTGATATCAATGGTGTAAAGGGACCTGAGGTTTCACGCACTTACCGTATTTCTCTTGAAGAGCCAAAGGGTGCTGTAGAAAAGCCTACAATCGATACTTCTGTACGTAATCTTGTTACAATTTCTGGTTGGGCAAGCGATAAGAACGGAATTGCAAATATTAAGGTATCCCTTGATAACGGTAACAGCTATAACGAGGCTGTGGGAACAGAAAAGTGGAGCTACACAGTAGATACACGTGCTATTCCTGGTGGAACTCAGGTTGTCTTCCTTAAAGTAACAGATAATTATGGTATTCAGGGACTTTACTCGAGTCTTATCAATATCGATAACGATGCTCCTTACCTGAACCTTGAATTGCCGCTTGATGATTCTACAACAACTGGTCAGCTGTTCTTCTCTGGAAATACTTATGATAACGTAGAGGTTACAGACCTTTACATTACAATCAGAAACCTTGAAAGGGGTGGAGCACCAAGTATCCGCAAGATTAAGATTGACCGTATTATTGGTGAAACAATTGATATGCGTGATCTTCCAGACGGCTTCTATAACGTAGAGCTTACTGGAAAAGATAAGGCTGGAAACATAACTAATGTCAGCCGCAATATTCACCTTGAAAAGAATATTGCTCCTGCAACTGTAGATATTCTGTATCCACTCAACGGAGAACATAAGAACGGTGTGTTCACAGTTTATGGACAGGCTGCTTCTGAAAGTGAAATTACACTCTTGAATCTCTATGTTGATAATAAGCTGGTTTCAGATACAACCCTTACAGATTGCGGCTTCTTTAAGTTTGATCTTGGTCCAGAAGATATTGAAGAAGGTGTACACACTTATCGTGTAGATTCTGTTCTTGCTAACGGAAAGATTGTAAAATCTCGCGAACAGACTATTACTTATAGTCCTGTTGGACCATGGATTAAGATTGATAACTTTACTTACGGTGACTTTGCAATCAACCGTCCTTACATCAGAGGTCAGGCAGGTTACTCTATCAGTGAAGATGAACTCCTCTTCTCTAGAACTAAGGAAGCAACTCCTGAGCAGAAGGCTGCAACAGCCGCTAAGAAGGTTGCTAAGATTGAATTGAGTTTTGATAACGGTAAGACATTCACAGAGCTTTCTAAGAATGAAAAGTGGATGTACCGTATAGAAAATCAGGATATTGCAGAAGGATATCACTTCTTCCTCATCCGCGCTACGATGAAGAACGGTGAAACAGCTATCACAAGAACAATCATTCAGGTTGATAATACCGCACCTTCAATCCGCCTGATTGCTCCAATAAATGGTGGTCGTTATAATCAGGTACTTAATGCTTCGGGTCTTTCAAATGATGATGTAAAACTTGAGGATGTAACTGTTGCTCTGCGTAAGGGTGATAAAGCAAGTTACGAAGTTCCTTCATTCATCCAGGGCTTGTACTTAGACTTCCGTCTGTGGGGTGCAACACTCTTCTCTGTAGGTGTAGGACTTACCTTCTTCGATGACGTTGTAAAGGTACAGGCTTCTTACGGACAGTTTACACAGCAGCAGCGTGATGCAGTTTCTAATCTGTTCAAGAAAGATCTTACAGATATGCGTTACGGTGGAAATGTATACAGTCTTAAGATTATTGCAAGTATTGCTTCTATTCCATTCAGCTTCTTCCTTGGTCACGACTGGGACTGGCTCTATGCAGGCTTTGGTGTAGGTGCTGAATTTGCAATGTTTACACAGACGAACAGTGGAAAGTCACAGATTCTTTCATCTCTGCTGGCTCAGATTGAGTTCCCTAAGATTAAATTGCAGAATGTAAAGGCCTTTAGTTCATTCTCAGTTTACACTGAAGGTGCTCTGTGGTTTATTCCTACCGACGTTTCTGGAGCAAAAATTGATAATTTGATTCCTCAGATTGCAATTGGATTTAGAACGAATATCTTCTAGGCAAAGGAGTGAGAATGTTTGGAAGGAAAATAAAAATATTATCTTTAGCAGTTTTGTTACTGTGTTCTTCTGGCAAGCTCTTTGCTCTGGAAGAATATGTTAGCGACATTTATCACCAGATAGATAGCTGCTTTTCTGCAAAAGATGATAGTAAATTAAATAGTATTCTTTCTAGAAACACAAAAGACAGATATTACTATTTAATGGAAAATTATACTCAGAAGAAAATCAGACGTCTTATTGTTAATAATGATTATGATTTTGCTATGTCTGCTACACTTGTTCTTATTGAGAATAATCTTGATAACGAAGAAGCTGTAGAAATGTACAGTGTAATTTCTGATGCTTATGAGATTCAGCGTAAACATGAAGCAGAGCGTGAGCATCAGAGACAACTTGAACTTGCAAGAATTGAAATGGAGAAGGAAAAACAGCGCAGTAACGTAGAAAAAGAATACGTTGCAGCTACAAAAACTTCTACAGGTTCTGTATATGTTTCTGGAAAAGAAACAAAGCTTACAAGTACAAACTGGTTGTTAAAACTTGGAATGGCAGATATTGCATATTTAATGGATAAGGGTTCTGAAATAAATTCGTTCCATTATGGTATTTGTTTAGATTTTGATTATGAATATACAATGGAGAATAAAAATGTTCTTGGTATAGATGCATTTGCAGGAGCTCAGTTCCTCACTATTCCAGTGGAAGAAGAAAAGATGGTTCCATTGCTTGGTGATTTCGAAGCTGCATTAAAATATTCATTTGCTAATATTTCTAAGAACCTGTTTATAAGAGCTGGTTTTGATGCTGTAATTACAGGAAAATCAGATACTGCACCACTTACAGAAACTGTCGTTGGTAACTTCTTCTCTCCGTTTATAGGAATAAAAATGGGAAATCTGTCGCTTGGCTCGCTTAAGGTGGATATTGGCGCTGACTGGCTTGCAGGACATTTATTCTATCAAAATATAAAAGTGGCAGCAGGTTTTGCTATGAATATGGCAATTCCATTTGCGGAATTGGAAAAAGTAAAGTTAAATTTCAATATTGGCTTGAGGGATAAATTCTTCCTTAAGAATGATGGAATGGAAAATAGAGCGAGTGTAATTCTGGCTATTGGAGTTGAAAATGTTGTTAGGTAAGCTTAAAAGAATTTTAATTGCATTATTAGTTGTTTTCTTCACTGCCCAAACTTTTGCGGCAACAACCGATTTAGCTATTCGCTTTCTGGATAAAGCAAATGAAGCTTATGAGGATGGAAATGTAGAGGATGCCTACAAGTATGTAAATCAGGCCCTTGCAGTTGCAAAGGATGAAGATTCTCAGGCAAATGTTCTCTATTTTGCCCAGACCGTTTATGCTGCAAAGCTTCAGGCACTTCAGAAGAAATATGATGACATGGCTCTCATTGATATCAAGATGAATCTTGAGAAGTATCCTAATATTGAGAATACTTCAATCAAAAAGCTTGTTAAGCAGATAGAGACCGATCAGGCTAATAAAGAAAAGGCTGCACAAAAAGCTGAGACTGCTGCACAACGCAAGGTTGAGCAGGAACGCTTTGAAGCCCAGCAGGAATCTATGGAAGCTCAGGCAAAGGCTATGAAAGAACAGGCTGCAGCAATGAAGGAGCAGGCTGAAGCTACAAAACAAGGACAGGAAGATTTTAAGAATGCCCTTGAATCTGGTCTTAAGGATATGGGAAATGCCTTTTCTGAAACTGCAAGAGAAACAAAGCGTTCTACACGTGTAATTGCTTTCTCGATTATTGGAATTGCAATCATAATCGCATTCCTTGTAATGCTGATTATAGTAATAATACGAAGAGCTGCTAAGGCAAATCTCATGCAGCAGGAACAGTACGCACAGGCATTTAAGCTTCTTGCTCAGAATCAGAGCCAGACAAATCGCCTTATGCTTGGTGGAATTACAGATATCTATGGTGGAAACCCTTCACTTAGAATTGCTGGTTCTTCTACATGGGCTCCGGCACAGGCTCTTCCGGATGTAACTTTCTCAGAAGAGGATGAAGAAGAACTTAAGCAGCTTGCAGTTAA
>JAEEGH010026252.1_pt1 | contig 11614 bp, 8 predicted proteins | sample 9134181 | NCBI WGS metagenome assembly JAEEGH01 (sample SAMN16246544, study PRJNA631951) | gut metagenome | biome: gut microbiome; feature: rumen; material: DP-attached | host: Bos | place: Iran: Karaj | collected 2018-10 | reverse complement strand
TGAACTTGTCCTTGAGGGAGTTCAGGATGTCTATCTGCTTCTTACCCATGGCCTTGCGGAGTTTATCGGCCTCACCTTTAGTGAAGCCCGCAAGTCTCTGGGACAGAAGCATCACCTGCTCCTGGTACACCGTGACGCCGTAGGTGTCCTGGAGGAATTCCTCCATTTCCGGAAGGTCATACTCTATCTTCTGCTCTCCCTGCTTACGGGCCACAAAGTCCGGGATATAGTCCATGGGGCCGGGCCGATAAAGGGCGTTCATGGCGATGAGGTCCTCAAAGCGCTCCGGCTTGAGCCTCTGGAGCCAGGATTTCATGCCTTCCGATTCAAACTGGAACACGGAGGTGGTGTCGCCGCGGCCGTAGAGTTCAAGGGTGGGTTTGTCGTCAATGGGGATGGCCTCAATGTCAATATCCTCCCCGTGGTGCTCCTTTATGAGGTCCAGGCAGTTGTGGATGATCTGGAGGGTGATAAGGCCCAGGAAGTCCATCTTGAGCATACCCACATCCTCAATGTAGTGGCCGTCGTACTGGGACGTGCGCACATAAAGGCCCGTATCCTTATCCTGGGAAAGGGTGATGGGGAGATATTCCGTAAGGTCTCCGCGGCCGATAATGGTGGCGCAGGCGTGCATTCCAACCTGCCTTACGCACCCTTCAAGGGCCTGGGCGTATTTCAGGACCTCCTTGTTGATTTCCGGACCGTTCTTAAGTTCCTCTATGAACTCCGGAACAAGGCGGTAGCAGTTCTTCAGGTTAATCTTGACGTCTACGTCTTCCATACCTTTCTGGAAGGTCTTTTTAACGCCGTCAACCTCCTTTTCAACCACCTTGAAACCGGGCTTAAGCTCATCCAGCTTGGGGTTGAAGGGGTATTCCTTTTCTTTTTTCTCAGACAGGCGGTCCGGAACCATCTTGGTGAGACGGTTACTCTCATCTATGCTCACGTGGGAGATACGCGCAACGTCCTTGATGGCGCTTTTGGCGGCCATTGTACCAAAGGTGATAACGCGGGACACGTGGGAGGCTCCGTACTTGTCCTCAACGTACTGGTGGGCCTTTGTGAGGTCTTCAAAGTCTACGTCAATATCCGGCATACTGATACGGTCCGGATTGAGGAAACGCTCAAACAGGAGCTGATACTTGATGGGGTCCAGGTTGGTGATCCTGAGGCAGTAGGCCACAACGGAACCTGCGGCACTTCCACGGCCAGGGCCCACCATTGAACCCATTGCGCGGGATGCGGCAATGTAGTCCTGAACTATGAGGAAATAGTCCGGGAAGCCCATACGGCAGATGGTCTTGAGCTCAAAGTCTATGCGCTCCTTCTGTTCGTCCGTGAGGGTTTCTCCGTAACGCTCATGCGCACCTTTATATGTAAGGTGGCAGAGGTAGGCTACGGAATGGCAGAAGCCGTCTCCGCGGTAGGTACCGTGTTTGTCACACCTGCCGGAATCTATGATGTCTTTATACTGCTCCAGATACTTGTCAATATCGGCCATGAAGGCCGGGTCAATCTCATAGACCGGCAGCACTGGGTCCCTGTCGATGGAATAGGTCTCTATTTTGTCTGCAACCTCAAGGGTGTTGGCAAGGGCCTCAGGGTGGTCCGGGAACAGGGCGGCCATCTCCTCCTCTGTCTTGATGTACTCCTGCTGGGTGTAGCGGAGGCGCTGGGGGTCATCGATGAAGGAGTTGGTGGTAAGGCATATGAGGCGGTCGTGGACCGGGCCGTCTTCCTTACGCACAAAGTGGGCATCGTTGGTGGCAATGACCTTGACGCCGTGTTTATCGGCCAGTTTAAAAATCTCCTCCGTGTAGTAGCACTGCTGCTCATAGAGGTCATTGGAAAGGCCCGGAACCTCAGTGGGGTGCTTCATTACCTCCAGGTAATAGTCTTCCCCAAACACTCTCTTGTGCCACTCTATGGCCTTTTCTACGCCGGCATCGTCATGAGCCATGATAAGGCGCGGAATCTCACCGGCAAGGCAGGCCGATGAACAGATGAGCCCTTCATGGTACTTCTCCACAATCTCATGGCTCACGCGGGGCCGGTAGTACATGCCGTTGATGTGGCCCTCCGACACAATCTTCACAAGATTGAGGTAACCGGTGTAGTTCTTTGCCAGGAGGATGAGGTGGTAATAGCCCTTTTCCTTGAGCCTGTGGTCACCTTTGGAAACATAGATCTCACAGCCGATGATGGGCTTCACATTGGGGTGCTTCTTTGCAAATTTGAAGAACTCCTTGACGCCGTACATGTTGCCATGGTCCGTTATGGCAAGGGCCGGCATACCCAGTTCATCGGCCCGGTTGAAGAGGTTTTCTATGGAAGATTGTCCGTCCAGAATGGAGTACTGGGTGTGGACATGAAGGTGCACAAAACTCATAGGAACAAAGATAACTTTTTTCAGTGGAATTCACCGAAAAAAGTTATCAACAGTTTAGTATGATATGAACTTTACTCTACACCCACGGAGTGAAGCTCATATATATAAAAAACATGCTCTCCTTTGGGGTCCTTGACATATGGAGTTATCGGTCCACCATCAGGGAACTCTTCCTTCTTCCATATAAGAACACCAGGATGAACATCCACAACTTCATACCCATAATATCCGCCATAAATGGTTTTCCATAAGATGCAATTATGGGTATATATCCATTTCCACCCAGGAAACATAGTATGATCTTCACGGAAGGTATATTCATCGTTTGTTCCAATGTAACTGGTGGCATCCTCAGAGCTTACATATTCCCCATCAATATATGTTTGTATTGTCACTTTGGCCACCGCCCAGTGGTATAAGAACTGCGACTCGTTAAACTTGTTGCTGCTAGACGTGTCAAGGCCATAAGCAGCTCCGGAGAAATCCCCAAAAGGCACATCAGGTGTGGGCTCTAAATCCTGCTTAACCTCACGATTACAAGAAGCGCATAGAACGATGATTAATAGAAATAAAATCTTTTTCATAGGAACAAAGATAACTTTTTTCTGTGGGATTATCCGAAAAAAGTTATCAACAGGGGAAGCTATTCTCCATCGATGGGCATCTCTCCAATAGATGGGTCATAGTAATAGCACCTTTTAAGGAGGATTGTCCTGTCATAAACATTCTCTATGCCGAAAAAGCCCAGCCCGCCGGAAACATTGTATGGCAATACTACCGGCTCTGCCATAGGATCCGCAAAAGATGCGGTTGCGGCATTTGCTGCCACAAGGTACAAATATTCTTCACGCGACAGCGATGCCAGGCGGAAACGCATACTGATATCACAGTACCTCTTGTGCCAGATTGAGAGGTCATATTTATCCTGGCTCAGTTCAAAAAAGAGGCTATGTGAATTATCGGCGAATAGTTCGTCGGAGAAAACATGCGTAGCATTGACGGTTCCGGAAAGGAAGGGAAACTCCAGCATGATTTCAAAAGGAAACTCCACGGTGACATTTTTAAAAACAGGGTCTTTCTCATCAAAAGGGAACCATAGCCAATCCTTCTTTTCAACCAGAGAATCATCTTTTACCCGGTGCACCTCCGAATGAACATTCGGCGAATAAAGCCTGTAGAATGTCGCCTTACCCGGATTGTCATCTAGAGTCATTGTGATACTGTAGTCTCTCCTGTTTTCTACAACCACAGGTCCTCCATAGTAAAAATCATCGGCAACGGATGTGGTGTCTATTCTTACGCAAGGTGCCGGCGGAACTACGGCTTCGGCCGACAGTTCCTTGTCCGGGAAACGCGCTATAATCCTGACGTGGTCACCGGCAGACAAATCGGTCTTTATTATGTACTCCTGCAAATCTATTTTGCTGCTGGTTTGCCTTATGGTATAATCCTCGGTTTCGGCTGCAATTTTTCCGTTCACATAACAATAAATGTGGGCGGTTTCCTCCGTCTCCGACACATTATATGCATTGCTCGTACATATATACACAGCATGCTCGCTATCCGCAGCGCTCCATAACGCATTCAGTACCGGAACGGGGTCGGCCGAAGAAATATCATAATCAAGCGTACTTTGACAGGAGATTATCAATAACGCTGGGAATATTGACAGCAATATGTATTTGACCGTGCTCATTATTAAAACTTGAAGGTATAACTGACCGACGGCAAGATGGGAAGGTAAGTCATTTTTGTTACGGTGATCGGCGTCCTGTCATTGATTCCATAATGATCCTGCTTCATGAAAACCAAATTGGGATTCATGGCGTTATATAAATTGTAAATGCTGAAAGCCCAGTGGTTTACTCCATGCCTTATTTTCTTCCGTAGGTTTACGCTTATGTTCAGTGTATGGCTTGGGGGAAGGTGATAGTTGTTTCTTGAAGGGTAATAGAAGGTGACATATGCCAGTTCCCGGCCTATAATATCGTCCATCTTGCTTTCGGCCACATTTAGATATGCTGCTGTCCTCTCCGGAAGGGTGAGCCAAGCCCCGCTCATTATTGACCATGTGGCCGATATATCCAAATTCCGGCCGATTGCCCAGTCGGCATATATATGGAAAACGTGACGACGGTCATACTTGTACGGAAACCAATTGCCATTGTTTATGTATCCGCTTGGGAACCTGCGGTCTGTCTTGGATAGGGTATAAGAGAACCACCCCGTTACAGGGCCTATGGTTCTCTCGGCATAAAACTCCACGCCAAAAGAGCGGGAAACCCCCATTTCCACCAGGGATTCCCAGTTCTCAGTTGAGCTGTACATAGACGCACCGTCCCGGTAATCAATGACATTCCGGGACCATTTGAAATATGCCTCGACGGAGAACTGCCACCCTTCAAGACCATCATAGTACGCGCCAAGGGAGCCGATGTCACTTGTTACCGGCTTGATAGAAGCGGTAACTGGCACCCAGATGTCGGAAGGAAGCGCTATACTGGATGCGGACAACTGATGCACATACTGCCCCATCCTGGCATAACCACCCTTGAAGGCCAGTCCGAAAGGGAGCCCGAACCTTGTTGACAGGCGAGGCTGCAGACTATGATAGGCGGCGCCTGAAGACGCCATGAGAACATATCTCAGGCCAGGCAGGATAGTCCAGCCGGGAAACAAGGTAATCTCGTCTTCCGCAAACAACGCCACTTCCCCGCCGTTGTACAAGGGGTTGTTTACAAGGTCAGCTAGCACTTTGCCGTCCTCATCATTCTCTGTTGTCACGAAACGGGTGGAGGGCGCGAAGTGATGATAGGTCGCCGATATGCCTCCACGGAAATGATGGCGTGGCGACAGTCGGCCGTCCACATCCGAGGATACAGACCAATCGCGGATAAGTGATGAATAAGACGAATCGTAAATAGCCTTTTCGTTACTCGCGCCGTACTTGGCAGTAGAGCCAAAACGGTTGAAGGACGCCCGGGTGTTAATTGACCATCTGCCGTCAAAGACATGATGCCAGCGAAGCGCGGCCATGGCGTTGCCCCAGTCCATTGCCTGCCGCTCTCCGTTTCTGTCATAATCAAAGTCGTCCTGGCCGATAAACGCGCTCGCCGAGAGTTTGTCCCTGTCGGAAAACCTGTGCGTAACTTTGGCTGTGACATCGTAAAACCCGTAACCGAGCCCCACTTTGGCAATTTTGAGAGCTGGCGTTAGAAGCGCGGTATGCATGAGCCGTCCTGAAACGGAAAAAGTTGTCTTTTCTTTGATTATCGGCCCCTCCAAATGCAACTTGCTGGAAAGTAGCCCGGCCCCCACCGCACCATGCAACCTATACCAATCTCCTTCGTTGGTCCGTATATCCACGACGCCGGACACCCTGCCGCCATACCTGGCCGGGAAGGCGCCCTTGTAGATTGTTGTTGCTTTAACTGATTCTGGCGTAAAGGCCGAAAAAAGCCCCAGCATATGGGAGACGTTATAGAGTGGAACGCCGTCCAGCAGGAACATATTCTCATCGGCCCCTCCGCCGCGGACGAAAAAACTTGAAAAGCCGTCCATTCCCTGCTGCACGCCGGGAAGAAGCTGAACCGCCTTAAGGACATCCGGCTCGCCAAAAATGACAGGGGCCCTTTGAAGCACCGCCGTGGGCATTTGCATTGCGCTCATCTGGGTGGCTCGGATACCCGTTCCCGAAACCGCGACAACTCGGGACTCCGTTATTGATTCGCTGCGCTCCAAAGCTATGTTTATGGAGGTGTCCTTTTGCAGCACTATGGTTATTGACTCGCTTTTATAGCCTGTATAATAGTACGCCAGGGCGATTTCTCCCTCCGGAAGGGTTATTGAGTACCGGCCCTCATTATCGGCCACGGTACCGTTTTTTCCGGAAATAACCTCCGCGGCTATCAGCGTCTCCCCGCTTATCTTGTCGGTTATATAGCCGCTCACGGTCACCTGCTGGGCGGCAGCGGAGACCGTGAGGAGCAAAAGTGTTATTACGCCTTTAATTTTTTTCACGAACAAAATGGTAAATAACGGGAATCAACAAGACTTTGCGGCTGTTGAAGTCGTAAACCGGGAACTCCTCAATCTGAATATCCAAGTGCTTTTCATCAAACGACGTCAATTTCGGCGCACTCATTAAAACTACAGCTATATCATCTTCTTTGTACTCTTTATAGTCTCCCTTCGGCTCACCCCATAGAAGAGATCCGTCGGGCTGTACCGAAAAGGGGAATTCTTCTGCCGTGGTTCCTCCGAAACCGTTAGAGCCCCACACCGGCGTGTCTATTGTATATGGAGGCCTGGCATCATTTGTCTCCAGGCTCAAATAAGAAAACATGAATCTTAATCTCCCTTCTCCGTCATGTTCATCTAACATCACGTCTGCATAGCCAGGTCTCATACTATGATTAAGAAAACATAATTGATGATAAAAATCCAGCTGGGAATTTTCCTCGGTTTTCAATAGGTCGTTTATTATAAAAACACCAGCCGTAGACGTTTCAACGTCGGTTAAGGAATATGAACCCTGATACCTATCCTGGGCATTTCTGTACACATCTGAAAGATTTGGATTGGAACACGCAACGATTGATAAAAGAACAAATAAAGAGAATACTTTTTTCATACTTTTATATTTTTACTAATTCGTCTTTCTTGGGACAACCTGGAATAATATGCTCCCTGTATTATATGTTTTCAATTGTGCTACCGGTGTTGTACCTGAAATATTGAGAACGACGGCATCACTAAACGTAACCCATGCATTTCCAAGGTCATCGTTAGTCTCTTTCTGAGTTATAGTAACCGATACAGTTCTTGAAACTTGAGATGAAGAGCCTGCACCGAAACCAACCTTAACATTGTATGCGGAACCGTCGCCGGAAGTATTTATGTTTGACGCATAGGAATATGTCTCCGACTCACTTGTCGTCGTCGTTGTTTCAGAATCCTTCTCTTCAAATTCCACAAGGTATGAGAATGGTTTGGACGATAAATCCCACGGAAAGAGTTCACAATTCATTGTTATCCAGCGCGGGACGAGTTCTTCCTGCGTCACCCAATACTTACGGAAAGTAACCGTTCCGAAAATATCCTGATACCACTGAAAGTGAACTTTATCAACCACAAATGCATCCTTAACCATCAATGAAGGTAACGGCTTTCGAGTTTGATATTCTCCGGCCTTAACGGTATAAACAATCTCAAAATTTCCATCAAGCCAGCCATACTGCTTCAACGCATCTTCGGATATACTAGTTCCGTAATTATACTGAATAGTATTAATAGACATGCTATCCGAGTGTATATCATCGGTTAGACCGGGAATATTTGAATTGACAAAGCGAAACCTGTACAGCACTTCCGTATAATGAAAATCCACGGCACCAGTATCTCTGACGGCTGTCATGTTATAATATATATGATCCCGCTGCTTCATGTTATAGTTTTGCCGAGACTGAGTGTATGCTGCCCTAACCTTTTCCGGAAGGGTCATAGCATGAACGGTATTGCTTGGCAAGGCGACATCAAAATCGTACACATGATCGTACCAAGTCCCTTTTGTCTCCACTTGGCGGCTCTTGTCGTAAACGGGATCATAGAAATCATACCGGACAGGACCGGATTTGGTAGGGTTATATACCATGCGTTCATTCCTCTTGACCACCAGCACCGGCATCGAAGTGAATTCTCCGCTTTTCATAGAACCCAGTAGCTGTCCTTTGCCATAAAGAGGGATTTCCGCTCCGGTACAATCGTATGTCACAGCTACTTCACGAAGGGACGTGTCCCATGTCTTGACGCTGAAACAACCTTCGTCCACCCAACTCCAATCCGGGACAAGAATATTAAGAAGCGGTTCATGAGCTTCTATTTCTTCCAACACGCCTTCTGTGTCGTATTTATCAAGAATGTCTCCGAATGTCTTCCCCCCAGAAACAACTTCATCTTTAACAAAAGGATAAAAGACGTCATGGTCCATATCAAACTCAGCAAGAGCTTCTTTTTTGATATAATCCCTTAATTCCGGTTCATTGTAGACTGCCGCAGAAAGGATTTGAGCAAAAGAACTCAAGTATTGGCTATCCTCATTGACAATAGCAGCAGCATCAACACTAGCGTTCTCTATTGACTCTTTTGCGCAACTTGAGAACAGCGCAGCAATCATGATCAGTATAATATTGGAATACTTTTTCATAGTTTTGTGGGTACAAATTTAGTGAAAATATATTTATAGAACAAAGGAGCCCTCATATCCAAGACTGCCGAGAGATATGGTCAGGGTGTAACTATCCCCGGCATCTCCGTTTATCGGCAACAGAATAGATCCCTCGGACATTTCGAATGTTGTCTGATAGTAGTCTCCCTCAATGGAGGAAAGCGTTACCGTGGCATCACCCCAGTCGCTATCTGTGACAAGAAGGACCCCAAGCTCCGTCAGCTCCGCGTAAAAAGGATTATATGCCGGAGTACGGGGTTGTGTTGGATGTGAAATAGGCTTGGGATTAATAACAATAATAACCCCACCATCTGCTAATGGGGCACCATTTACATAATAGTTAAAACCCAAAAGCAAAGATGTGGCCGCGGCCAAAATGATAAGTTTTCTTTTCATGATATTTTTGTTTGAATTAGCGCCGCAAAGATAAGGAGCGAGGCTGTCTCTCCGCATATTTTTCAGTAACAGTTTTGACATAGAAACATCTTCAACATCAAGCGATTAGTCTAATACAACAGTAACAAATACTGCCAAGAGGATTGTTATTCATAGTTTTTTGTTATTTTTGAAAAATGCATTAACAATGAAAAGACTTTTATTCTGCTTTTGGGTTTTAACTCTTCTTTCATCTTGTTCCGGCGGAAAGATTGTCCGCGATGCTCTTGACAAAGCCGAAAAGTCAATGCAGATTAGCCCGGAGCAATCTTTGGTCATTCTGCAATCAATACCTCAAACAAAAATTACCGATACTCGGCAGAGAGCCAGGTATGCTTTACTAATGAGCCAGGCTTTGGACAAGAATTATATTGATATTGATTCTGACTCATTGACAAGAAAGGCCGTGGAGTATTATGATTGTACCCGTGACCGTAAATCCAGAATGCTTGCATATTATTATAATGGCCTCGTAATGTCTAATGCGCATCGATACACAGAATCGGCAATATCTTTTGAAAAAGCCATATTTGAAGCCTCACTGTTATCCGACTATTTATATCTTGGTTTGTCCAACAGATCCCTGGCCGAAATCATGAACCTGACTCTTAACTTTTCGGGAGCAATTCAGTACGAAAAAAAAGCAATTAATTATTTTCAACAAGCAGGAGCTTCTTTATACGAATTATATGGATGGTTGTCACTTGCCACAGCCTATTCAAATAACAAACAGTATGATAAGGCCATCGCTCTTTCAGACTCCCTTTTTTATCTCTCGGGAACAAAAGTTCTCCAAGATAGTTTTGAACAAATTAAAGCCGTATCAATCATAGAATCCAGAACAAGAGATTATCTCGGCCCCGTTGATATTTACAGACGAGTTGACAAACAGTACTTTCACTTGTCAGACTATGGTTATTATGCCTACGCTCTTGATATGATTGGCCAGCATGATTCGGCCGATTGGTATCTAAAAAAGGCTTTTGAATTAAGCACAAACAGAGTGGATTCTGCCGCGGTAAAAGTGTTTCAAGCCAGAATTAACAACCATCGAGGCAATTATAAACTGGCATATCAACTACTTGACAAAGCAACCATGGTACAAGATTCCATAGTAAGGAATACGCTTCGGCAATCTGTGAGCATGGCCCAGAAAGATTTCTTTAACAAGGAAGCACAATATCAAAAACTCAAGGCTCATAATGCAAAGGTCACTACTGTTATGATTAGTTTAACCTTTTTACTATTACTCATATCCGGCGGGTTAATCGTAATGCAAATAAAGAAGGAAAAAGACACACAGTTAAAAGAACAGATGGTACGGCTCGTAATGGAAAAAGAAAAAACGAGTATCCTGTTTTCAGACAATGCTAGTCTTCTTGGGTCTTTGTTCAGTGAGAGGCTTGGCCATATTGACAGGTTGGCGTACGACTATCTGTCGGCTAGAACAGTTGAGGAGAAGGAAAGGATTTTTAAAGAATACAAACGTAATTGTACTTATCTTTTAAAAGACAATAGCGTTTTTGACTCTTTAGAGGCAGATTTAAATAAATATTGCTCTGATATAATGGAAAAGCTTCGACTTGAAGTCCCTTCAATAAAGGGAGAGCACCGAATAATAATCTCACTGTTTTTTGCAGGCATTCCAACTATCGCCATTCAAGCCATAACCGGAAAGCAATCCCGCAAAGCGGTTGAAATGGAACGTTCGCGCCTGAGAAAGATAATTCGGGCATCTGGTGCGGAACACTCCGATTTGTTTCTAGAAATGATGGAAACAAAAAAGCGGCAACCAGAAGAATAATGATATGTTTTTTGCTAATTCAAACCTCTCACGGCTGCCGCTATATATAAAAAGGGTGGACTACCGGGTCCACGCAACGACGATACGGGTATATCGTAAGAGGCAGGAATCAATAGTCCACTTTTTCGTGAACTATTCCTGTTTCTTGGACACAATCCTGCCTCTTTAAAATTTACCCGTATTTCGTTGCTGCAGGAATGTTCTATGTCTTTCCAGTGCCAAAGGTAGCGGATTATTTTTACAATTACAAATGAGATTCTTCGCTCCGCTCAGAATGACAGGGAAGATGCCCGATCGGGTCGAGCATGACGAGGGGGAAGGTCGGGCGGGGAGGGCTGGACCTGGTCCACCTGGGTTTTTTCCGAAACTTAAACAGCACTACCCCAGCCCAGAAGGGCTTCTGACAGGGGGTAGTGTCGTTTACCCCCTGTTGCAGAAGTAGGGGAAAAGACAAAATCGGCCTTACACGGCCCAAACTGCTGTTTAAGTTTCGGATGCCAGGCCTTGTGCGTGGGAAGATGCCCGATCAGGTCGGGCATGACGGAGGGAAGGGTCGGGCATGACGCCACCCCATCCGGGATTTCGGCCTTTTTCCCGGATGGAGGGGGCAAAAAAGAAGTTCCGTCCGGGAAATGACATGACCCCCGAAAGTTAGACAAAAAACTTTCGGGGTTTTGTTATGCGCAAAAAACACACTTATGAAGACCGCCTCAAGTATATGAAGTTGCTTGAGGATGGTTATTCCGTCAAACACATCGCC
>JAEEGH010026251.1_pt1 | contig 11615 bp, 8 predicted proteins | sample 9134181 | NCBI WGS metagenome assembly JAEEGH01 (sample SAMN16246544, study PRJNA631951) | gut metagenome | biome: gut microbiome; feature: rumen; material: DP-attached | host: Bos | place: Iran: Karaj | collected 2018-10 | reverse complement strand
GCCCCCGCCATCCCAGACCTGGACAGCGTCACTGTGGATGAGTCGTCGCAGCAGATCAAACTCGGATGGGAAGTCTCCCCGTCGCCCGACGTGTTCGCTTACATCATCTACCTGCAGGAAAATGGCGTCTGGATTCCGATAGATACCGTCTATGGCCGCACGACCACGCAGTGGACCGATACGGAGCACGACCCGCAAAGCGCAGTGTTCAGCTACCGCATCGCCACGCTCGACAGCTGCCTCAACTCCAGCCCGATGACGGTGCTCCAGAAAACCATGCAGCTGACCGCCACCTACGACCTGTGTCGCCGCGAGGCCTACCTCTCGTGGACCGACTACGAGAATATGCCCCGCGATTTGGCTAAGTATCAGATTTATTGCAGTCGCGATGGCGGCCCGATGCAGATGGTGGGTGAGTCCACTTCGCAAAGCTACACCTACGCGGGCTTGATTGCCAACAGCGCCTATGTCTTTCTGGTTAGGGCAGTCAACAGCGACGGCCAAATCACCGCCTCTTCGGTCAAAGCCGACTTTGTCTTCTCGTCGGCCGACAATATGGACTTTGTCTATGTGCGTTCCGTGTCGGTGAACGAGACTTCTGACGCCATCGTGGTGACAGCTTACACCGGTCCGACGGTCACTTTCACCAAGGTGCATCTTTACCGCAGTGTGGATGATGATGCGCATTTTTCCAAGTACCAAACATTATCGTATAACGGCACAGATACTTACACGTTTACCGATGTTGATGTGGATTGCAACCAGCGGCTCTATTACTACAAGGCTACCATCGAGAACGAATGCGATATGGAGACGGCCGAGTCGAATGTGTCGCACAACATTATCCTGCGCGGCAGCACCAACCCTTCACATCAAAACAGTATGAACTGGATGACATACGACGGCTGGAACGGCGGCGTCTCGTCTTACACGGTCAAACGGCGCACGGAAACCGCCATGTTTGAGTCGGATGTGATGGTTACGCCCTTACGAAGCTGCACCGACGATGTGTCAGAACTCACCAATGAAGGTTCTATATTTACCTATTGTATTGTGGCACAGGAGAATAATAACGAGTATGGCTTTGCCGACCAGAGTCGTTCCAACAGCATCCAACTGGTGCAATCGCCTACCATCTATGTGCCCAATGCTTTCAACCCGGCAGGCATCAACAATATCTTCAAGCCTGTTTCCACTTTCATGCCCACCGAAGATTACTATATGTTGATTTTTGGTCGCAACGGGCAGATGGTCTTCAACACCGCCGACCCCAACGAAGGATGGGACGGCACCTGCAAAGGTCAGGAGATGCCCATTGGGGTGTACATCTATAAAATCAAGTATTTGTACGAGGGTCAGTATTATGAAAAGTCAGGTACTGTCACGTTGATAAAATAGAGCCGGTTATGAAGTTTTTCCGTTTTGTTCTGATACTGTTCCATCCGATTATCTTTCCCATCTATTATCTGCTCATCTTTTCCACGCAGATTAGTGCTGCCGTCAAGACATCGATGGGTGCGCTGATGCTGTTCTTTGCCTTGTCGCTGGTGGTGCTGCCTATGATTGTGACGTTTCTCTTTTCGAAATTGGGTGTGGTGAAAAGTGTTCTTTTCCCTGATAAGCAGGATAAGAATACGATGCTATTGATAATGAATGTGTTCTATGTTTTGAATACGTTGCTATGGGTGCATCGGGCGGTGGACCGCTTTTTTATGTTCTTCTTCCTGATGCTGATGGTCAGTATGCTGATTATCTATTTGGTAAGCCTCTTTTATAATTTGGATATTTATACTTACACGTTCGGGGCCATGTTCGGCTATTATATCACGATGACCTTTTTTGTGCTGCACTATTCGGTGGCGATTCTGGTTGCCATCATTCTGGCTGCCGGCCTGACGGGCACGGCGCAGTTGCAGGTCACCGAGCGTAAACCGCGCGATGTCTATATCGGTTTTCTAATGGGATTTGTGGTGGAGATGGGCCTAGCTGCCTACTATCTGCTATTCTAACAACTTGATAATTCGTTCTTCCACTTGCATGGCATCTTGTTGTTTGAGGATGGTCCGAGTGGAACGTTGTGCGTTGATGTGGACGGGCATGTGCTCTAATGTGCTGTAGTCGAAAGTGTAGTCGTCGGTGATGATCATCTTCATGCCTTTTGCCTCTTTGATACTCTTTTTGCCACCGAAGCTGGCTAACATTTTGATGACATTCATAACCAGTTTTTTAGCGTCTTTTTCGTTGATGTAAGAATATCTTTTCACGCGGCAGATGCTTTGGTCGGTCATCAGTGTGTCGATGCCGAGGATGCTCGTAGCTCGCAATGGTTGATCGGCAGCAAAAGCGTTGGGAAGGGTCTCTTCGTAGGGATATGTATAGCCCACTTCCATCTCGGCGCCGAAAAGAAAATGGAGAAGGAACAGGTCTTTAAACATTATATTCTGGATGCTCTCTTGCGAAGAGTAGAGTATTTTCATTTGTTTCATTATGGTTTCCATGAATGGGTATTCCTCATACATGGGCGACAGCAGCGAGTCGCACAGCAGGCGCATGTTTTCCGCTATCTCTTCCCAGTTGTCAATGACTTGCAGTTCGCCGTTGCGGTTGGTGGTGTAGATGACAGCTACATCTTTAAAACCTTCGGGCAGATATAGAATATCCTTTAGCGAGTCAGTGATATTCAAGATGTCTCCTACCTCTTCAGTCATCTTGATTTTGTAATAATCGATGCCCTCTTCTATAACCTCAAAATGGGCGTTATAGCTGGAAGTGTCGTTCGAAGTTATGGTTTGCTCGCCATCAACCAATTTGTATTTTGTCTTTACTTGCGTAAAAGAGTAAGTGTGCGTTTCGCCCACTTGCCATGCCGGCATGAAGGAAACAGTTTGGCCGTAACCGAAAGAAAAAACAAAAAGTATGAGGACAAATAATCCGAAGGTCTTTTTCATAAAGGATTGATAATTAGATAAAATGTTGATATTTTTGAAATAATCAGGTGTATTTTTGCTGCGCAAAAATAAAAATTTTTGCACTGGCGGCTATACCACTCTCTCTGTTCATGGACGCAGGCACTGCGTCCCTACAGTTTTCAGTTCTCATCTCTCCGTTCTCCGTTCCTACTTGATGTAATACTGATATACCTCTTCCAATTTGCTGGCTGAGTCGTCCAGTCCGCCTTTGCGGTTGCGGAACACCCACAGTTTCTTGTGTTGGTCGATGAGTGGCTTCAGCTCTTTGGCCAGCTCCTGCCGTTTGGCCCACGGGATGCTCTTGGTGCCGTTGCCCTTCACGTTGAGTCGGGCGATGCCGAGGTGTACAGCGTGCTTGGCGAGCGAGGCAGCCAGCGTCAGTTCGGCTTTGACAAGTTGTGCGTCGAGGCATTGCGGCTGGGCGGCTTGCAGCAGGTTCAGTGCGCTGTCGATGGCATTCTCGGCGGCCTGCAGCTTGGGCACCGTCAGCTCGCGAGTCTGGTAGTTGCCGCTGAGTGTCCACTTGTAGCGGTGTAGCATCAGGTGGAAGGCATTGGCCACGCCTTCGGGAATCTCGGTCTTGAGGTATGCGTCGCCCAAGGCGAGCAACGCATTGGCTGTCAGTTGGGTGGTGTCCTTGAAAATGTAGCGGTTCAGCTGGAAGGCCACCCGCTCGGTGGCGGTGGTGTCCAGTTTCCAGGCATACGACGAGCCAATGACGATGGCTGGCCACGATACGGGCATCGGCTGCCAGTGGCCGTAGTCGCCCCAGTCGGTGAGCATCAGTCCCTTGGCGCCGTTGGCCTTGCCAGCGATGGCCGCCTCCTTGATGTTGGTGAAGGCGGTGTGGTTGCGCCCAATGAGCGAGCGCCAGGTGGCCGCACCCGGACAAACGTAGAAATCCAAGCTGGCGGCTTTGAACTTGGGCAGTATGGTGTCGAAGGGGAAGCCGATATCGTAACCCCAGGCCATGGCTGTCATATTTTGCGGTAGCTCACCGATAAGTTCGCTGTGGTTGGTGATGATGTCGCCCCAGAATTGGGCCTGCTTGCCCAGTCGGTTCACTTCGTGGTTCAACTGCTTGAGGTAGTTGAGATAAACGCGGCCCGTGCCGAGCGTGTCGCAGGCGGCCTTGGAGCGGCCCAAGCCGAGCTCTACGGTCTCGTCGCAGCCAATGTTGACATAGTTGCTCGAGAAGATGGGTAGCAGCTCTTCGTACAGTTCGCGCATCAACTTAAGTGACCCCGGGTTAGTGGGGTCGAGGCTGGTGAGCTTGCGCTTGCCCCACTTGGTGGCACAGTCGTCGGGACACTCGGCCAGGTTCTGATAGCGCGGCACCTTGAGCCAGTTTTCCATGTGGCCAAAGGAGTTCTGGTTGGGCACCAGGTCGATGAAGCGGTCGCGGCAGTAGCGGTCGAGCAGTTGTATCTCTTTGGCTGTCAGAGGGTCGGCATCCTTCCATACGTCGCGGTGATTGTGGTAGGCGAAGGTGTGCTCGGTATAGAGTTGCACTTCGTTGATTTTCCATTTGGCTAATTGGTCGATAAGGCGGAACAGTGTGGGCATCGTCGGCACTTTATCGCGACTGATGTCGAGCATGTAGCCGCGTCGCTCAAAGTCGGGCCAGTCCTCAATGACAAGGCAAGGCAGCGGAACTTGCTCAGCTAAAGCGTATTCGAAGATTTGCGACAAGGTTTGGGCCGCATAGAAGAGAGCTGCCTCATCACCGCCGGTCAGCGTGATTTGGCCAGGTGTGATGGCCAACACATAGTGTTGTGCGCGCAGTTTGTCGCTGGTGATGAATTGCAGGGTAATGATATTCTCGCCGGAGTAGTGGAAGGTGGCCTCCGCTTCGAATTTGCCCTGCCGCAGCTGGCCGAGGAAGTTCTGTATCTCGGTGAACTGGTAGGGGTAGTTGACGATATATTCTCCTTCGCTGTAGCTGATGCGTTGAGGTTGCGGCGTGAGGTAATCGGTGAGCGAAGCCGCTTGTGTACCTATCGTGGCGAACACCAGCAGCAGGAAAAGGATGCTTTTTTTCATGGCTAAAGGTCTGGTTTATTGTTCCGTGGGCTGGTCGTTCAGCTTCTGCACGGTGTCGGTGGTTGAGTAGCCTTCCACCAGTGGGATGGTCCTGACGATGCCGCCGTGCTGTTGCACGAAAGAGGCGCCAACGATGGTGTCGATGGTGTAGTCGCCGCCTTTGACCAGCACATTGGGCTTGACGGCTTTGATGAGGTCCAGCGGGGTGTCTTCGTCAAAAATGATGACATAGTCAACACATTGCAATGAGGCCAGTACCAGGGAGCGGGCCTTCTCGTCGTTGATGGGCCGCGAAGGTCCTTTGAGGCGGCGTACCGAGGCATCGCTGTTGAGGCCCACCACCAGCAGGTCGCCCATCGTGCGGGCTTCGGCCAGATAGGTGACATGGCCCAGATGGAGCACGTCGAAACAGCCGTTGGTGAAGACGACCGTAGCTTTGGGGCTGATTTTCAACTGAGACCACTGCTCGCGGCTGATGATTTTTTGTTGTATGGTATCTAAAAATGTCATATTTGTTCCGATGATTTCTGTCCTGCGAAGGAGGCCAGGATAAGCGAGATAAAGCCGAAAATGATGACCATTAGCGTTTGGGTGCTCCAGCCAATCCAACCTGCGGCCAGGCCTGCGTTATAATCCACACCGTAGAGTACCAGTGTGCCTGCAATGATGAGCGGATAGGCTCCCAGGCCGCCTTGGGCAATCATAAAGCCGATGGCGCCGAATGCCAGACATGAGAAGGCGGGTATGAAGCCCAGCTGGCTCAGGAAATCGAAGGCAAAGAAGCAAGTGTAAGTGCCGAAGAAGTAGAATACCCAGATGAGCAGCGTGTAGAGGATGAAGAGGAAGGGTCTTTTGACATCCTTGATGGAGATAAGTCCTTGCCAGATGCCGATCAGTACGTTCTTCACCTTGGTCATGAAGGGTATTTTCATCAGTTGCTTGCGGGTGAGGTATATCAGGATGATGAACAGTACCACGCCGCCAGCCAGCAGGTAGAGGGTGTGGTTGCTGGCCATGGAGACAATCTTGGTGTTCATCCATTCGCCCAGTGATACGCCCGTATCTTGGTTGATAATCAGGTTGGAAAGTACACCCGTGTTGAGGAAGATGGCGAGGACGAAGATGATCAGGAAGATTATCAGGTCGATGACGCGCTCGGTGACGATGGTGCCCAACGACTTTTGGAAGGGTACTTTCTCGTATCGCTGCAGGAAGGTGCAACGGAGCACCTCGCCAAGGCGTGGCAGAGCCAGGTTGGCCAAGTAGCAGACCATCACCGCATAAAACGACATGCTCGTTCTGATTTTGTAGTTCAACGGCTCAATAAGCAGCACGCTGCGCAACGACCTGAAAAAGTGAGAAGTGGCTAGCGAAAGCATGGAGAGCACAAGGAAAGTCCAGCTGACAGGATTGTTGACTTGCATGGCACTTTGCTTGATGATGTCGAGATCTTCTTTGGAAAGGTCTTTCACTGATAACCAGATGAAAAAGACGCCCAGGCCGAGAAATATGAGCAGTTGGATGATATTTTTGAGATGTTTGTTCATTTCTTAAAATTGAATGTGCAAAGATAGTGTTTTTTATAAAAAAATGGCGTAAATTTGCAGCACTATTTGGCATTGTTGCCAGTGTGCCTTTGGGCATTAGGAATGTAATATTAAGAAAATGAAGACAAAGCAGGAAATCGTTGAGAACTGGCTGCCTCGTTATACGGGCTTGCAGTTGGAAGAGTTCGGTCAGTATATTATTCTGACCAATTTTAAGAATTATATCGAGAATTTCTCGCGCATTATGGATGTGCCTGTGCGCGGTCTGGATAATCCGATGCAGAGTGCCACGAAGGACAATATCACCATCATCAACTTCTCGATGGGCAGTCCCATGGCGGCCACTATCATGGACCTGCTGACGGCCATTAAGCCCAAGGCTGTGCTCTTTCTGGGAAAGACAGGCAGTCTGAAGTCGTACATCGGCAAGGGCGAACTGCTGCTGCCCATCGCCGCCATCCGTGGTGAAGGTACTGCCAACGACTACTTCCCGCCCGAAGTGCCGGCGCTTCCCGCCTTCAACCTGCAGAAGGCCATTTCGACCACCATCCGCGAGTATGGCCGCGATTACTGGACGGGCACTGTCTATACGACCAACCGCCGCGTGTGGGAACACGACCAACAATTCAAAGACTATCTGTCGGGTATCCGTGCCACGGCTGTCGATATGGAGACCGCCACGCTCTTCTCAGTCGGGTTTTACAACAGAATACCCACCGGCGCACTGCTCCTCATCTCCGACCAGCCGATGCTGGAGGAAGGTATCAAGACGGAAGCTTCGGATAAAGAGGTGACCGCCAAATTTGCCGAGGAACATCTCCGTATCGGTATCGACTCGCTGAAACAACTTATCAATAAAGGACTTGCCGTTAAGCATCTTCGCTTCGACTATTACTAATATTTCGTTTCATGACTGCTGACGAACTTATTTCCCAACTGAAGAAAAAGGAGTACAAGCCGCTTTACCTGTTGCATGGCGAGGAGGCCTATTATATTGACCAAGTGGCTGATTTTATTGAAGCCAATGTGATGGATGAGGCCGATCGCGATTTCAATCAGGTGGTGCTCTATGGCGGAGATATTGATGGCTCGGTCATTGTTGATAATGCCAAGCAGTATCCTTTTGGGGTGCCTTATCGTTTGGTGATTGTCAGAGAGGCCCAGAACCTTGGAAAGTTCACGGGAGAATCCGCCGGCTGGAAACAGGTGATTGCCTACGCCGAGAATCCGTCTCCTACAACTATTTTGGTGCTCTGTTACAAATATGGCAAGGCCAAAGCAGAGTTGGAAAAACCGTTCAAAAAGAATGGCATCGTCTTCACCTCCGAAAAATTGCGAGATTATCAAGTGTCCCCGTGGATTATCAAGCAGGTGCAGAAGTATAATTTCACCATCTCTCAACATGCAGCTAATATTCTGGCAGAACATATCGGTGAGGATTTGTCACGCGTGGATGGCGAACTGCAGAAGCTGAAAGTGTTTTTGCCCGAGCATAGCGAAATCACTCCCGATGTGATTGAGAAGCATATCGGTATCAGCAAGGAGTACAATGTTTTTGAATTGCAAACGGCGCTCGCCGAACGCGATGTCAACAAGGCCTATAAGATTGCCTTTAATTTTTGCCAGCATCAGAAAGAGAATCCTAATGTGAAAACCATCGCCTTTTTGTTCTCTTATTATTCAAAATTATTGGCGTACCAATTTGATGTGGTAGGTGCGAAAAAGGAGATGACCTACTATGCTTTAAAACAATGCACCGAAGGTTCCAAGCACTATTCCATAGCAGAGGTGAAGAACATCATCTCCGTGCTTCGCGAATTCGATGTAAAAGCCAAAGGAGTGGATACTTCGGCTTCTCAGGAGGATCTTCTCAAAGAACTTTTCTACAAAATTCTTCATCCTGCCAATTAACATTTATTAATATTCTTATTTTATTGAAATATAGCTATTTAAGAGTTTTTATAAAACTTAAATAGCTTTTTTTATAATATGTATCGTGAAAATTTCGTACTTTTGCCGCCGAAAAAAAAATTAGCGTGCAGAAGGGTAGAGGCGTGAGATATTTTGTCCATTAAAACCTGATACATGAGAAGACCAATATACTCCTTACTCATACTACTATTAAGTGTAGTTATTGGCTTAAATATACAAGCACAGAACATTTTAAAAGGTACGGTGAAAGATGCTGCGGAAGGAGTGGCTCTGCCGTACGCACAAATCAAGGCCGATTGTTTGAGCGAGATCCAGTTTGCCGACATCAACGGCAGCTATAGGATTTCGATTCCTCAAGATACTTGTACCATAGAGTTTATGTCGCCCACCTATTCCTCAATGAAGCGCGTGGTAATATTCACCGCCCGCCAGCGTGAGATAAAGTTGGATGTCAAGTTGAATTCGGAGGCGCAAGTGTTGGATCAGGTCAATGTGGTGTCATCGAAATATGAGAACAATCCCGAGACCTCAACCAGTTCGCTGGTGGTTTTGGATGCCAAGAAATTTGAGGATAAGAACATCAATTCGGTGGATGAGCTGCTGAATAATGGCGGCGGCGTGGCCGTGGTTGACAATGAGCCTCAGATTCGCGGTGGTAGCGGCTTTAGCTCTGGTTTGGGCAGCCGTGTGATGATCTTGTTGGATGACATACCCATGCTGCGTGCCGATGCCGGTCGTCCCATGTGGAACTTCATCCCTATGGAGTGTGTCGAGCAGGTTGACGTGCTCAAAGGTGCCGCCTCTGTTGTGTTTGGCTCGTCGGCACTGACAGGTGCCATCAACGTGCTGACCGCCTATCCGCGTTCAAAGCCCACCACCAAAGTGACGGTGTTCGCCGGCATGTACTCGCGCCCGTCAGACAAATATGCCACCAGCTGGATTCACCACAATCCCATCAAGTTTGGCGCCAGCTTTATGCACTCGCGCATCATCAAGAAGAATTTCGACTTGATTATCGGTGGCGAATATTTTGATGACCAAGGCTATATCGGTCCCGAAGAGCGCATTTCCGTCACTCGCGACAAGAACGGCAGCTCGAAGGGCAAGTTTGAACGCCGTGGCCGTTTTAACTTCACCACCCGTTACCGTTTCGAGAAAGTGAAGGGCTTGTCAATCAGCTTGAATGGTAACTTCATGTACTCCGACAACGCCCAGTCGTTCTTCTGGTTTGATGGCGACACCAACCGCTATCGTACATACAAGGGCTCGCTGTCGCACTTCCACGATTTTACTTTCTACCTCGACCCTGTTATCAAATATGTAAGTCCCAAAGGTTCGGTGCACTCGTTCCGCAATCGTATTACTTATAGCAACAATGCCGAGGAGTCGGGTGCGCAGGATGCCAGCTCAATACTGGTATATGATGAGTATCAGTACAACAAGAATATCACGCGTATCGGCCTCAACATTGTAGCCGGCGCCATGAATATTTACGCCCAATCGTATGGTCGCTGCTTCAATGGCGACAACTTCTCCGACAGTCCCGTGAGGATGTATTCCGACAACTTCGCGATGTACGCCCAGTTAGAGGAGAGCCTGCTCCGCAACCGCAACTTGAAGCTGTTGCTGGGTGGCCGCTGGGAGTTCTACAAGTTGGAGAATGAGTTTGAGCACAAACCCGTCTTCAGGGCAGGTATCAACTATCAGATTTGGCGGTCGAAAACGGCCTTCCGTGCGTCGTTTGGCCAAGGTTACCGCTATCCCAGTATCGGTGAGCGTTTCATTGCGATCAATGTGGGCCGCTACGGCTTCTATCCCAATCCTCAGTTGGTATCGGAAACCAGCTGGAATGTTGAGTTCGGCATTATGCAACCCTTCAAGATTGCCGAATCCATTCTGGGTGCCATCGATGTGGCCCTCTATCATCAGAACTACAAGAACTACATAGAGTTTGCCATGGGCCCGTGGGGCAATTCCGACAATGTGCTCGACAACATGGGCTTCATCTTCTTGAATACGGGTCCTGCCCGCATCAGCGGCGTCGATTTCTCGCTGATGGGCGGTGGCGACATCTCCGATAAAGTGGCCATGTCGCTCATGTTGAGCTACACCTACAGCAATCCTGTGGCCAAAGAGCGCAACCGTGTCTATTACACCCACCGCGGTCGCGACTACACCTTTGCCAACTCATCTTCCGACACTTCACGCAGTGTGCTGAAATACAGAATTGAGCACATGGCCAAGATAGATGTGGAATTCACCTTCTGGAAGAAATTCAAGATCGGTGCGTCGGCTTCCTATTACAGCGCCATGAAGAATGTGGACAAGTTCTTCTTCGATTATGATATGGATAATCCCAATCTGTCGCCTATGCGTCGTCAAATGCTGGCACAACTGGGTGACTTGCCATTCCGCGGTTTCTACAACTACTGTGAGGCACATAAGAACGGTTCGCTCACGTTCGATGCACGCATCAGCTACTCCTTCTCTGAAACCGTCAGTCTGGCTTTCATCGTGAAGAACATCTTCAACAACGACTATACGCTCCGTCCCATGTACCTGGAGCCGCCACGTACCTTTACGTTGCAATTCAAGTATAATCTTAACTAAGTAATTGAAAACCAATAAAACCTTATTGATATGAAAAAAAGTTTCTTGTTATTAGTAGTGATGGCCTTCGCTATTGTAGGGTGTCACAAACCTGAACCAGAACCCAAACCTGAACCAGTAGACACTACTACTACTCAGGAAGAACCCTTCATCGACCAGCTTCCCGATGGCAGCTTTGAAAACAGCTGGGTGGAATTCACCGCCGAAAAAGGCAAATATTTGGATTTCAAAACCGCAGCCTTCACCACATTGAACATTTTGTACGAGCTGCCCGATGATCCACTACCTGGCAAGCTGACCGCCTTCCGTACCAACGATGCACAAGATGGCCAATATGCCATTAAGTTAGTCACCGCCGATTTGAGTGGTATGATTCTGGTGCCCGGCGCTTTCGGTACTATCAGTCGCGATTGCGTAGGCGAATTCCTCAATACAGGTGGTATTACCGTTAAGAAGGAGTTTACTTATAAGCCGGTGGCTTTGACAGGCTATTATAAATATGAACCCGTGAACG
>JAEEGH010026250.1_pt1 | contig 11615 bp, 8 predicted proteins | sample 9134181 | NCBI WGS metagenome assembly JAEEGH01 (sample SAMN16246544, study PRJNA631951) | gut metagenome | biome: gut microbiome; feature: rumen; material: DP-attached | host: Bos | place: Iran: Karaj | collected 2018-10 | reverse complement strand
CGAATGCCTGGGCGAATTTGGGGATCAGATACAGCGCGTTGAAGGCGCTGCCGAATACCGTCATAATGAGCGTGCCCGAGATCAGCCCCCACAGCGCGGTCTTCTTGTCGGGCTTTATGTGGTAGATCATGCTTGCGGGGAGCACGAACGCGCATCCGACGGCGAAATTGGCGAAATCGCCCACGAACATGGTGGGGGAGCCCTTTATCAAAACCTTTATCATCACCTTGAAGAGCTCGCACAGAACGCCCGCGACGGGCCCCAGGTAGAAGGTCGCTATCATTACGGGCAGCTCCGAAAGGTCTATCTTATAAAAGCTCGGCGCGAAGAAAAGCGGTATCTCAAGCAGCATCAGAACGCCCGCCATAGCGGAGAATATCGCCGTATAGGTGATGTAGCGCGTATCGGAAAAACGGCGGCGCTGCTTGATAAACAGCCTCTCAAACGCGAACGCGATGATGAAGAGCCCCGCGAATATGCCGAGGCACACCCCTATAAAGTCAAGGCTCTGCATCGCCTTTTCAAATGTTTCCTTGAATTTGAACATAATAAAACCTCCTTTTGATAATGCTCCGTTCAAGCGGGAGCGCAAAAGGAGGTGATTTCCGTTTTGTGGACCGCTTCTCTCATCCGGACTATACCGTCGGTACCGGGATCACACCGGTTCGACAGCGGCGTTTATTACCGCTGCTCGCAGACTATAACTGCCGGTAGGGAATCGCACCCTGCCCCGAAGCAGAAAGATTATAACACTTTATCACGCCATAATCAACAGCTTTTTTATCTTTCCTCGTAATTCGAGTGATTCGCAAACTTGGTAAGCTCGGGCACCCAGGTAAGGTCAATGCGCCTCGTCTCGCCGTTCCTGTGCTTTACAACGTGCAGATACGCGATATTGTTGTGCTCTTCGTATTCGCGCGTGTCGGTATAGGCGGCGGGACGGTAGAGCATCATGATGATATCGGCGTCCTGCTCGATGGAGCCGGATTCCCTCAGATCGCTCATCAGCGGCGTATGGTCGGAGCGCTTGTCCGGCTCGCGCGAGAGCTGCGAGAGCACTATCAGCGGCACGTCCAGCTCGCGGGCGAGTATCTTCAGGTTCCTCGTCATTTCGGAGACCGCCTGCACTCTCGATTCGGCGCGCCCGGTCGCCTGCATGAGCTGCAGATAGTCGACGATAACAAGGTCGAGCCCCTGCCTCGCCTTTATCCTGCGGCAGCGTGAGCGAAGCTCCGCAACGGAAATGCCCGGGGTGTCGTCCAGCAGGAACGCCGCGTCGCCGATGCGGTTAAAGCTCTTCGCGATCTCGAGCAGCTGCGGCGCGTCGACGTTGCCGGTGCGGATGTTCTGGAGCGGCACGCCCGTTTCGGTCGCCATAACGCGGGAAGCGAGCTGATCCTTGCTCATCTCAAGGTTGAAGAACGCCACCGTCGCGCCCTCGTGCAGCGCGGCGTGAGCGGCGATATTGAGGGCGAGCGTCGATTTGCCGCTTGCGGGACGGCCGGCGATGATGATAAGGTCGCTCTTCTGCAGTCCGGAGGTCAGCGAATCAAGGTCGATGAACCCGGTGGGAAGGCCCGTGTTGCGCCCGTCCATCTTCATAAGCTGACCGATGCGGCGGTAGACCCTGCCGTAGACCGGTGCGATGGGCTCGATCGTCTCGTCCGATTTACGCATCGCTATATCGAATATCCTGCGCTCCGCGTCGTCCAGGAGCGTTGCCGTCTCCTTGGTGCCGGTGCTCGCCTCCTGGGCGATCTGGGTGCACACGTTGATAAGGCGGCGCCTTATGCTCTCCTCCTCGACAATGGCGACGTAGTGATCGATATTCTGCGCGGTCGGCGTGAATATCGAAAGCTCCGTAAGGTACTCGAGCCCGCCGGAGGATTCGCTCTTGCCCATCTTTTCGAGCATGTCCATAACGGTAACGACGTCGATGGAGCCGCCCTTGTCCCAAAGCGACTTCATCGCGCTGAATACCTCGCGGTTGCGGATGCTCCAAAAATCCTCGGTATTCAGCTTCTCAAGGGCGACCTCCGCGGTATTCGGCGCAAGGAGCAGGCTCCCCAGCACCGATTTTTCGGCTTCCTCGTTATATGGGATGTTCAATGCTTCTTCGCTCATTTTCAGTTCTCTTCCAGCGCAATTACTTCGACCTTGAATTTAGCGTCCGTCTGCTCGAACATATGGGCGTGCACCTCGGTGACGCCGGTGGTCTTTATGGGCTCCGCAAGGCGGATCTTCTTCTTGTCGATCGAAAGATCGTACTGCTCCTTCAGCGCCTCGGCGATCTCCTTGCCGGTAACGGAGCCGAACAGCTTGCCGTTCTCGCCCGCCTTGGCGTAAACGCGCACGGTAAGATTGCTCATGCCGGAGGCAAGCTCCTTCGCGTTTTTGCGCTGCACATCAACACGGTGCTTCTGAGCCGCCTTCTTGATGTTTGCGGCGTTTATATTGCCCGCGTCGGCAGGCACGGCAAGCTTTTTGGGAATGAGGAAATTGCGCGCGTAACCGTCGCTGACGTTTACGATATCGCCTTCCTTGCCAGTGCCGCTGACGTCCTTGATCAATAATACCTTCATGTTTTTACCGAACCTTTCCCGGCCTGATAAGCCGATCGCTTGTAATGTGAACTGCCGCCCGCAGGCGGTATGAGCTACTCCTTCTTCTCGCCCTCGTCGGGCTTGTCCTCCGAGTCTTTATCCTTTTCATCGCGTATGTAGCCGTACTTCGCGTATTCGTCCGCACGCTGCTCGAGCCGGCTTCGCTCGCTCTCCTGCCTTATGTAATCGAGCACCCTGCGCCGCTTGTGCTGTATCTGCTCGCCGAACCCGATCACCGACAGCAATAAGAGGGAGCTGGGGAAGAGCAGCGCCGCGATAACCCAAAGGAGCACGCGCATTATCTTCGGCGCCTTTGCAAGCCTCAGGATGAACATAAAGTAAGCAAGCCCCTGCACGCTGAACATGGACAGCACTATGAACCCGAGCGTCAGCGCTATCGCCGTCGCCTGTTCCACCTTAAATACGTAAACGAGTATTATGCCCAGAATGAGTATCACGGCGCCGAAGATGCTGCTCGACGGCAGACGCCAGTTGTGGAACTTCGCCATAGGCGCGGGGGGTATGCGGAATACCCTGTGCCAGAGCTTGAACGAGAATATGAGCGCCGTCGCCGAGAATTCCGCGATAAGGAGCACCGATACCATCATGAAGTTCGGCAGCATCTCGGAGAACGAATTCAAGAACTCAAGCGTTTCGGAATAACCGGCAAGCTCCTCGCTGAAAACGGAGGTGAAGCTCGAAACGATCGCATTGTCCCATGCCTCCGCAAGCGCGGAATAGGGCGGTTCACCCTTGAGCATGGGCGCGAGTGCGGCGGAAAGATACGTCCCAAGGCATATGACCGCGGCAAGCGCAAGCAGCGCGTACCTGTGCGGGAGCCGCTTTTTGCCGTAGACCGCAAGAATTATCGGCAGCAGCATGAACATGCCCGCGGAGCAGAACGCTCCGGGATCGGACGCGGTGAACACAAGGCTTCCCGCCGTGAGAGCTGTCACCGGGGGGATCATGTAACCGATACCCCAGTAAACGCCCATGAACGCCGCGAGCGCTATGACCGGCAGGATCACAATGCGCGAAAACAGCACAAGCACTAAGCATGCCAGTGTCACAGCTGCGGATATCAATACTTTTGCCCAACTCTTCATGATACGGGATCCTCGGTTATTCGTCAATTGCGACGTTTATGCTTTCCGAAAGGAAAACGGTCTCGAACGTGCCTGTCTTCCAAACGCGGAACGTGAACGAAATACTGCCGATCTCGGCTATATCGAGCCGTTTGAGGTCGGCGTAAAGGAAAGTCACCCCGCTCATCGCGCGGCAGTTCGAGAACACGTCGCAGTAGAATACGGGCTTTATGGATTCGCCGTTCACGGTCACGTTCTCGCAGGTGAGCGTAACGTTCATATCACCCGTGTTTTCGATAAGGACGATGTAATCGGGTCCGAGCATGCCCCCGTCCTTAAGTCCAACGCCCGTCACGCGAACGCCGTCTGCGTCGAACAGGAGCTCGCCCGTGATCTCGGGCGCAGGCGCGGTTTCATCATAGGCGGAGGTCTTCAGCATGACTCGGGGGGAATCAAGCAGCGTCATATGGGTCTCAAGCTCCGCCGCATGGAAGCTCATCTCGACCGAGCGCACGGTCTCGATCCCGGCAAGCTCAAGCTCCTTGGGCTCAAGGTACACGGTCTCACTCTGGGACGTGCCCGCGGGAACGGAAGCATAGAACAGCTCCGTCAGCATAAAGCCGTTAACGATGAGCGCGTTCAACGAAAGCTCGATATCCTTTGCCATGCCGTTGCTGACGGTTATGCACACCCCGGGACCGGATACCGCGTCGAAAACGAGCTCGTCCGCGGTGATGCTGAGCCCGTCCTCATCAACGAGCGCCTGCCGGATGATGGAGGGAGCGGAGGTCGGCGTGGGAGTCGGCTCGTCCGTGACCTCAGGCGGGACGGTTTCCGTCGGCGCGGGGGAGGGCGCTTCCGTCAAAATGGGAGTTTCGCCCGGCTCCTCCGAAGAAACGGGACCGATCGTGCTCCTGCCGCGGCAGCCCAAAGCCCCGAGCATAAGCGCGGCGAACACGAAAGCGAGTATCCGTTTCAATGCATTCCTCATAAAGCACTCCGACAGCCCGATAAAGGCGTATGATTTCTCCTTTATATTATACATATTCAAGCGTCGGTTTTCAATACCGATTATTTTTGCAATAATTGGAAAAAAACGAATGCGCCCGCTTCATTCGGGGCATACTCAAAGTACAAAAGCGAAAGGAGTCAAATCAAATGGAAAGAAACGAAAACTCTCTCACCAACGTCGGCTGCTCCGTGAAGCACTGCCGTTATAACTCGCTGGGCAGGCACTGCGACCTCGACCATATCGAGATCCGCCCCTGCAAGGGCTGCGGCTCGAACGCCCGCCCCGACGACGAAAGCTTCTGCGGAAGCTACGAGGCGAAGTAAAAAAGCGGATCGACAAAAAGGCTTTCCAAAGGCGGGGAAGCCTTTTTTTGATTTCGCGCCAGCGTCAGCCTTCCCCCTAGGGGAAGGGGGACCGACGGCGCAAGCCGTTGGTGGATGAGGGATGCTTCCGATAAACTTATGCTTCCCAACTTCGTAACACTACTGTTACAGCGTGCATACTTACTAGGATATATCTCGCAGGAGCGGTTCCTCGAGCTTAGCATATCGCAGTTCCGCGCCTCTCGCGGCGCGGGCGCCGGACTCCTCGAAATTTGCATGCATTTCTCGTCGTCCTTGCGGGCTCGCTTTGCTCGCCTATGCGTGCGTCCTAAAAACTTGAGTGCTTCTCGTGGGCGACGCTCGCTTTGCTCGCCTGTGCGTGCGTCCTAAAAACTTGAGTGCTTCTCGTGGGCGGCGCTCGCTTGGCGTCATGCCGACGGCATGACGGACTTGAATATCTCGATCAATATTATCCAAAGGAGAATGAATATGGAACTTGTCAACGATCTTTTGTCCTTCATCGAGAAATCCCCGACCGCGTTCCACGCGGTGAAGAACATTTCGGACGCGCTCGAGGCTTCCGGCAGGAAGCGCCTGACCGAGGGCGAAAAATGGGAGCTTGAGGCGGGTAAGGGCTATTTCGTCACCCGCAACTTAAGCTCCGTCATAGCGTTCGATATCCCCGAGGGCGCGGCGGATTCCTACCGCGTGATCGCGGCGCATTCCGATTCGCCCGCCTTCAAGGTAAAGGAGAACGCGGAGCTTTCCGTACGCGGCAAGTACACGCAGCTCAACGTCGAAAAATACGGCGGCATGCTCTTCGCGCCGTGGTTCGACAGACCCCTTTCCCTTGCGGGGCGCGTGCTCGTCAAAACGGAGAACGGCATCAAAACACGGCTCGTCGATATCGACCGCGACCTTCTCGTGATACCCAACGTCGCCATCCACATGAACCGCGAGATCAACGACGGCTTCAAGTACAACGCGCAGGTCGACATGATGCCCCTCTTCGGCTCCGAAAGCGCGAAGGGCGGCTATAAGAAGCTGATCGCCGAAGCCGCCGGCGTCAGCGAGGAGGACGTGCTCGGCTGCGACGTATTCCTTTATCCGCGCATAAAGCCCGCCGTGATCGGCTATGAGGGCGAATTCATAATTAGCCCCCGCCTTGACGACCTTGAATGCGCGTGGTCGGGGCTCAAGGCGTTCCTCGCCGCGAAAAAGCCCGAGAGCGGCGTCAACATGCTCTGCGTGTTCGATAACGAGGAGGTCGGCTCCGGCACGAAGCAGGGCGCCGATTCCACGTTCCTTTACGACGTGATGCAGCGCATCGCGATCGCGCTGGGTATGAGCGCGGAGGACGCTCACCGCGCCGCCGCCGCATCGTTCATGCTCTCGGCGGACAACGCCCACGCGGTGCATCCCAATCACCCCGAAAAGACCGACGCGGAGAACTGCGTCTTCATGAACGAGGGCATAGTCATCAAGTTCAACGCGAACCAACGCTACACCACCGACGGCGTATCCGCGGCGTTCTTCCACAAGCTCCTTAAGGACAACGGCATACCCTTCCAGCATTTCGCCAACCGTTCCGACGTTCCCGGCGGCGGCACGCTCGGCAATATCTCCGGCTCGCACGTGTCGATCAACACGCTCGACATCGGTCTTGCACAGCTCGCCATGCACTCCCCGTGCGAAACGGCTGGCGCAAAGGACCTCGGCTACATGGTCTCCGGCATGGAGGCGTTCTACAACGCGCGGGTCAGGCTCGGAGAAGACGGAGAATACTTATTCGACTGACGGCATACGATCGGAAAAGCCCTGCGGCAATTTGACGCCGCAGGGCTTTTTTATGAGTGATACGATCGTTTCCCGACCGTTTTACCGGCTTACATGCCGAGCGCGAGCTTTGCGATCAGCGTGGAATCGTAGGCGTCAATAACGCCGTCGCCGCTGACGTCCGCATTGGCAAGACCCTGCTCGGATATCAGACCGCAGTTCATCAGGTAGGCGTTGAGCGTTGTAACGTCGCGCATATCTACCACGTCGTCGCAGTTGACGTCGCCGAGAAGCCCGGTGGGCTCCACCTGGATCTCGTGAAGGACTACCGTGATGGTGGTGTCGGAGGTAAATACGGTGCTGCTGTTGATCTCCACGCCGTTTACGAGGAAGGTGTAATAGTAACCCTCGGGCGCAGTGGGCAGCTCTACCGTATCGCCTGCGGCGATGACCACCGTGCCGGTATAATCGCCGACGAAGGTGATGGTGATGGTCTGCTGGTCGCCTACGATCTTAACGGTAACCGTGCCGAACGCAGCGCCGTCATACATGACGGTCATGACGTAGGTCCCGTTCACGGAGTTGTTGAAGGCGGGCTCCCAGGAATAGGTGATATGGCTGCTGTTCCAGGCGACGTTGGAGGAGGTACCGTTGCGGCTGGACCTGTAAAGGATGCTCGTCTCCGCCTGAATATTGCTCATGCTGAAGCCCGCGTCGTTCTCCGCCACATAGTAGGTGGTGCCGGTAAGCGCGGCCTGTGCGACTGCGGGAGCGTACAGGTAGCAGATATAGCTGCTGCTTGCGCTTGTCGCAAGACGCCACGTCCCGCTGGAGCAGTAGAGGTAGAGATTGGTGCTCTGACCGGGCTGACCGCCGGGACCGGGCTGACCGCCGGAGGAGGTCGCAGCGGTGCTGATCAATGCGCCGCTGCCGGAGGGAGATACCGTCCATGCCGCCGCGGAGGAGACGTCCGTCGTCCTCGTGAGGCTGTAGCTGGAGGACCAGCCGGAGGAGCTCCTGCTGTAGGCAAGGTAGTAATTGACGTTGTTAACGGTGTTGTAGATATGACCCGCGTCGTCCATGTACCAGAGGTTGTTGCTGCTGAGGGAACCGAAGGTGTAGCCGCCGGTCACGGAGCTCATTGTGCTCTGCACGCTGGTGGTGCTGGTAGTGCCGGCGAGCGTATAGACGCTGGTCGCCATGGATGCGTTCGTGATGACGTAGCGGCTGCCGGAGCTCATGGTGGTCACCTGCTCGTACACGTTGGTATTGCCGGAGTCAAGATCGCTCCACGGAGTGGAGTCGATGCCCGTGCCCGTCGCGGTGCCGGTCTTGGCGCTCGTGGAGCCGTTGATGTAGAGGTAATAGGTGTTGCCCGAAACGAGCGCGGGATGGCTGAACACGAGGTAGGTCGCCGTGTTGGATGAGCTTGCGAAATACGCCTGGGTGCTCTTCAGCACGTTGCCGGAGCCGTCCTTTATAACGATGGAGTAGCCGGACTTGATGGAGAGGTTCTTGAACTCCACGTAGATGCCCGCGGAGGGGGAGCCCTGCATCTGGTTCATGCCGCAGCCGAGGGTCACGCCGCCGTAGAGCGCGAGGGTATCCTCGGTATCGAGCGGATCGTTCGAGGTGTTGGATGAGGAGTAGACCTCGAGATCGCCGCCGCGGAAGAAGGCGCCGCCGTTGGAGTCGATGCCGTCGCCGCCGGAGGTGTAAAGACGATAAACTCCGCCGTACTCGTTGATGGTGAAGTGATAGTTGCTGAGGTTCTTGTTGGCGGCGTTGATAACGTCGTCAGTGGAGTAGACGGTCGCGCTGCCGGAGTTGAGGTAGATGTCGGCGCCCTCCATACCCTCGTAGCTGTTGTTGATCGTCATATTGATCAGACCGTTGGACGCGCCCCTGATGCCGAAGTTGAGATTGCCGTTGGCATGCAGACCGTCGTCCCTGGTGGATATGGTGTACGTGCCGCCGTAGATATTCAGGTTGAGATCCGAATGGATCGCGTCGTCCGGCGCGGAGATTATGAACGTGCCGCCCTCGATGGTGAGCTCCGTCTCCGCCTTGACGCCCTTGGCGCTGTCCATGGTGCTGCCGTTGTAGCTCGAGTTGGAGTAACCGCCGTTGGGGGTTATGTTGAAGGAGCCGTTCTCGATGGATACGTTGAAGGCGGAGATGCCGTCGCCGGTGGAGGTGATGGTAAAGTCGCCCCCGGTGATGTTGATGTCGCCGGTAGTGGGAGTGGCGGCCCCGTCCTCCGCCTTGACGCCGTCGCCGGCGGAGGTGATGTTGAACGTGCCGCCGCTGATATTGACGGTCTGCCTTGCGAGGATGCCCTCATCCGACTTGGTGATGTTGATCGAGCCGCCGGTGATGTAGACGTTGCCCACGGTGCCGTCGTCGCTGTCCGCCTTGATGGCGTCGCCGCTTGTGGAGTTGAGGTTGAGCGTGCCGCCGGAGATAAGGATATCCTGCTCAACACCGAGGCAGGTGTTGGGGGCGCTGACAGTGAGCGTCGTGCCGGCAACGGTCAGATAGCCGTTCGCGCCGACCTTGACGCCGTTCTTCGCAGCGGCGTTGACGTTAAGCGTGCCGCCGCCCGCGATGGTGATGTTGGAGGCGGTCTTGCCCTTTATGACCGCGCTCTCGGCGTAGTACTGGTTGGAGCCGTCGCCGCCCTCGGTCGTCGGACCGTAGGAGTCCGCGTTATTGGCGGCGCTGTCGGCAAGGGTGCTGACCGTGCCCTTGAGACAGTTGATGTAAACGCAGGCGGTGGAATCCTTCTTTACGGTTATCGCGCTGGTGAACTGGCTCTTTAAGCTGAGCCCGTCGAGGAGGATCGTCGCATCCTTGGTGGCTTCCTTCTTGACGGCTATACTTGCATAGTCGGAGGAGCCGCTGAAGGCGTAGACGCCGCCCTTCTTCTTTATGACGATCAAGAGCTCGTACCCGCTCGCAGCGGTGTAGACGGAATTGCCGTTCGCATCGGTCGAAACGGTCATTTCGCCGGTGCCCTCCGCGCCGGTGAATTCGGTCTCGGAAGCCTTCTCTATGCCGACGACCTCATAATTCGGGTCGCTGCCGGCGAATACGGTGACAGATCTGCCGCTGAGCTTGAAGGCGGTGTAGCCGACGGCGACCTCCATTTCGGCGGACGACGAGCCGCGCGTCACGTTAACGGTGACGACGCCCGTCTTGCCGGAGACGCCGGTAACGGTAACGGTGGTGCCGCTGACGGAAACCGTGGCGACGCCGGTATCGCTCGAAACGGCGGATACCGTGCCCGAGCCGCCGCTGACGGCGATCGTCGCGGAGGAGCTGCCTGTAACGGTCTTCGTGAGCGTAATGCCCGCCGCGTTCGCCGTAACGGGCAGAAGCGTCATGAGCATGCACAGCACGGCAAAGATGCTTATCAGTCTTTTCTTCATGTTTTCCCCTTTCCTGCCGGAAATGATCCGGCTCCTGAACGGAAGTAAACTTCCACATTTCCTATTTTAATATACGTTTGTTTCAATTCGTTCAATTAAAAAGGGCAATTCTGTGACATTTGAAAAGGGAGGCACGGATATCCGTACCTCCCGGGAGCATATGCGCTATTTTCGTTTTCCGAAGGTGATCTTCTTCTCCTCGCCCCTTAAAAGGCGCTTTATGTTGGAGTGATGCAGCGCGATGACGGCTATCGCGGCGATGGCGCCGGAGATCTTCAGCACGAGCTCCGGAGCGATCATTACGGAGGCTGCGCCGACCGTCGCCGCGCCGGCGATCGAGCCGAGCGAGACTATCCTCGTTATAAGGAACAGCACGAGGAACACGCCGATGGCGGCGAGCGCGATGCGGTAATCGATCATCAACGCGAGCGCCAGACCGACGGAGACGCATTTGCCGCCCCTGAACCTGAAGTACAAGGGAAAACGGTGCCCCAGCATGCACGCGAGCCCCGCCGCCGCGAGACCGGGCGCGCCGCCGATCAGCCCGCCGAGGGCGCATGCCGCCACGCCCTTTGAAAAGTCGCCCCAAAAAGTAAGCCAGCCGAACCAGAAGCCGTAAACGCGAGCCGCGTTGGTAGCTCCGGAATTGCCGCTGCCCTTGGAGCGGACGTCCTCCTTGAACACAAGGAGGGATATCAGTATTGCCCAAACGACCGAGCCGAGAAGATACCCGATCGAAGCGGACGCAATGATCTTCAAAAACATTTCCTTCACCGTTCGGATTATTTGCCGCGCAGTTTTGGCTTTCTATATAATACAGCATTCGGAGCGCAATTGCAAGCGGCGGACGAGAGAGGATCGGGGGCTCGTCTTGCTTTTTTCGGTGAGCCGTCCGGGCAGAAAAAATAGGCTTGTCCGCTTGATGATGACGGGGCTCGTCTTGCTCGTCGGGTCAGGGGCTCGTCTTGCCCGCCGGGTCAGGGGCTCGTCTTGCCCGCCGGGTCAGGGGCTCGTCTTGCTCGCCGCTTCAGGGGCTCTGAACCCCGCGCAGCAAGTTACTGTCCTCTGCCCTTGCTTCGTTTGCGCTGCGGCGGATGGAAAAAAGGCTTGTCCGATTGATGATGACGGGGCTCGTCTTGCATAAGCGACTGCGTCGGCGCGCTTCGGTCACTTGCTTTTCTTTCGGTTCGCTGACTGTGACGGGGCTCGTCTTGCTCGACGGGTCAGGGGCTCTGAACCCCGCGCAGCAAGTTACTGTCCTCTGCCATTGCTTCGTTTGCGCTGCGCTTAAAATTGCTCCGCAATTTTCAGGGTTCAGCATGTTGCTTGCATAAAAGAACGGGAAGACCGCTTGCGGTCTTCCCGTTCTTTGGTACACCTTCAGG